>OGDU01000561.1_pt1 | contig 36228 bp, 27 predicted proteins | sample 1570371 | NCBI WGS metagenome assembly OGDU01 (sample SAMEA2581977, study PRJEB24529) | metagenome | biome: Human gut stool | place: China | collected 2011
GTCGTGCCGGATAAGGACTGTATCGTCCAGACCCAGCGGCGGAATGAAGTGAGCCCCGCGCTGGCGTTCTGACACTATAAAACCAGAGCAGGAAAAGGAGAAGAGCCTATGTCGTACATCATGGCGCTGGACGCCGGAACCACCTCGAACCGCTGTATCCTGTTCAACAAAGCGGGTGAGATCTGCAGCGTCGCGCAGAAGGAATTTGCCCAGTATTACCCGAGACCCGGCTGGGTGGAGCACGACGCCAATGAGATCTGGGCCACCCAGCTGGGCGTGGCCCTCTCGGCCATGAACAAGGTCGGCGCCCGAGCCGAGGACATCGCCGCCATCGGCATCACCAACCAGCGGGAGACCACCATCGTCTGGGACAAGGAGACCGGGGAGCCCATCTGCCACGCCATCGTCTGGCAGTGCCGCCGCACCAGCGAATACTGCGACGAGCTGAAAGCCCGGGGCCTGACGGAGAAATTCCGGCAGAAGACCGGCCTCATCATCGACGCCTATTTCTCGGCTACTAAGCTCAAGTGGATACTGGATCATATCCCCGGCGCCCGCGAAAGGGCCGAGCGGGGAGAACTGCTCTTCGGCACCGTGGAGACCTGGCTCATCTGGAAGCTGACCTGCGGAAAACTGCACGTCACCGACTATACCAACGCCAGCCGCACTATGATGTTCAACATCCACACGCTGGAATGGGACGACGAGATCCTGCAGGAGCTGAACATCCCGAAATGTATGCTCCCGAAGCCGGTGCCGTCCAGCGGCTTTTATGAGTACGCTGACCCGATGCACTTCGGCGGCGAGATAAAAATTGCCGGTGCGGCAGGCGACCAGCAGGCGGCCCTCTTCGGCCAGACCTGCTTTGCCTCCGGCGAGGCGAAAAACACCTTTGGCACCGGCGGCTTTTTGCTCATGAACACCGGTGAGACGCCGGTCACATCCCGGAACGGTCTTGTCACCACCATCGCCTGCGGGTCCGACGGCAAGGTGAATTATGCGCTGGAAGGCTCTATTTTCGTGGCCGGTGCGGCCATCCAGTGGCTCCGCGATGAGCTGCGCCTGCTGGAAGAGGCCCGCGACTCCGAGTATATGGCCCAGAAGGTCAAGGACACCAACGGCTGTTACGTCGTGCCGGCCTTTACCGGCCTCGGCGCGCCCCACTGGGACCAGTACGCCCGCGGCACCATCGTGGGCCTCACCCGGGGCTGCAACAAGTACCACATCATCCGCGCCACGCTGGACAGCATCTGCTATCAGGTCAACGATGTCCTCCGCGCCATGGCGGCGGACTCCGGCATCGCCATGAAGTCTCTCCGGGTGGACGGCGGCGCGTCGGCCAACAACTACCTCATGCAGACCATGGCCGACATTAGCGACCTCGAAGTCAAGCGCCCCCGCTGCGTGGAAACGACGGCGCTGGGCGCGGCCTATCTGGCCGGCCTCGCCGTAGGCTACTGGCAGTCCGCCGAGGACATCACCCGCAACTGGTCGGTGGACCGCGTGTTCTGCCCGGCCATCTCGGAAGAGGAACGCACCAAGCGCATCAAGGGCTGGAATAAGGCTGTCCGCTGCGCCTATCACTGGGCCAGGGACGAAGAGGAATAAGAAGAGAAACAAAACGGTCGGAGTTGCCTGACGAGTAACTCCGACCGTTTTTTGTTATTGAGTAGCTTGAGCGAGGGAAAACCACCGGCTCGCAGAGAACATAATGCTCCAACGAGCTGTGCTTTGGGTTTAAATCATCTTAAAGTATTTCAGTGCATCCCTTTCAGGAGTCGATCTCGTTCTTGGAAAGCGCAATGACACATTCAACGGTTGATTGCGATTCCAAGGGAAATTCTCGAATCTCTTTTCCATTATAGGGAACAGGGAAGGCGAATACAATGTTCCGAATCCAGTTGCCATCCGGCTGTTTTTCCGGGAAAATATCAATGCGCTCGATGAAGGCGCGCATGAATTCCTTCTGCTCCACCTCAGTGGCGGCATTGTAGACTTCATCGAAGGCCAGAAGCAGGTGATAGATGTTGTCAGCTGTGATCTTCTCCTGATGAATGTCATCAATCTGACCTTGGATTTCAGCGAGCTGGGTTTCCATGTCCTCAATCAGTTCATATTGCTCATCGTAACGCCGCTGCAAATCCAAAGACTTACGGTCATAATAGGGATCATTAAAGTCCAGTGTGTCCATCTGGTGCTCCAGACGGGATTTCGTACTGAGTCGCTGGCGGAGCTGCGCTTTGATTGTATCAGCCTGATGCTCCAACTCGCTGGTATCGACTGCGGAACCGATTTTCTCTTTGATGGCATCTACGAAGCGTGGGTCGTGAACCATAGCGGATACGATGGATGCGACCATCTGATTGATGTCGTTCTGTTCAATGTTCAACCGGAAAGAACATTCGTGTCCAGTCTGCCCTTTGATGCTCTTGCAGAAGTAGTAGTAACGAGTTTTGTTATCCTTGCTGTGAGCCTTAGAGACATTTCCGTACAGATTCCGTCCACAGCAGGGGCATTTCAGAATGCCGGAAAGAATATGTGCGTGGTCTGGGTCACGGACCTTTTCACGCCGCCCTGTGGTACACTGACGCTTGGTCTGTGCAAGATTCCAGTCGTCCTCGGAAACGATGGCTTCATGTTGACCGACATAGACGGGAAACTCAGACTGCTTCACAACGTGCATTTCGTTTCGAGTGCCAAGTTTCTTTTCAACCTTGCGGCGACCAAATGCAATCTTACCGCAATAAATGGGATTGTCCAGAATACCTCTAACAAATACAGCAGAAAACTTTGGGATAGTTCCATTCTGACGGAGCTTTTTCACATAGCCATGGGTGTTCAGATACCGGGCAATACCTGCTACACCATCGTTGGTATGGATAAAGCGGTCAAAAATAACGCGGATAACGTCCACTTCATCGTCTGCAATCGAAAGTTCGCCATTTTCCAGCCTATAGCCATAGGGTGCAAAGCCACCGTTCCATTTGCCCTCACGGGCTTTCTGTTCACGGCCAGCCATCGTTTGGGCACGGATATTCTCGCGTTCGATTTCAGCAACAGCAGAAAGAACAGAAATCATTAATTTGCCGGAATCTTTGGAACTGTCGATGCCATCTTCTACGCAAATCAAATTGACACCGAAATCCTGCATAAGCTGCAAGGAGTTCAGAACATCGGCCGCATTGCGCCCAAAACGAGACAATTTGAACACCAAGACGTAAGAAACGCCGTCTTTGCTATCTTGCACATCTCGTAGCATTTGCTGGAATTCGTGCCGACCTTGAATGTTCTTACCGGAAAATCCTTCGTCAGAATATTCTCCAGCAATGACCATATCTTCATAATCGGCATATTTGCGCAGCTTTTCACGCTGGGCATCCAGACTGTAACCGTCCACCTGCATGGCCGTAGATACACGAGTATAAATGTAGCATTTGGTGCGTGCTTTTTTCATAAGAAATCCTCACTTTCGGCGGTTGGTTGTTGTGTGAGATTTTCATGCTGGATATAATATTCCAGCAACCGGAGTACATACTCTGGCGCATGGCGGTGGCCGAGTTCCCATTCCGTTACAGTGCGGTAGGGGATTTGGAAGAAAGTGCAAAACTCCCGGCGGTTCATCCCGGTCGATTCGCGCAGTTCGAGGATTTTGTCTTTGCAGTCCATAAAGTTGCCCTCATATATGTAAAACACGCTACGCAATTATTTTAACATAAAATCACAAATTACGCAACGTGTAAATCTGCTTATGCGGCTTTACGGTTGGTCGCGCAAAGCGTAGACTCTTTTTGCTCCAGTACGGTTGAGCCATATTTTTGAATCAGCTTTGCCATAACATCGATGCAGCGTACAAAGGATGCGTTGTCAGTTTCGGTGTCATAGTATTTTTTCAATAGGCAGCTCCATTTCCTTGTAGCAGAACTTTGACAGTCCTGCGGATTTTTTGGAAATGTTTTCTGATTCATCCGATTAAACTTTTTAAACGTTCCATTTTTTCCTGCGCTGTTTCTTTGCGGAAACTCACGCCGATGCAGGAGATTGGAACGCACATTTCCAGCAGGCGGTCATAGATACGGGCATGGGCGGTATTTTGTGGGTGTCGTATCTCATCCAGCGTCAGGTTGGTGGTGACAATCAGCGGCTTTCGGCTGCGGTACCGGCTGTCCACGATGTTGTAGATCTGTTCCAGTGCGTACTCGGTACCTCTCTCCATCCCAAAATCGTCAATGATGAGCAGGGGATAGCGGCAGAGCTTGTCGATGGCTTCATTCCGCCCGGAATAGCTGCTGTTCAGCTCGTTCAGGATCCGGGCAAAATTTGTCATACGCACAGGCACTTCCTGCTCCATCAGAGCGTTCGCAATGCACCCGGCAAGGAAACTCTTGCCGGTGCCCACACCGCCCCAGAGGAACAGCCCTAGGTCCTCTGAGCGCATGGCCTGCCACTGCTCTACATAGCGGTGTGCATGACACATCTGAGGGCTGCGCCCATTGTCGTTTTCAAAGGTCCAGTCCAGCATTGCCGGGTCAGAAAATCCCTCGGTTTTCAGCCGCCGCACAAGATCGATGTGCTTTTGCTGGTTGATAAGGGCTTCCTGCTTTTCTCTTTCCGTGCGCTGGCAGCTGCATTCGGCTGGGTGCTTGTTCTTGCCCATCAGGGCAATGCCTTTTGCAAAGAACGCTTCTTTTGGGGTGTGACATTTTCCGCAGTAAAGCAGACCGTCCTTGCAATAATAATCCTCGGTATTTTCGGGAATACTGGAAACGGACTGTTCCAAAATTTTCTCAATCGTCTTTATAGGCTTTCTCCTTCTTTGAATGTGTAGTCCGGGATGCCCGGCGTCGATTTTTGTTCTGTTTTCTGCCGCTTTGCCCAGATGCGCAGGGTGGCGGCATGGTCAGCATACCTTTTTCCAGTGGACTGGATATAAGCTGAAAGCTGCTCGATCAGATCATCCAGCCCGGAAAAATCGGCTTTGAGCCGCTTGTACTCTTTTTCTGTCAGAAAGACATTGTGATATTCTCCAAGGGTTAAATGAGCATCTGTTGTTCTTATCAGGTGGCTATCTTTCAGGTCGTTCTTATTACGTTGGTTAGGTGTGCATTTCTGCGCAATCATACTGCTCATTTCTGCACAGTCATGCTCGGCATTTTTGCATACTGTGACAGTGCAATTTTGCGTAGTAAGCGGAATCTTGAGCAGAATGCGGCTGGGCTTGGAAAATCCACTGCGGACACGTTCCACGAGCTGTGCATTTTCCAGTTCAGTAAAAGAGCGTGTTACGCTGGAAACGCTGCATCCCAAATCTTTTGCCAGATTGGAAAGTGAATAGATCACATAGATGCGGCCTTGCGCATTCGTTCCATTGTGTTTTCTACAGGTGGCAAATTGTCAATTTGACAGTTTGCCACCTGTGTGTACTGATTGCCATGATTTCCCCCACGAGTGGATTTTTCAGAATGATATTGCTTTCCAATCAGGAACTTTTTCTGCTCGGGTGTCAAATTCCGGCGACCCAGCTGATGTTTGCAGATCCATGCAAGAACATCTTCACGGGTTTCGCAGGTGCAGGAGATCGAACGGGTGGTATAAGGAATTTCCGGGTGCTGCTGGAGAATCTTATAGCGATTGTGGCCATCAACAAGGATGTTGCCCCAGACGATCAGGGGAGACAGGACTTCACCTTCTGAAAGGATGTTTTCTTCCAGTTGCTGAAATTCTTCATCGGTCAATGCAGGAATCTGAGATTGAAATTCGGAGTCGATGATAAATTCAAACTTGTTTTTCCTCATAGGCAAAATCTCCTTTCAAAAATTTATTGGTAGTTCAGCCGTTCTCCCTACATGGATTTCCAGCCCCCTTTTAGCGGCGTTTTCCGGCTCTCCCTTGCGGGGTCATGGCCGGGTATCCCATGCAGACGGTCATTCGGTTCTCAAGGTTCGATGAAGGCTTGTAGAAAGCCTATCACAATCAAATAAGTATTTTTAGGACGTATCAGGTCCGGTTTTGAGGGAGAAAACCGGACTTGGGAGGTCCGGTTCTTGTGAACGGCTCTGGATAGAGCATACCATAAAATTGCTCGATTTTTTAGGAAGTGATACTTCCGCTTTTTGCCTTCAAAACCGGAAGTAATAGTTCCGGTTTTGTGCAATATTGAATGAATCAACGACGATTTTTCGGAAACGATTTTTTCTACAAGAAATTTGCTTATTCAGCGTCTGTTAAGATACGCAGTCGGCACAGTTTATGTGCTGAATATCGGGTTTTGGCGAAGCCCAACAATCGTTTTTGAAGTCGGATTTGTAAAATCAGATTCAAAAATCGTGAGTTGGTACCAACTCGCCCTGTTTGCTGCGGTTGCAAACTCGAAAATTTTTGTGCAGAAAAATAACCGCCCGCTTCAAGTTGAGCTTGAAAACGGACGGTCTCGATTGCAAAATGATTTTCAAATTTTGGAAGAACGTTGAGAGGTTTCATAGCACCCGCAAGCAATGCAGACGTATATACATCTGCTTATTTTGCTTTGCAAAATACTTGTTGGGAACACCCAAACCCTTGAACCGCATCCCGTGGATGCAGGCTGTTTTAAGCAAATAAAAAGAAAAACTGTTTTACTTCTTCCGGAATTCCCCATACAGCCACTCTGCCAGAGCTGACATAATAGCCTTGTACTTGCTGGTGTCCTCAAACAGAGAAGAGAAGGTGTCCTGCGCTTCGAGATAGCTGTCCTGTGCGGCAGTATCAAAAGCTTTGGGGAAGATGCTCTCGGTGAAGATCTGCGGGTCAGAACTGCGCGCCAGCTTTGCCAGTTTCGGGTCGGCCAGCAGACGGTCATGCAGGGCAGTAAGCAGCACCCGGTCGGCATTGGTGAACTCACCCTTGAACTTCTCGTTGATCTTCAAAATGATCTCGTCCAGCGGCTCCTTGGGGTCGTGGCCGAGAGCACCCTTCTGGGTGACTGGCTCGTAGACGCCTTTGGCGTGTTCCAGCTCGATGACACCGGCAAAGGTCTTTTGCAGCTTGTAATACTCCAGCTGCAATTTGCCCTCCAGATCCAGCGGAGAGACCTCGTCCGGCGGCAGCAGCTTGAGCAGGTAAGCGCAGAATACGTTCTCCTTGTGCAGCTCTTCATCGAACATCCGCGCCACCTGTGAAACGTAGCCGTACCACTTGACAAGGCTGCGCAGCAGACGGCGGAACTGGTACCGCTCGGCCTGTGTTTTCTGGTTGTAGCGGTCTGCCACCGGCTTCAAGACGCTGCTCATGCGGCCCACGGCATTTTTGTCCTGCTTGGTGCTGCGGAAATACTCCTTGGCAAAGGCTTCCACGTCTGCATCGGAATAAACGGCAAAGCTCCGCAGCTCCTTCTGGGTCTTGTAAATGAGGTCGGTGTTGACCTCCTGCTCCAGAAAGGTTTCCTGATAAAACGGCTGGAATGCCTCCCGGATGTCCTCTGCCTTGTTCACAAAATCCAGCACAAAGGTGTCGATTTTGCCGGGACAGGTACGGTTCAGACGGGAGAGGGTCTGCACCGCCTTGACGCCCTTCAGCTTTTTGTCCACGATCATGGTGTGGAGCAGCGGTTCGTCAAAACCGGTCTGGTATTTTTCTGCCACGATGAGCACATTGAAGTTGTTGTGGAACTCCTTTTTGGTCTGGCTCTCTGCAATGTGGCTGCCGTCAGTGCGGACGTTCAGGGACTGCTCCGTGTACTCCACGCCGCCGTCCGGTACGGCACCGGAAAACGCCGCTAAGATCTGCACATCGTCATAGCCCTGCTCGGCAATATAGCGCTTGACCTCGTGGAAGTACCGCACCGCCGCCAATCGGGAGGAGGTGACTACCATCATCTTGCCCCGCCCGCCGATCTTGTGGCTGGTGGTCTCCCGGAAGGTCTCTACAATGATCTTTGCCTTCTGGCTGATGTTGTAGGGGTGCAGCTCTTCATACTTGCGGATAAGCTTTGCCGCTCGGCTGGCGGGCAGGTCGGGGTTGTCCGGGATGGTCTTGGCGATCTTGAAGCAGGTGGAATAGGTCATGTAGTTTTGCAGCACATCCAGAATGAACCCTTCCTCAATGGCCTGACGCATACTGTAAATGTGGAAAGGGTGGTGGCTGCCGTCCGGGTACTCGGTGCCGAACAGCTCCAGCGTGGCGGCTTTTGGGGTGGCGGTAAAGGCAAAGAAGGACAGGTTCTTGTGCCGTCCGTGGGAGGTCAACTCCTTCACCAGTGCATCCTCCGGGTCGATCTCGTCCTCCGCTTTGCCTTCCAGCTCGGCATATTCCCGCAGCGCATCCTCGGTGTCGGCAAGGGCTGCTTTCAGCTTTAAAGCGGAGGTGCCGGTCTGGGAGGAGTGCGCTTCGTCGATGATAACGGCATAGTTCTTCCCGGCGGTCTTGTTCACCTCAGTATAGATGACCGGGAACTTTTGCAGCGTGGTGATGATGATGCGTGCGCCGTTGTTGATGGCATCCCGCAGGTCGCCGGAGTTTTTGTCCTCGCCGATGGCCTCCACCGCACCCAGCGTATGGTCGAAGCCGGAGATTGTCTCCTGCAGCTGTGCGTCCAGCACGGTGCGGTCAGTCACCACGATGACGCTGGCAAACACCGGCTTGTTCTCGGTGTTGAACAGGGAAGCCAGCCGGTACGCTGTCCATGCAATGGAGTTGGACTTGCCCGACCCGGCGCTGTGCTGGATGAGATAGTGCTGCCCGGCACCCTTCTGCCGCACATCTGCCACCAGCTTGCGCACCACGTCCAGCTGGTGGTACCGGGGAAAGATCAGGGTCTTGCCGTCCTGCAGGCTCATGAACTTTTGCAGGATGTCCATCATGCTGTCCTTCTGGAACACTTCTTCCCAGAGGTAGGCGGTAAGATAGCCGTTGGGGTTGGGCGGGTTGCCTGCGCCGCCGTCCCGCCCGGCACCGTTGGAACCCTGATTGAAGGGCAGAAAACGGGTGTCCTTGCCTGCCAGCCGGGTGGCCATCCACACCTCGGTCAGGTCTACACAAAAATAGCCCAGAATGCGCTTGTTGAACTGGAAACACACCTCCCGGGGGTCCCGGTCGTGCATCCACTGCTGCTTGGAGTTCTCCACAGTCTGCCCGGTGAACTGGTTCTTCAGCTCAAAGGCGAATACCGGGATGCCGTTTACTGCCAGCACCATGTCCACCGAGTTGTGGGTGGTGTCGGAGTAGAACCACTGCCGGTTGCAGGTGATCTCGTTTTGGGCGTAGCGCTGGGCGTCCTTCTGGTTCAGCGCGGATTCCGGCTGAAAATAGCACACCCGGAACCGCCGTCCCCGGTGCTTGAACCCATACCGCAGCACCGAAAGCAGTCCGTCCGCATCGCAGGCATTGTTAAAGGCCGTGCAGAACTTCCGCACCGGGTTTACCGGGTTCTGCTTTTCAAAAAATGCCCACTCGTTGGGCTGGGTCTTTTGCACAAAGCGGATCAGGGCATCCACAAACAGCCCCAGCTTGGGGTCGTAGCAATCCCCGTTGCGGATGTAGCCCCCGGCAGGGGAGAGCAGCGCCGCCGCAATGTCCGATTCAAACTGCTTTTCGGTGGTATTGAGGGGCATGGTTAGATTCCTCCTTTTACTTCAATAAGTCGGGTTGACAGTCTATTGTGTCAAACTCTATGACCTTTTCTATATTCGGCAATTTGGATTTCTGTTCGGCAGGGCAATCAACGAGCCTGAAGTGCAATGGGTATTCATATAGATTGAAATTACTGTCGTATACGCCAAGTGTAATGGAATCTATAACTGGAAAAATGTAAATGGCCATCAAGTTGCCTGTGATTTGAAATATTTCACCGCTTTTTAAGGGAGATTTGATGGGAAAAGCATACGGTGAATGATTGATTTTTATGTAAGAAATTATACAGGTGTTACTACTGATATTGGAAAGTACTAAATTTTCCCAGTGAAAGATAATATCTTGTGACCGTACTGAACTTGGATGATTAGTAGAATCATCTGGGATAGAAACAGTTTTAATATTTGAAATTTCATCATCGGAAAGGTCTATAAGATGCTGAATTGCTAAATAGGGCTTAATATTTCTTGTTCGCTCAATTTTATCTTTTTTTCGTTCATATTTTATTGTTAGAATTACGCCGATAAGTGTAAAGAGTCCGCCGATAATTCCAGAAAGCAGAGGAATCCAGATATCACGGAACATATCATAAGTGAACATTAAGAGATTTGCCTCCTTTTTCGGCACGACCTTCTAGACAAAATGATTCTAATATATTTCTGGCTTCTTCCTTAAATCAATTGTTTTCAGTGACTGCTTTTTGAAATTTCAATAAATTCACTAGCAACATCATCCTTTACCATTAACTTATAGACCCTATGCTTACCGCTAAAATCAGTGATATAAAGTTTGAGGGTCGATAAATCAATGTTGGGAAGATCATACACAAGCAACAAGAAGGAAAGCCCTTTTGTAACAAGTTCCTTTCTTGTTGGTAAAAGGTCATGGTTATTGACGGAAAGCTTATCGATAATAAACTCATTCTTTTGCGAGTTTATCATGTTGATTCCATACTGACAATCAAAAGCCGAGTTCGATTCCATATTTGGCGAAAAGAATCCCCAAACACAAACATCATCAGATGTAATGCGTTTGTCTCCATCGTCGAGGATGGTGAAAAATGGACAAGCTTTTTCTTCCTGTTCTTGTTCATGTTCGTTCTTATCTCTTTTTAGTGTGATATAAACGCCAAACAGTGCCATTAAACCACCAATCAAAGCAGATAAGAGCGGGACAATTACATCGGTAAGAAAATTCACAGAAGAAATAGTAGATACGGCAATCTCTGAACAATTCATACTTACACCTCCCTCTTTCCCGTTACAACCTCATAAATCAAACTTTTCTTATAGCTTTCCAGTTCTTTTACCAGCTGTTCCTTCTTTGCAATCAGTCCGTCAATCTCGGTGCACTTGGCGTCAAGGTAGTTGGCGATTTCTTTTTGCTCAGCAGAGATGGGAAGAGTTATATAGTAATTACCAACGCTTTCGGCGGAAAGATTGGCGGCACAAGTGCCATTCATAAAGATGGTAGTTTGTGTAGAAGCGATATTGGACAATAGAAAATAAAGAAGATATTCCGGGTAAATATCTTTTGGACGAATAGTAGCTAAAGAGGAAGCAACTGTCCCACAGGACAAAGTTCGATTGATTGCGCACTTTCCAACACTGCCACGCAAACAGAATATGATATCATCGATTTGAATTTTAGCACCTGATAAACTTTTGTACTTGTCATCAGTGATATATTTGGTTTCAGAAAGGTCAACTTCATCACTGTCAATATTTCGTGAGGTGAGAAAAGCAACACCAGAATCAACAAAATCGGATGGCTGTGGATATCGTGAGGTTCTATCACCATTGAAGAATGATGCAATCATTTTTATTTTGGTTCGTCCCCATTCTTTCGGAATCTCCCCAATCCACTCAATCCCGCTATCCTTCATCTCCCGCTCACCACGTATGCCTTCTGTAACAGCCTGCGTAATAATTGCCTGCTTGAGCTTTTTGTATTCCTCGATGCTGGCGCGGGTTTTGGAAAGCATAGCATTGATGTCGGAACATTTTGCATCTAGGAAGTTTACGATTTGTGTTTGTTCAATAATTGAGGGGAGAACAATGGTGGCATTTACCAGAGAATCTTTTCCGACATTTCCTTGTGTGTTGGAATTGGTCCTTCTTAGAACATCTTCCGCAAACGAGGATGATTTTAGATAATAGGATAAAAATTTTCCGATAATTAAATCACTGGGATGAATGGTGAGACAAGCGTAAGATACCAAGAAATCACGGTCAGTATCAATATAACAAGTTGTTCCGATACTTGCATACCGTGCGAAAATAATATCGCCTATTTGTGGACGGCTTTTGATTGAGAGCTTCTTATAATCCTCGATTGAAATCTTTTTGGAAGAATCCCAATCAATAGAACTGGATAGATCTTTCAAGTCACCGATCATAAGGTACGGAATGCCGAATTCGGCAGAATCTGGCATAAAGTGGTCAATGTCTGTAACGCTAGAGACAATATGCTTGATTTTGGTGATTTCCCACCCCTCTGGAATCTCCCCAATCCATTCAATACCGCTGTCTTTCATTTTCCATGCCATGGTCAGCCCTCCTTATGGAACAGCTCTGCCAGCCCGGCGGAGATATCCTGTTCCAGTGCGGTGATGCGCGCCACGATATCCTCCACGGCTTCCGGCGCCTGATACTCGTAGAAATAGCGGGTCATGGGGATCTCGTAGCCCACCTTGGTCTTGCTGTGGTCGATCCATGCGTCGGGGGCGTAGGGCAGAACTTCGCGGGCAAAGTAGGCGTCAATATCCTGCACCAGCGGCACGTTTTCGGTGTCCCGCAGACTGGTGTCCGGCACAGGCTTGCCACGCTTCAGGAGGATGTTGCCTGCCTCGTCCCGCTGGGGGCGCTCCACCACGATCTTGTTGTAACCGAACTCCACGCTCTCGAACACCTTGCTCTCGCAGTAGATGCCGTTTTTGTCGCCGTACACCTTGCCGTTGGCAAATTCGCCGTAGGCCGTAACGATCAGCTCCCGGCAGGCATCGGTGATGTCGTTGCGCTTGGTGCCGATGCTCTTGCGGCGTGGCTCGAAGCAGTGGCTGGCGTCAATAAGCTGCACCTTGCCCGCACGGTGGGCGGGCTTATCCTTGCTGAGGACCCAGATGTAGGTGGAGATGCCGGTATTCATGAACATATCGGTGGAAAGCTGGATGATGCAGTCCAGCCAGTCGTTTTCCAGAATATACTGCCGGATGTTGCTGGGCCCGCTGCCGGCGTCGCCGCTGAACAGGGGAGAGCCGTTCTGGATAATGGCCATTTTGCCCTTGTTTGCCAGCTTGGCAAGGCCGTTCAGCACAAAAAGCTGCTGACCATCGCTGATCTTGGGCAGACCGGGCACAAAACGCCCCATCTCGCCCCGGGCGGCCTCGGCTTCCACCGCCTTCTGCTCCCGCTTCCAGTCGATGCCGAAGGGCGGGTTGGAGATGATGTACTGGAAGGTGAACCCGGGGAACTGATCCTCCGACAAAGTATCACCGAACCGCATATTGTTAGGGTCGCCGCCGCGAATCATCATGTCCGCCTTGGCGATGGCAAAGGTGGAGGGGTTGAACTCCTGCCCGAAGCAGGTCACCTCAATGTCGCTGTTCAGCTCGTGGATGCGCTCCTCCATGCAGCTCAGCATCTGGCTGGTTCCCATGGCCATATCGTAAACGGTCATGCTGCTGGTATCGAGGTCGGCTTCAGACAGCAGCAGGTCGGTCATCAGGTAGATGATATCCCGGCTGGTGAAGTGCGCTCCGGCCTCCTCGTCAAAGCTCTCGGAGAACCGCCGCACCAGGTCCTCAAAGATGTAGCCGCAATCCACGGCGCTGATCTTGTCCGGGCCAAGATAGCCCTTCTCAGAGCCGAACTCCTTGATGACGAGGTAGAGGGTGTTGCTCTCCACCATCCGCTTGATGATGTTGTCAAAGTCGAACTTTGCCAGCACGTCCTGTGCGTTGGCAGAAAAGCCGGACAGGTAATCCCGGAAGTTGGACTCAATGTTGTCCGGGTCAGCCAGCAGGGTCTCAAAGGTGAACCGGCTGGTGTTATAGAACTGGTAGCCGGAGGCCTTCTGCAAAAAGCCATCGATGACCTGTAGCTTTTTTACCTTCTCGTAGGTGTCCAGCACCGCCTGATGGGTGGGCAGCAGGCAGTCGTGGAACCGCTTCACCACGGTCATGGGCAGAATGACCAGACCGTACTCGTGGGGCTTGAACGGCCCACGTAGCATATCAGCCACGTTCCAGATCATGGCGGCTTTTTCGGCAATGTTGGCACCTACGGCGGTGATCTTATCGTTTGGCATATGTTGCTCCTTGTTTTTGTGATAGGTGGACATCCTGATTTTACAATAATGGGTGTCCCATAAAGTGGACGGAAGATTGCTTTTCCTGAAAAATGATTCTTGCATTTATTGTACCACGATAAAAGTGGAAACACCATATTCCGGCAAAAGAAAATGCCCGCCTGAAAACCAGACGGGCATACTGTAAATCATATCATCTGAAAATGCTTCAATGCTTCCACGATTGCATCCTCTTTCTCCTTCGGACACTGAGGCTGCTTTGTATTTTCGGACTTCGCCTTGTGGTGGTTCTCCCGTACCTCCAGACCGCATTTCTGCTTGACCTGCGAGATATACAGGGAAGAAACCTTCAGCCCAGTCTGTTCCAACACACGGGCCTTGATTTCAGGGTAGGTCGCACCCTTTTGTAATCCTGAAGTGTCCATGCCCTCCAAAGAGAACTCGACACGGACTTTTTTGGAGTCGATCTCACCCTTGGAAAGTGCAATGACACATTCGCAATGCCGTGTTCGTGGAAAAAGGTCCACCGGCTGCACCTTCTCCGCATGATACCCATGCTCTTCGAGCCATGCGGCATCTCTTGCGGCAGTGGACGGGTTGCAGCTGACGTAGACCACCCGGCGGGGGGACATCTGGACGACGGCGGAAAGGGTCGTCTCGTCGCAGCCCTTGCGGGGCGGGTCGAGCATGATGACATCAGGCCGCAGGCCCTCAGCGGCGAGGCGGGCCGCAGCCTGACCGGCGTCGGCGCAGAAGAAGCGGCTCTTGGCGGCGACGGCGTCGCCCATCCGGGCGGCGTTGGCCTTGGCGCTGTCAATAGCCTCAGGCACGATCTCCACGCCGATGAGCTCCCGGCAGCGGTCGGCCATGGAGAGACCGATGGTACCCATGCCGCAGTAGAGGTCGAGCAGAACGTCCGAGGGTTCCAGCTGGGCATACTCGGCAGCGATGCCGTAGAGCCGCTCAGCGGCCAGTGTGTTGACCTGATAGAAGGAGAGGGGGCCGAGTCGGACCGGCACACCGCAAAGAGTATCCTCGATGTAGCCCGGGCCGTAGAGCGAGACGGTCTCTTCACCCAAGATGACATTGGTCTTCTTGGCGTTGACGTTGATGAGGACGGACGCAATATCGCTGAACTGCTCCCGCAGCGCGGCCACGAGCTCCTCGCTGTGGGGAAACTTCGGGCGGGTGCAGACGAGGCAGACCATGATCTGGCCGCTGTGTGTACCCCGGCGCAGGAAGATATGCCGAACAAGGCCCTTGCCGCTCTCCTCGTCGTAGGGCTGGATGCCGTGGGCGGCGAAGAAGCTGCAGAGCGCGTTGCCGATGTCGTTCAGGACGCCGGGCTGTAATTTGCAATCGGGGCAGGGGACGATGCGGTGGGTGCGGCCGGCGTAAAAGCCGATGCAGGGCGCACCGTTTTTGTCGCGGCCCACCGGGAACTGTACCTTGTTGCGGTAGCGGTCCACCTCAGGGGAAGGAAGGGCATCCAGCACCGGCACATCCAGTCCGCCGATGCGGCGGAAGGCGTCGGCGACGCTCTCCTGCTTGGACCGCAGCTCGGCGGCGTAGTCCATGTGCCGCAGGCTGCACCCGCCGCAGGGGCCGGCGACAGCACAGTCCACCGGGATGCGATCAGGCGAAGGGGTGAGCAGTTTGTCCAGGATGCCGAAGGCATACCGGCCGCAGTCCTTGACGATACGCACCTGAGCCTCATCGCCGGGGGCAGTACCCGGGATGAAGACGGCCTCGCCCTCCGGCGAGTGGGCAACGCCGCTGCCATCGCTGGAAAGACGCTCGATGCGGAGGGTGAGAAGCTGGTTTTTCTGTAAGGGCATGGAATGATCTCTCCTTATGTCTCGTCAGGGGCGGGCTGGACGTCTGCGTCAGCCTGCGAAGTCATATACTTGCTGGGCGGCACACCTTTGGCGCGCTTGAACACCCGCGAAAAATAGAACTGGTCGAGGAAGCCCACCGATGCCGCCACCTCGGCGATGGACAGTGTGCCGCTGCGCAGCAGCTTGCAGGCTTCGTTGACCCGGTATTCGGTCAGATAGTCGATGGGGCTTTTGCCCACATTGAGCATGAACACCCGGTACAGATGGCTCCGGGAGACGCCGACGCTCTTGGCGACATCGTCGATGGAGATGTCGTGGGAGTAGTTGAACTGGATGTACTTGATGGCGTTCAGGACATACTGGCTGGAAGAAGAGGTGCTGTGGGGGCGGCTCTCACTGGTCTCCCGCATCAGGGCGGCGATGAACAGGTAGAGATAGCCCACCATCGCGGCCTCGTCCTGGGGCTGCAGGCCGCGGGAAGAGTAGATGCTGCTCAGAGCCGCCCGCATCCCCTCCAGGTCCTGGGTGTGGTGGACGGGAGCAGCGTCGGTGAAAGGCAGCTGCGCCGCAAGCTTGTGGGCGCAGGCACCGTTGAAGCCGACCCAGCTGTACTCCCACGGCTGGACCTCGTCGGCAGTATAGCGGATAAGCTGGCTGGGGCGGGCAAAGAACAGATCGCCCGGCACGACCTCGTAGGTGCGCCCGCCGACCTCGAACACGCCCTTGCCCGAGACGACCAGATGGATGAGGTAGTGGTCCCGGATGCCGGGACCCCAGGTCTGCCCCGGAGCACAGCGCTCCAGACCGCAGTTGAAGATGGACAGCTCGATGTTGTTGGTGTAGTTCTGCTTGAACGACTGCTTGTAGACGTCTGCCATTGCGGTTCCCTCCTGCCTGTTGGCTCTATAGCCTGAGTATACCACATCTGCCCCCGCAAATTCAACAAAAGTACATCTTATTCTTTGGGCTGGACACCGAAAATTACTTTTTTTGCGGGTTGAAATTGCAAAATGGCAGCGGATGCATTACAATAGCGGTAACAAACCGAACATTGCAGAGAGTGCAGGGAGGGGTTCTGGATGGCAACCAGCAGGCAGCTCAGAGAACAGATCGCAGCAGGGAGGTGGGACGCTGCGCTGGCCGCGCTCTACGGCGGCAGCGAAGAGGTCCTGTCCCGCCAGCGCAGCCGTTATAGTGCGGCCCTCGAGCAGTTTGAGCTTTACTATGGGCCGGAGCGGCAGGTGCAGGTCTATTCGGCCCCGGGCCGCACAGAGCTTGGCGGCAACCACACCGACCACCAGCACGGTTACGGTCTTGCGGGTGCGGTCACGCTGGACCTTGTGGCGGTGGCATCCCGGAACGAGGATGGCTTCATCCGGGTCAAGTCCCGTGGCTTCAACAAGCTGGACGTCATTGATTTGACCGAAGCGGAGCCGCAGCAGGGGGAGAGCACCCACTCGGCCAGCCTCATCCGGGGCATCGCGGAGGGCTTCCGGGGAAAGGGCTGCAATGTGGGCGGCTTCGATGCCTACACGGCCAGCGATGTGCTGCGGGGCTCGGGACTGTCCAGCTCAGCAGCCTTTGAGATGGGCGTGGCCATTATCCTCAACACGGAATACGGCTGCGGCCTGGATGCCCCTGCGCTGGCCCGCATCTGCCAGTTTGCGGAGAATACCTACTTCGGCAAGCCCAGCGGCCTGCTGGACCAGCTGACCAGCGCCGTGGGCGGGGTGCTCTTTGCGGATTTCGCCGACCCGACGGCACCGAAAATTGAGAAGATACATGCCGACGGCGTCCTGCCCGAGGGCATGACCCTCTGCGTCACCGATACCCGCGCCAGCCACAGCGAGCTGACCGGCGAGTTCGCGGCCATCCGGAACGAGATGGAGGCCGTGGCGGCCTGTCTGGGCGGCAGGGTGCTGGGCGAGGTGGACGAGAAACGCTTCTGGCAGGAGCTGCCCCGTCTGCGGGAACAATGCGGCGACCGCGCCGTGCTGCGTGCCATCCACTATTTTGAGGAGAATGCCCGTACCCTTGCCCAGAGAGATGCTCTTGTGGCAGGAGACTTTGCCGCCTTTGCCCGGCTGGTGGAGAAGAGCGGCCACTCGTCCTTTGAGTGCTGCCAGAATGTCTACTGTGCTTCTTCGCCGAAGCATCAGGGGCTGTCGGCGGCGCTGGCTATCAGCCAGAGCATCCTTTCAGGCACCGGCGGTGCATGGCGGATGCAGGGCGGCGGCTTTGCCGGAACGATCCAGGCTTTTGTACCGGATGCGCTGATAAAGCGCTACTGCGCTGCGATGGAGGCGCTGTTCGGCCCGGGCTGCTGCTATCTGCTCTCGCTGCGGGAACAGGGAGCCGTGCGGGTCATGTAAAACACAAAAAGAATGCCCTGCGGCATAGTGAGGATCCACCGCCGCAGGGCATTTTTGATTTCAGGAAAAATCAGCCGCGCTGAGACTTTGCGTCTGCACGCAGAGCGCTCATATCGTTCTTGTAGGTCTGAAGGTCTTCTGCAGCCTTGCTCGGTCCGCCGAAGAAGAAGGTGTGGACGCCTTCCACGGCATTGAAGCCGGCCTTGACCACATTGAACAGCAGCTTCGGAATGAACGAGATGGAGAGAGAGAGCAGTCCACCTCTAAAGAAGAAATCAGTGAAACGGAGATGGTCCGTAAATGAGGTCCATGCGTCACGAAATGCGCCGCCGCCGCCAAGAAGGGCTTTTTCTCCGTCCGGTACAACAGCATAGGAAGAAGGCATCTGGATGCGTTTCATAAACGACTCCTTTCTATCACTCCGTCAAATCAAACAGACTCAGGCAGCTGCAGCCACGATGGGGTCAGTGATGCCGGCATCCTGCTGCTGGGACGCGGCAATATTTGCCTTGGTCTGCGCGTAAGCATTCTTGAGCTCGATGAAGATGGACTTGACCGTGTTATAGATCTGGATAGCCTGCATTGCGCCGTACCAGCCAGCGAGAGCGCCGACCGCCACAGTGGCAGCTTTGCCGGCCTTGTTCTGGCCATCCCAGTAATAGGAGACCGACTGGGACAGAGTCAGACCATCCTTGTGCATCAGGATGAGGCCGCCAACGGCTGTGCCGAGGGCGGCTTTGCCCATCAGCTGGCCAAAGTTGATCGTGAAGTTGACCACAGACTGAAGCAGGGCCTCGGGATGGAATTCGATGAGATAAGAGCCTATCTGGATGGCACCGCCATCAATATAGGTCATTTCATCGGCAGAGAGGGCAGTGTAGGAAGCCGGCATCAGCGGGCTCTGATATGTAAGTTCCATAGTGGGAATGCTCCTTTCGCACATGCGCTCCGTCCACAGACGGAGACTAAGTTACCTGAATTATAGCATAATTGCCCAAAAACAACAAGAGAGCGAAAAAACATAATCGGAACGGGATTTGGGACTCCAAAACGGAAAATCCAGGAGAAACAAACGAAAAAACGATAAAATATAAAGAGCAAAGCAGGCCGGAGACTCCGAAAAAATGTTGTGTGAAATTTGAAGAAAAACGCAAAAACAGCAGCGCCCCGGCTGCTGTCCGGTGAGGGGACGGCAGGCAGGGCGCTGCTGCTATCAGGATGAATCGGAGAAAAATGGGGAAAGCTTAAAGTTCTTCGCCCGGCACACGGTGGTACAGCGCGGTCAGCTCAGCGATGTGAGCGCTGAGGGCCGGGGTGAGCGGCTGGGTGAGCCGCCACTGCCAGTTGGCACCCTGGGTGCTGGGGGTGTTGATGCGGGCCTCAGCGTCCAGATGGAGCCAGTCGGCCAGCGGGATGACAGCCATGTCCGACACGCAGGAAAGGCAGGCGCATATCATGGCCTCGGTGAGGTCTTCGGGTGCGCAGCGCAGGTAGCGGCAGGCGTAGGCCACATCCTCGGCGCTGGCGCTCTGACGCCAGCCCTCGGCGGTCACGTTGTCGTGGGTGCCGGTGTAGACCACGCTGTTGCGGGGGTAGGTGTAGGGCAGGTAGTTGCCCGGCTCGCGGCTGTCAAAGGCGAACTGCATGATCTTCATGCCCGGGTAGCCGCTTGCGGCCAGCATGGCCTTGACCTCGGGGGTCAGATAGCCCAGATCCTCGGCAATGATGCCGCCCTCGCCCAGCGCTTTGTGCATGGCGTCGATGAAGGCGCGGTCAGGGCCTTTCTCCCAGTGACCGCCCGCAGCGGTCTTGTTCCCGGCGGGGATGGAGTAGTAGCTCTCGAAGCCCCGGAAATGGTCGATGCGGACGACGTCGTAGATGGAAGTGGCGTGCTTGATGCGCTGCTTCCACCAGCGGAAGTCTTCGGCCTCGTGGCGGGGCCAGTCGTAGAGCGGGTTGCCCCAGAGCTGACCGTCGGCGGCAAAGGCGTCGGGCGGACATCCGGCAACGCTGGTCAGGTGGACGGCGCCGTCGGTCTGGAACAGCTCCGGGTGGGTCCAGAGGTCGCTGGAATCGGGGCTGACGTAGATGGGGATGTCGCCCACCAGCTGGATGCCGTGGCTGTTGGCGTAGCTCTTGAGGGCGTTCCACTGGGTGTAGAAGAAGAACTGCACGGCCTTGTAGTAGTCCACCTCGGCGGCCAGCCGCTCCTTGGCAGCGGCGAGGGCCGCAGGCTCCCGGGTGCGCAGGTCATCGGGCCAGTCGGAGAGACCGGCCTGCTCCTGCTCGGCCTTAACGGCCATGAAGAGGGCATAGTCCTCGAGCCAGCCGCTCTGGGCCTCACAGAAAGCCTCATAGGCCGGGGTGGGGGAAGCCAGCAGCCGGTCAGCCGCTTTATGGAGCACCACGGGCCGCTGCTGGTAGAGCGCACCGTAATCGACGGGACCCACCGGCTGGGGCGCGGGCAGCTCAGCCTCGGTGAGGAGGCCGTCCACTGCCAACAGACGGAAATCGATAAAGTAAGGGTTGCCGGCAAAGGCAGAAAAGCTCTGGTAGGGGCTGTCCCCGTAGCCCGTAGGGCCGATGGGGAGGATCTGCCAGTAGGTCTGCTTTGCAGCCGCAAGGAAATCGACGAAGGCAAAGGCTTCATTTCCCAGCGTGCCGATGCTGTAAGGACCCGGCAGGCTGAAGACGGGCATCAGAATGCCGCTTGCACGCATGGCTGGAACCTCCTTGTTTTAACCCTTGACAGCGCCTGCCACGACACCCTCGATGATGTACTTCTGGCAGGTCATGTAAAGGATGATGATGGGGATGATGGCGATGATGATGCAGGCCATCATGGGGGCCAGCTCGACGCGGCCATAGCCGCCGCGGAAATACTGGATGGCCATGGGAATGGTGCGGTACTTCTTGATGTCCAGCACCAGCGTGGGCAGCAGGTAGTCGTTCCAGACCCACATCGTCTCAAGGATGGCGGTGGAGATCATGGTGGGCTTGAGGATGGGGAAGACGACCTTGAAGAAGATCTGGATCGGGCTGCAGCCGTCGATCATGGCAGCCTCTTCGATCTCGATGGGGACGCTCTTCATGAAGCCGGTGAACATGAACACGGCCAGACCGGCACCGAAGCCCAGATAGATGATGCAGATGTTCCAGGGGGTGTTCAGATTGAGGGTGTCGGCGGTCTTGGACAGGGTGAACATGACCATCTGGAAGGGGACGACCATGGAGAAGACGATGAGCAGATTCATGAACTTGCTCAGCTTGTTGTTCACGCGGGTAAGGTACCAGCCGGTCATGGAGCAGCACAGCAGGATGAGGGCCACGCTGGACACGGTGATGACGAGGCTGTAGCCAAGGCTGGACAGAAAGCCCATCTTGGTGACGCCGTAGATGTAGTTGCTAAGGCCCGCGAAGGTCTCAGCCGTAGGCAGCTTGAAGACGGTGGAAGTGGTGAAGGTGCCTTCTATTTTCAGGCTGTTCTGCAAGATCAGGACGATGGGGTAGATCCAGAGCAGGCACAGCAGGCTCATGATGACAGTGAGGATGTTGTCCCACATTTTTTTATCTTTCGGCATTACTGCTGCACCTCCTTGGAACGGGTAAACTTGAGCTGGATGAGCGAGATGATCACGACGATAAGGAAGAACACCGCGGCCTTTGCCTGACCGATGCCCTTCCACTGAGCACCAGAGCGGCCATAGAAGGTGTTGTAGATGTTCAGGGCCAGCATCTCACTGGCGTTGGCAGGCTCACCGGCGGTCAGGGCCACGTTCTGGTCGAACAGCTTGAAGCTGTTGGTCAGGGTGAGGAAAGTGCAGATGGTGACGCTGGGCATGACCATCGGGATCTTGATCTTGAACAGGATCTCACGGTCATTTGCGCCGTCGATCTTCGCAGCCTCGATGAGGTCGCCGGGGACGCTCTGCAGACCCGCGACGTAGATGATCATCATGTAGCCGATCTGCTGCCAGCACATCAGGATGACCAGACCGACGAAACCGGCCTTGGCGTCCAGCGCCAGCAGAGGCCTCTGCAGGTTGGCCAGCACACCGTTGAGCAGGATCTGCCAGATGTAGCCCAGCAGGATGCCGCCGATCAGGTTGGGCATGAAGTAGACGGTACGGAAGATGTTGGTGCCGCGGATGCCGCGGGTGAGCACCAGCGCGATGGCGAAGGCGCAGACATTGATGAGAACGGTGGACACCACAGTGAACGCCGCCGTAAAGCTGAAGGCGTGGAGGAAGGTCTCGTCCGAAAAGACGTTGATGTAGTTCTGCAGGCCCACGAAGGTGGTCTTGCTCACGGTGGTGAAACGCTGGAAGGAAAGATAGATGCCCCAGATGAAGGGCCAGATGAAGCCGATGATGAACGCCAGCAGAGTGGGCAGTACGAACACCGGCCAATATTTACTGATGGCCTTTTGCATGATATACCTCCTGAAAAAGAAGGGGAGGCGGGCGAACACATCGCCCGCCTCCCCGTTATCCAGCTACTGCGGAAGAAGGAGAACGTTTAGCCGTTGGCCAGCTTGTACTCCTTGGCCCAGCCATCCACAAATGCGGTGACAACGTCGTCCCACTTGCCGGTGCCTGCTGCGTATGCAGTCAGAGCGCTGCCCACGCCGTTCTTCCACTCCTCGGAAGGCATGGTGGAGAAGCACCAGTCAACACTGGTCTTGCCGTCGGCCACATACTGGTTTGCAATGCCGATCAGGGGGTTGGTGGAGTCCTTAGCCTTCTTGAAGGGGATGACGAAGCCCATCTTGTCAGCCATCGCGCTGGTGCCGGCCTCAGAGGTGACACACCAGTACAGGAAGTCCAGAGTAGCCTGAATGTCCTCATCGGAGGAGGTGTTGTTGACGCACCAGAAGTTCTCGGAGCCGGTGCACAGGCCCTGGTTCTCCTCGCCCTCAACGCCGATGTAGATGGGCAGCATACCCAGGTTGTCGTCGCCCAGATCCTTCACGTCATTGTAAGCCCAGGTGCCGTTCTGGTAGAAGACGGCCTTCTTGCCCACGAACTCAGCCACGGCGTCGTTGCCGGTCTTGGAAGCCAGCAGCTTGGGGTCGCAGGTAGAGTCGGTGATGTACAGGTCCCAGATCTTCTTGTAGTTGTCGAGGTAGGTGCCCTTGATGGCGTCGGTGGAGCCGATGCCGTCAGCCTTGTACTCGTAGTAGATGGGCAGGTTTGCCAGATGGGTCTTGAAGCGCCAGTCGGAAGAACCGTCCATGCCGGCGGAGGTGAAAGCACCATCAACGCCCAGCTCAGCCTTGCGGGCCTGAATGTCGTCGGCGACCTTCTTCAGGTCATCGAAGCCCTTGATGTCGTCCTGGGTGTAGCCGGCGGCGGTCAGCAGCTCCTTGTTGTAGATGATGCCGTAGGTCTCGATGACGTAAGCGATGCTGGTAACGGCATCGCCGTCCTTCAGTGCAAAGGAGTCGCTGGTCAGCTCACCGTACAGCTGGCTGTCGGACAGGTCGAGGCAGTAGTCCTTCCAGTTTGCCAGACCCACAGGGCCGTTGACCTGGAACAGGGTAGGAGCTTCGCTCTTCTCCATCTCGCTCATCAGGGTGGTCTCGTACTGGCCGGAAGCAGCGGTGACAACGGTCACAGGCACGCCGGTCTCCTTGGTGTACTCAGCGGCCAGATCCTGCCAATCCTGATCCTGCTCGGGCTTGAAGTTCAGGTAGTAGACCTTGCCGGCAGCTGCGGGAGCGGCAGAAGCTGAGGTAGAACTGGCGGTGGAAGCAGCGGTGCTGCTGGAGGAACCACCGCAGGCAGCCAAACCGAGGGCGGCAGCAGAAGCGCCAGCGACTTTCAGGAAATTACGACGAGAGATCATTTTTTTCATAATTGTTCTCCTTCTTCATCATGTGATATACACATTCCGCCTGGCAGCGGAAATGAGACGAAATAAATCAGACAGCCCTTACGCTCTCACCGACCTGCAGCTCAGGCTGGAGGGTGATCTTCTGGGCCGGGGCGCCATGCTCGATCTGCCGCACCAGCAGCTCGATGCTCTGGAGCGCGATCTGCTCGCCGGGCTGGACGATGGTGGTCATCACCGGCACGCAGTAACGGGACATCGAGATGCCGTCGAAGCCGATGACCGATACATCCTCCGGCACCCGGAACCCGGCGCTCACCAGCGCCCGGATGGCACCGAAAGCGATGACATCGCTCATGGCGAACAGAGCGGTGAACTCGGCCCGGCGGGCCAGCAGGCTGTTCATGGCGTGGTAGGCAGACTCGAAATCGTAGTTGGACAGGCCGTAGAGCCGGTCGTCAAAGGTGAGCCCGGCATCCTCCATGGCATCCTGTGCGCCGAGGCGGCGCATCCGACTGGGGTAGCTGGTGGTCGGACCGCCGAGAACTGCTATCTTCCGGTGGCCCTGCGCGATGAGGTGGGAGACGGCGGTGCGGGCCGCAGCCCGGTCATCTACGCCCACCATCGAGAGGTTCGGGAAATCCAGCTCGTCGGAGACCAGCGTCGTCAGCACCGAGGGGACGGTGATGTTCGCAAAGCCCTGCTGGAAGTTGGCCACGCTGCCGCCGAGAAATATCATGCCTTTGGGCTTTATCTCCCGCAGGATCTTTTGGGCGGCGTCTATCTCGTTGGCATTCTCGTCCAGGTAGGAGACGATGCCGCTGTACCCGTAGAGGGTCGCGGCCCGCTGCAGCTGAACGAGGAAGTCCGAGAAGAAGAGGTTCCGGGTACCTTTGACCACAAAGACGAGGCTGCGGGACTGCTGGATCTTCAGCTGCCGGGCGTTGGTGTTCGGCACGAAGCCCGACTCCCGCATCATCTGAAGCACCTTTTCTTTCGTTTCGGGACGCACATCCGGCCGGTCATTGATGACGCGGGAGATGGTGCTGACGGAACAGCCGCTCAGACGGGCAATATCTTTGATGGTCATGTTCGGCATTCCGGGAAGCACCTCTCTTTCGGTCGAAGTTCTGGTTTTTACTGAAATCGCTCGGGAACGATGTCGGGAACGGTTTCAGTGACTATAGTATGGCATAATTTGTGGAATAAATCAATAACCCTGAAACACTTTTGGCAGAATTGCATAACAAATCGACCCTCCTTTGTGCAGGTTGATTTGCCCGCAGAGCGAAAAGCAAATTGATTTCCGGTAATTCCCGGTACACGTCAGAACCTCCCGGGACGACCGTACTCTTTTGTAACTTTTAGAGCAAAAAAGCGCGTTCTCATGCAGGATGGATACAAGCTGAACAGACGGGCCGGAGCAAAAATAAGCCGAAAAAATCCCGGTATCCCTGCCGCCGGAGCGGAAAGGATACCGGGAATGAGATTTTTGGGGTTTACTCGGCGCGCAGGGCTTTGACGGGGTTGCACTTGGCTGCGCCGCGGGCCGGGATGATGCCGGCCAGAATGGTGAGCAGGGTAGCCAGTGCCACGAGGAAGAGGGCTGCGTCTACGGGCAGGGAAGCAACGAGGGTCGAAGTGCCGGAGACTTTCTGGATGATGATGTTTCCGGGGATGAGCAGTATCTCGCTGAGGACGATGCCCATGATGCCCGAGCAGAGACCGATGATGAAGGTCTCTGCGTTGAACACCTCGGAGACGTTCCGCTTGGAAGCGCCGATGGCGCGCAGGATGCCGATCTCCTTCCGGCGCTCGAGGACGCTGATATAGGTGATGACGCCGATCATAATGGAGGAGACTGCCAGCGAGATGGAGACGAAGGCCACCATCATGCTGCTTATCATGTCCACGATCTCGGTCACGCTGGTCATCAGGGTACCCACGAGGTCGGTGTACTGCACCATCTTTTCGTCTTCACCCTTTGCAGACATCCCGGCGTTGTAGGCATCCAGCTTTTCCAGAATGGTGGCCTTGCTGGCGAAGTCCTTCGGATAGATCTTGATCTGGCTGGGGGCGGCCTCGTCCGCGTAGCCGAAGGCCGTCAGGTTGGCCTCATAGGTGGCGGAAGAGGAGCGGAGGGTGGAGCGCATCAGCTCGGTCAGCTCGGAGGTGGTCATGTTGAGCTGGATGGCCTTCTGGAAAGCCGACGCGTCGATCTTGATGGCGTTCTCCATCTGGCTGCTCAGCTTGCCGATGTTCTGCTGGATGGCCGTCTTGAGCTGGGACTGTATCTGGTCCTGGAAGGTGACGATGCCCTTCTGGATGGCAGCGTCCAGCTGGCTTTTCAGCACCTCTGTGATTTGGTCGGAGTAGGTCTCCATCACGGTCTGGATGGTGGTCTGCAGAGCGCTCGAGAGCTGGCCCTGCAGCTTGTCCGGGTCAACGAGGTCTTTCATGGACTCGGCCATCAGCTTCTGGAACTGCTCTGACTTGAGGTAGGCAGAAAAGCTCCACTTCTTGAAGTTGAGGATGCCGTTGCCGATGATATATTTCTTATAGTCCTTGAACACCTTCTGCACGAGGTCCTGCAGCGCCTCCGGCGAGACGGAGAGGTCCAGCTCTGCAAAGGCATCGCTGAGGTCGATGTCGGGCAGCTCGTCGATATCGAGGGAAAAATCCGAGAAGTCGATGAGGCTGCTCAAATCGAAACTGCCGCTGCTGAGGTCAAAGGCACCGTTCAAATCGAAGTCGAGGGCGTTGGCATCAAAAGAAAAGGCATTCTTGAGGGCGTCGGTGTCGATGGAGAAGAGGTTGGTCAAATCGAAGTCGCGGAGGCTCTCAGCCTTGCCGAAGTTCTCGCCGGTGAGGACGTTGGTGGCGGGGTCAGCCATCTGCTGCTTCACGATGTCGCTGTCGGCAGCGTCCTCCATGACCTTCTCGGTCAGGGAGGCGGGGTAGGCGATGCCGGAGGTGAGCATGGAAGCGGAGGCGGTGTAGTCCGGCTGGACGATGCCCACGATGGTGATGTCCTCGCCGTTCTCCACCAGCTGCTGCATATAGTCCTTGTCGTCGGCCTTGCTCTTCCAGATGCCGTAGGTGTCGTCGTAGACGTAGGTGTCGGCGCTGTTCACCAGCTTGAACTTCAGGCCCATCAGCTCGTCGTAGCTGTAGGTGCGGAAATCGCTGGGGACATCGACATTCTGGTTCTGGGCGAACTGCTGTATCATCTTGTCCAGCTCGGCGGAGTCCCGCAGACCCATGGAGTAGAGGGCGTAGTCGGTCACAGTGCCGTATTTGCTCAGCACGGCGACACATTCGGTGGGCTTTTCGGGCCAGCGGCCGGCCTTGACTTCGTACTGGGACTTATAAAGGTCGCTGTTGGCGGGCAGCTGATAGAATACGCTGGTGTTGCTGCCCATGCTGTTCATCAGGCTGCTGGTGACGGAGGTGGAGCCGGAACCCGAGCTTCCCAGACCCAGCATCGAGAGGGTGGAGTCCGGGTTGACCTGATGCACACTGCCGTCGGCGTCCTGCCGGTAGATCTGGGGCGAGACGCTGTAGGAATACTCGATGGAGGTGGCGTCATCCGCAATGGTGGACTCGTCGCTGTCGAGATATTTCTTTAAGGAAGTGAGGTCGTTGGACGTCAGGCCCGACACCATCTTGGTGATGAGCTGGCGGACCGAGACCATTCCCTCCACGCCGCCGGAGGTGTCCTTTTTGCCGTCCTCGTCGGTGGGCAGGCCGGTGGCTGTGGTGCCGCCGCTGCTGCCCGAGGACAAAAAGCTCGTGATGTCCACGCCGCTGCTCAGGATCTGCAGCGGGTATTCGCTCAGGGTGGAGCGCTCCATGTCGGCGATGTAGGCGTTGACGCCGGTGGACAGCGAGATGATGAGGGCGATGCCAATGATGCCGATGCTGCCCGCGAAGGCTGTGAGCAGGGTGCGGGCCTTTTTGGTGCGCAGGTTGTTGAAGCTCAGGGCCAGCGAGGTGAGCCACGACATGGACGAACGGCCCATGTTCTTATGAATGGGAGGGGCAAGCTTTGTGTCGTCCGGCTCGAAGGGGCGGGTATCGTCGGTGATGGCGCCGTCCCGCAGACGGACGATGCGGTTGGCATACTGCTCCGCCAGTTCGGGGTTGTGAGTGACCATGACCACGAGGCGGTCTTTTGCCACATCCTTCAGCAGCTCCATGACCTGGATGCTCGTCTCGCTGTCCAGTGCGCCGGTGGGCTCGTCGGCCAGCAGGATGTCGGGGTTGTTGACGAGGGCGCGGGCGATGGCCACGCGCTGCATCTGGCCGCCCGACATCTCGGTGGGGCGCTTGTGGAGCTGGTCCCCGAGGCCCACCTGCCGCAGCGCCTCGGCGGCACGGCGGCGGCGCTCAGCGCCCGACACGCCCGAGATGGTCAGGGCCAGTTCGACGTTGGCGAGGACGGTCTGGTGAGGGATGAGGTTATAGCTCTGGAACACGAAGCCGACGGTGTGGTTGCGGTAGGAGTCCCAGTCCCGGTCGGTGTAGCGGCGGGTGGAGATGCCGTTGATGATGAGCTCGCCGTTGTCGTAGCGGTCGAGGCCGCCGATGATGTTGAGCAGCGTGGTCTTGCCCGAGCCGCTGGGGCCGAGGACGGCGACGAATTCGCTGTCGCGCAGGTTGAGGCTGACCCCGTTGAGCGCTGCCTGTGTCAGATCGCCGGTGGTGTATTTCTTTTCGATATTGATAAGCTGAAGCATTGGCCTGCCTTTCCGGCAGCAGAACGGGGGAGTGTCTGCTGACCTGTTCCGCCCGACATTTGTGGACGGAGAGGGAAACATAGTATCTGTTTGATTTTATCAGAAGAATATGAACAATTTATGTCGTAACGGGTGCCAAGTTCTGTGTTTTCTGCCGAAGGATGGAAAAGCGTTGCATCCTGCGCGGAAAAGCGTCCCAAACCAGGAGGATGCGGCAGATGTGTCTTGATTTTTGGAGCGGTTGATGGTATTCTTGAGACAATATCCATGTTAATATTTTCAGTGTTTCAAAATTCGACGAAAACTGACGCAAATTTGTCATTGCAACTCCTTTCGACGCTCCATACAATTTTATAGTATGAAGTAGTTTGTCCGGCATAAGTGGAAGGGCCGGGCAGATGGGGTGAGGAGGATGCAGAATGAAACAGAATGTCCCATTGGTGAGGAATTTTTCGGCGTTGGAACCGTATCAGGAGGCATATACCCTTGCCTGTTCTCTGGAGACGGAGGGACAGGGCTGCTGGCTGACCGTGAGCCGGACAAAAGCTCCGGACGACCCAGCAGACACGGCCCGTACATGGGTCCCGGCCCCGGAAGAGGAATGCGGGCGGCTGCTGCAATTTTTGTATGAGAACTCGGTCCAGCCGGAGCTGTGGCAGGATGCTATTTCCTACTGGTATCCGCAGGCGGAGCAGGCAGAAAACCTGCGGGAAGGGGGCGCGTCGTGTGAGTTATGAGGAACAGGACGCCATATGGCGCGTAGCTCTGGCCAGCTATGACCCCAGAGAGATGCGGGTATGGACACGCTATCTTGAGGAGCGCAACCCGGCCATCCGCTGCACGAGCTACCGCAGCAGCCGGACGCTGCTGGAACGGCTCGAGCAGGGCGATGTGGACGTTCTGGTGCTGGGCGGCAGACTGGAGGACATGGACAGCATCCAGTTCCTGCCCAGGATACGCGGCCTTGCCCGCAAGCCTCTGGTGCTTCTGCGGGACGACGGACGCAATGAGAAATCGGCTGTGGAGAGCCTGAGTCAGGAGGACGCATGCTACCTCATCCGTCAGGCCACACTGGAAGATATGCTGCAGGAGCTGCGCGCTCCGGCCCACCGCCCGGCGGAGAGTCTGGAAAAGCGCTGCGAGCGCATCTATCGCAGCTGGGGTCTGAGCACCTACGATGCCAACAAGCGCTACCTGACCGGTGCGCTTCGGATGATGATGGGCTCTGACCACCGTCTGGCCATCCGCAAGGAGATATTAGGGCCGGTGGCGGAGGAATACAATCTCACCGTGGCGGCTGTGGACAGCGCCCTCCGGCGGCTGCTGGAGACGCTGGACGAGACCGGTACCCAGACATGGCGGGATTTTCGAAAAGAGTATGGCTTAGAGCGCAGGAAGGTGACCATCGGCCGCCTGCTTTATGCGCTGGAAAGTAAACTGAGTCAGCAGTGAGGTGCTGACCACACGACGCGGAGGTAGAGCAGAATGCGCAGGCGAAACGATGGAGCAGGAGTCTCCCCTCAGGAGGAGTTTGGGGATGTGTGCTTCCATGCCCTTGGCATCATCGACCAGAACCGGGAATATCTGCAGATGCATCTGCTGGCGTCGGCCGACCTGCCCACCCGGCAGGCACTTTCAGACATCCAGATAGAGTCTGCCCGGCTGGATCGCACGATACGCAATGCCATAACGCTTTATCAGCTGGAAAATGAAGAGCTGAGCGAGCTGCAGCCTCTGGACCTGTGCAGTCTGCTGGAAAAAGCGGGCCGTCTGGCCCCGGACATCCAGCGGTCGCTGGAAATAACGCTCACGACGGAGAGCGGGGGCATCGAGCACTGCGCCGTCATGGGCGTCCCCGATGAGGCCGAACAGCTGCTGCTCCACCTCATCTCCAACGCGCTGCGGGCCTGCGATGCAGGCGGCAGGGTGTGGGTGAGCCTGAAACAGAAAAAGACGGGCGTCGCGCTCCGGGTAGAAGACAACGGCTGCGGCCTGATGGAGGAAGACCCCATCGAGAACAACCGCCGCTTCCTCAGCGGCGCAAAGCTGGGTCTCCGCATCTGCAAGCTCATCTGCCGCCGTGCAGGCTGGAAGCTGACGCTGACGGCCCGTCCGGGCGGCGGCACCCGAGCGCAGGTGGTGTTTCTGCTGGCCTCCTGCGAGGACATCCCGCCGGAAATGGAACTCCACTCCAGCGAGGAGAACGACATCCGCGCAGCGCGGTTCGCAAGCCGGGCGGCACAGGAGATCCTTCTGCTGAGGAGATATTGAACGAGACAAAAAGGCATCTGCAATGCGGCCGGGACGGCGCAGCGCAGATGCCTTTGATTTTTGTGCGGGACAGGGAAGAGAGCGGAAAAAATGACAGGCGGTAAAGAATCTTAGTAGAAACAGCCCGAAATTCACAGAAAAGTTTGCGAAATTAACAAAATGTTTAACTTTGAAAGGTGATTTTACTGTTTTTAAGGTGTAAAATAATCCCGAATGATTGATTGTCAGCCGGATTTGGTTTATAATACCCATGTATGCGAGTCTGAAATTTGATTCGTTAGCAAACAACTTCTGCCCGGGCCGGAGAGCCCTGTGTGCAGAGGGAGAGTGCATTGTCCTTCAGGAGGAAAAACAACTGTGAGAGTAGGTCTTGACATCGGCAGCACTACCATCAAATGCGTGGTGCTGGATGAAAACGATACCCTTTTATATTCGACGTATGAGCGCCACTACAGCCACATTCTGGAAAAGGCGCAGGAGCTGCTGCGCCGCATCGACGCAGAGCAGCTGCATGGCCGGAAAGCGCTGCTCAGCATCTCCGGCTCCGCCGGCATGGGCCTGGCCGACAGCTGCGGCGTGCCTTTCGTGCAGGAGGTGTTCTCCACCCGCGTGGCGGTCAAAAAGTTCGTCCCTGCGACGGACTGCGTCATCGAGCTGGGCGGTGAGGATGCAAAGATCCTGTTCCTGACCAACGGCACCGAAGTCCGCATGAACGGCAGCTGCGCCGGCGGCACGGGCGCTTTCATCGACCAGATGGCGACGCTGCTCAAGATGAGTGCCGATGAGATGAACAAGGCGGCCGAACAGGCCACCCGTACATACACCATTGCATCCCGCTGCGGCGTTTTCGCCAAGAGCGACGTGCAGCCCCTCATCAATCAGGGCGCAAAGACCGAGGACATCGCGGCCAGCATCTACAAGGCCGTGGTCAACCAGACCATCGCCGGTCTGGCACAGGGACGCCCCATTCAGGGCAATATCCTCTATCTGGGCGGTCCGCTGACCTTCAGCACCGTGCTGCGCAAGAGCTTCGACGAAGCACTGGGCGTCACCGGTACCTGCCCCGAGAACAGCCTGCTCTACGTCGCGCTGGGCGCTGCCCTCTACGCCGACAAGGAGTTCGTCCTCTCGGATGTGGCCGCTGCGCTGGATGAGTACGCCGCCACGGCGACCTACGCCAGCGAGCCGCCCCTCTTCGCCAACAAGGAAGAGTACGAGGTATTCCATGCCCGCCATATGTCCCACAGCGTGCCGCGGGTGGCGTTCGGCGCCCAGTGCGGCCCGGTGCATATCGGCATCGACTCCGGCTCCACCACCGTCAAGCTGGTGGTCGTGGACGAGCAGAGCCAGATCCTCTACACCAACTATCAGCCGAACCTCGGCAACCCGCTGCCCCTTATCCGGCAGCAGCTGCTGAAAATCTATAAAGAGCACCCCGGCCTCAAGGTGGCCAGCGTGACCACCACCGGCTACGGCGAAGAACTGGTCAAGAACGCTTTCCGCTGCGACTTCGGGCTCGTGGAGACCGTGGCCCACTTCACGGCAGCAAAATACTTCATGCCGGACGTGGACTTCATCATCGACATCGGCGGTCAGGATATGAAGTGCTTCAAGATCGAAGATGGTGCCATCAGCAACATCTTCCTGAACGAAGCCTGCTCTTCCGGCTGCGGCAGCTTTTTGCAGACCTTCGCGCAGGCACTGGGCTACGACGTCAAGGAGTTCGCAGCCCTCGGCCTCTTCGCCGACCGCCCCGTGGATCTGGGCAGTCGCTGCACCGTCTTTATGAACAGCTCGGTCAAGCAGGCCCAGAAGGACGGCGCGTCCATCGAGAATATCTCGGCGGGCCTGTCCATCAGCGTCGTCAAGAACGCACTGTACAAGGTCATCCGTGCGTCCAGCCCCGAAGAGCTGGGCCGGAAGATCGTTGTGCAGGGCGGTACGTTCTACAATGAGGCCGTCCTCCGCGCCTTCGAGAAGGAGATGGGCGTCGAGGTCATCCGTCCCGACATCGCCGGTCTGATGGGCGCTTACGGTGCGGCCCTCTTCGGTCTGCGCCAGTGCCGCAAGAACGGCCAGACCACCTCCGCCATGATGAGCGAGGAAGAGCTGGAGAACTTCGACCAGAAAGTCGTCAGCGTCAAGTGCGGCGGCTGCGGCAACCACTGCCAGCTCACCGTCAACACCTTCGCCGATGGCCGCAAGTTCATTTCCGGAAACCGCTGCGACAAGCCCGTCACCGGCAAGAGCGAGGACAACAGCCTCAACCTCTACGCTTACAAGCAGCAGCTTCTGGCCAGCTATAAGCCCGTGGCCGGAAAGCGCGGCTCCATCGGCATCCCGCTCTGCCTGAATATGTATGAGCTGCTGCCGTTCTGGCATGCATTCTGGACAAAGCTCGGCTTTGCCGTCCACACCAGCCCGGTGTCCAGCCGCGGCCTCTATCTGGCTGGTCAGGCTACCATCCCCAGCGATACCGCCTGCTTCCCGGCCAAGCTCAGCCATGGCCACATCAAGGCCCTGACCCAGATGCATCTGGACGCCATCTTCTACCCCTGCCTGACCTACAACATCGACGAGGGTCTGGGCGACAACCACTACAACTGCCCCGTCGTGGCCTACTATCCCGAAGTCCTCGCCGGCAACTGCCCCGAGCTGGAAGGCCAGAAGTTCATCTACGACTACGTCGGCATCCACCGTCCGAAGGATTTCGTCCACAAGATGGCGAAGGACGTGCTGCCCAAGTATTTCGGCGGCATCTCCGAGAAGGAAGTGCAGGAGGCTGCCAACGCTGCCTACGCTGAGTATGAAGCCCACATGGCACAGATCCGGGTCAAGGGCAGCGAGATCATTGATGAGGCCCGCCGTCAGGGCAGGCGCATCATCGTGCTGGCCGGACGCCCCTACCATGTGGACCCGGAGATCAACCACGGCATCGACCACCTCATCACCCGCCACGGCGCGGCGGTGGTCACCGAGGACAGCATCTCCAACCGCGTGGAAAAGTTCCCCACCAGCGTGCTGAACCAGTGGACTTACCACAGCCGCCTGTATGCCGCCGCCAAGTACTGCACCACCCAGAACGATATGGACCTGGTGCAGCTGGTGTCCTTCGGCTGCGGCGTGGATGCCATCACCACCGATGAGACCCGCGAGATCCTGCAGGAGGGCGGCAAGCTCTACACCCAGCTGAAAATTGACGAAATTACAAACCTGGGTGCTGTCAATATCCGCCTGCGCAGCCTGTTCGCCGCACTGGATGAGCGAGACGAAGATAAGAAGTAACATAGGAGGAACCTATGGAATACAATTACCCCAAATTCACCCCGGAGATGAAGAAAACTCACACCATCCTCATCCCCAACATGGCCATCACCCAGTTCCGCCTGCTGGAATACGCCCTGCGCTACGACGGCTACAAGTGCGAGATCCTTGGCAACTGCGGCAGCGCTGTGGCGCAGCTGGGCCTGAAATATGTCCACAACGACACCTGCTATCCGGCACTGCTGGTCATTGGCCAGTTCCTCGATGCGCTGAACAGCGGCAAGTACGACCTCGAGCACACGGCCCTGCTCATCACCCAGACGGGCGGCGGCTGCCGTGCCTCCAACTACATCCATCTGCTCCGCAAGGCGCTGGTCAAGGCAGGCTATCCGAACATCCCGGTGGCCAGCCTGAACTTCTCGGGCCTCGAGAAGGACAGCGGTTTCCAGATGACTCTGCCTCTGGCCCGCCGGGCCATCGCCAGTGTGTTCTACGGCGATATGCTCTGCGCCCTGCGCAATCAGGTCGCTCCGTATGAGAACGAGAAGGGCGCTGCCGATAAGATGGTAGACCTGTGGGTGGAACGCTTGGGCCGCGTGCTGCTGGCAGGCAAGGGCTACACCTCTAAGGAGATGAAGCACACCTTCCCCCTCATCGCAAAGGACTTTAAGTCCATTCCCGTCACCCGTGTGCCGAAGGTCAAAGTCGGCGTCGTGGGCGAGATCTACGTCAAGTACAGCCCGCTGGGCAACAACGACCTGCAGAAGTTCCTGGAAAGTCAGGACTGCGAGGTGAACTTCCCGGGCCTGATGGGCTTTGTGCAGTACTGCGCCTTCAACATGGGCGAGGATCATGTGCTGTACGGCGGCAAGCTGGCTGTGAAGATCGGCATTGACCAGTTCCTGAACTGGCTGGACAGCATCGAGCGTGCCATGCTCAAGGCCGAGAGCAATGCCGGGTTCTACGCCCCCGGCCCCTTCAAGGAGCTGGTGGAAAAGCCCAAGGGCATCATTTCGCTGGGTGCCAAGATGGGCGAGGGCTGGCTGCTGACTGCCGAGATGATCGAGCTGGTGCAGGGCGGCTACGGCAACATCGTGTGTGCCCAGCCCTTCGGCTGCCTGCCCAACCACATCGTGGGCAAGGGCATGGTGAACAAGATCCGCGCCCTGTACCCCAGTGCCAACATCACCCCCATCGATTACGACCCCAGCGCCACCAAGGTCAATCAGGAGAACCGCATCAAGCTGATGCTGGCAGTGGCCAAGGAGCGCCTGAATGCCCCGGTGGAGGCAAAGCCTCTGACGGCAGAGGAGATCGCAGGCGGCGCGCCCAAAGTCGGCGCAGCGGTCTGATGTTCTAAAGCGGAGAATACCGAAATGCAAAAAGCCCGTCCGGGCCTAAAACTCGGACGGGCTTTCATCATGCCTTGAGAAAAATCAATGCAGGAGAGATCACTTCTGATTCTTCATGTAGATGTGGTGGGGCAGACCGGCAATGTACAGCGGGGTCAGCTCGGCCTGGATCAGCGGGCGGGCATAAGCCAGGAACTCATCGGTCATCTGGGTGTGGTTGGCGTTCATCCAGCTCAGCGGCACCTTCTTTTCGAGGTTTGCAACCTCGCTGATGGGGTGCAGCTCAGTGGTGCACTGGTACGGGCTGTTGGAGATGCGCTTCAGGGCCACCATCTGGCCGGTAACGCCCTCAAAGGCCGCCTTGGCGGCAGCACCGCCCACCTGATAGGCTTCGGTGATGTCGGTGCGGCTGGTCAGATGGCCTGCGCAGCGCTGCAGGGTGGAAAGCTCGATGCAGCGGGTCTTTGTGTCCAGATTGCGGGCCACCACATTTGCCAGATACCGTGCGGTACCGGTCAGGGCCTTATGGCCGAAAGCGTCCACTGCGTGCACATCGTCGGCCAGCTCACAGACGTAGCGGCCATCTTCCAGCTTCACGCCTTCGGAAACGGCGATCACGATGCTGGGCTTCTTCTCCTGCATCACGCGC
>OGDU01000575.1_pt1 | contig 35404 bp, 30 predicted proteins | sample 1570371 | NCBI WGS metagenome assembly OGDU01 (sample SAMEA2581977, study PRJEB24529) | metagenome | biome: Human gut stool | place: China | collected 2011
TATCCGCAAGATGGGAAGCGGAAATGCAGGTTCTACCAATGCACTTCGCACCATGGGAATCAAAGCCGGAATGATCACCCTGCTAGGTGACTGCTTCAAATGCGTGATCGCAGTTCTGGTGGTCCGCGGAATTTACGGACAGTCTCACGCAGATATTTTACCGCTCCTTTCGCTGTATACAGGTTTTGGGGCAGTGCTCGGACATAATGTTCCATTCTAGCTGAAGTTCAAGGGCGGAAAGGGAATTGCCTGCACATCGGGCATGATTCTTGCCGTGTGTCCGCTGGCGGCGCCGGTCTGTCTGATCTTATTCATCGGTTCCATTGCGATCACAAGATATGTGTCGCTCGGATCAATTCTGGTGGTGACGAGCTATCTGGTGCAGGTACTGATCTTCGGACATATGGGATATCTGCATATCGATGCCGCATATCTCCCGGAGTTCTATGTGGTGAGCGCCTGCTTTACGGCGATGGCGCTGTGGCGTCACAGGAGTAACATTGGACGTCTGCTGCACGGCACGGAGAATAAGTTCACGTTCAAGAAGAACAAACAGGAGGGGAAATAAAAGATATGGCAAAAGTAGCGGTAATCGGAGCGGGAAGCTGGGGGACGGCGCTCGCGAAAGTGTTGCACACCAACGGCAGCCAGGTGACGGTGTGGTCGATTGTGGAAGCGGAGATCGCGATGCTGCGCGAACGGCATGAGCATGTGGATAAGCTTCCGGGAGTGAAGCTTCCGGAGGATATGGAATTTACCACGGATCTTAAGGCGGCAGTGGAAGATAAGGAATATCTGATTCTGGCGGTACCGTCTGTATTCACCAGAAGCACGGCAAAAAGCATGGCGCCTTTTGTGAAGGCGGGACAGATCATTGTCTGTGTGGCAAAGGGCATTGAAGAAAATACGCTGATGACGCTCTCCGATATTGTAGAAGAGGAAGTACCTGCGGTGGAGGTTGCCGTGATGTGCGGACCGAGCCACGCCGAGGAGGTTGGCGTCGGACTGCCGACGACCGTTGTTGCCGGAGCAAAGAAGCGCAAGGTGGCAGAGGGCGTGCAGGATATTTTCATGAATGAGGTGTTCCGCGTGTACACAAGCCCGGATGTGCTCGGCATGGAACTGGGAGGTTCCCTGAAGAACGTCATTGCACTGGCAGCCGGTATGGCGGACGGACTCGGCTACGGGGACAACACCAAAGCGGCGTTAATCACGCGCGGAATCACGGAAATGTCGCGTCTTGCCATCAAGATGGGGGCAAAGGCGGAGACACTGAGCGGTCTGACCGGAATCGGAGATCTGATCGTGACATGTGAGAGCAGACACAGCAGAAACCGCAAAGCCGGAATGCTGATCGGGCAGGGCTATACCATGAAGCAGGCGATGGATGAGGTCAAGATGGTGGTCGAGGGCGTGTATTCCGCCAAGGCGGCGATCGCGCTTGCAAAAAAATACGGGGTCGATATGCCGATCATCGAGGAAGTCAACTGTGTGCTTTTTGAGGATAAGCCGGCAAAAGAAGCAGTGCGGGAACTGATGATGCGCGACCGGCGTGCAGAGCATAGTGCCCTGGAGTGGGAAGCATAGAAATGCGACATGGCGCCCCGGAGTGGGGAGCATAGAAATGCGACATGGCACCCCGGAGTGGGAAACATAAAGAAATCGACATAACAGGAGGAACATACATGCCACAGATCAGGATTAAATATTTTACGGATGCGATTGAACGTCTGACCTATATTGACGGAAAGTCGGACTGGATCGATCTTCGGGCGTCTGAGGAAGTGACACTGAAAGCGGGGGAGTTCTGTCTGATTCCACTCGGCGTTGCCATGGAGCTTCCGGAGGGCTATGAGGCGCATGTGGTACCGAGAAGCTCCACTTTCAAAAATTACGGAATCATCCAGACGAACAGCTGCGGCATTATCGATGGCACCTACTGCGGGGATGACGATATGTGGCGGATGCCGGTCTATGCGGTGCGCGACACGGTGATTCACGTCAATGACCGCATCTGCCAGTTCCGCATTTTTGAAAATCAGCCGAAGATCACGTTTGACGAGGTGGAGAGCCTCGGCAACAAAAACCGCGGCGGATTCGGAAGCACTGGAAAACAGTAATGCGTTCGTCAAAGTGCTTACTTTTTGATGGAAAACCTGTCGGTTTGACGAAAGAATAGAAAAAACAACCAAAACACTGTGACATTCTACAAGAAAAGCAAAAATTCTTTGTGTAGGCGGTCTATGGTATTTTGGCTGTTTTTTTTGTATAGTAAGAGTAGTTAAAAACGAACAAATTTTAGGAGGTATCGTACCAATGGCAAGTTTATCATTGAAAAACGTTTGCAAAGTATATCCGAACGGCTTTGAGGCTGTTAAGGATTTCAACCTTGAAGTAGAAGATCAGGAGTTCATCATTTTCGTAGGACCATCCGGATGTGGTAAATCTACTACACTTCGTATGATCGCAGGTCTTGAAGAGATTTCTTCCGGTGAATTAAAAATCGATGGAAGAGTTGTAAACGACGTAGAGCCAAAAGACAGAGATATCGCAATGGTATTCCAGAACTACGCTCTGTATCCTCATATGACCGTTTTCGATAACATGGCATTCGGATTAAAATTAAGAAAAGTTCCTAAGGATGAAATCAAGAAAAAAGTAGAAGAAGCTGCTAAGATCCTTGACCTTGAGAAATTATTAGACCGTAAACCAAAGGCTTTATCCGGTGGACAGAGACAGCGTGTTGCTATGGGACGTGCCATCGTTCGTAATCCTAAGGTATTCCTTATGGATGAGCCTTTATCCAACCTGGATGCAAAACTTCGTGTACAGATGAGATCTGAGATCGCTTCTTTACATAACAGATTAGGTGCTACGATCATCTATGTAACACATGATCAGACAGAGGCTATGACACTTGGAACCAGAATCGTTGTATTAAAAGATGGTGTAATCATGCAGGTTGATTCTCCACAGAAATTATACAATGAGCCAAACAACTTATTCGTAGCCGGATTCATCGGATCTCCACAGATGAACTTCATCGATGCTAAGTGCACCATTCAGGGAGATAAAGCTACATTAACATTCGGTGATTACTCTGTGGTTCTTCCGGATTACAAGGCAAAGAAGCTTGAAGAGGGCGGATACAACGGAAAGACAGTTGTATTAGGTATCAGACCAGAGGATATCTCTGATGATCCTGAAATGATCCAGAAGAATGGTGACTGTGTCATCGAGTCTGATGTAACAGGATACGAGTTACTTGGTGCAGAAGTATTACTGTACTACTCTGTAGCCGGTGCAAACATGACAGCAAGAGTTGATTCTGATACACCTGCCCGTTATGGTGATCATATCAAGCTTGCATTTGATCCGCATAAGATTCATGTATTCGATAAGGAAACAGAATTGACAATTACCAACTAGTCCGTTAAAATTATATAGTTGTAAATCTTGAACCCGGGTGTTAGTATTTACACCCGGGTTCTTTCGAACGTAAATAATAGGAGAGTATATGCTTTCAAATCAGAAATTACAGAATTCATTAAACGAAATTAAAGAGATCAGCCACATGGATACGGCATTGTTTACTGCAAAGGGGAAGCTGGTAGCACATACGGAGGAGATGCCGTTGCCGGAGGCATTAGAACAGCAGGTGGTCGTTGATTTCGCAGAATCGCTTGCTGAAAAACAGACGTATCAGGATTATCATCTGTATAAAGTGATGGTAGAAGGTGAAACGGAATATATTTTAGTCTGTCTGGTGAAAGAAGAGTCATTTCTTGTATGCGCACAGATGGCAGTCTGCCAGATCCGGAATCTGGTTATGAGTTTTGCAGAGCAGTTCGACCGCAATAATTTTATGCAGAATATCATTCTTGGTAATATGCTGATTGTGGATATTTACGGAAAAGCAAAAAAGCACCACATTCAGGAAGTACCGCGGGTAGTTTTTGTGATTGATACCGGAAGTAAAAATAACGATATGGCGATGGAACTGGTAAAAAATCTTGCAGATATCCGTTCGAAGGACTTTGTGACCTGCGTGGATCAGCACAGTATCGTTCTGATCAAAGATGTTTCCCATATAAAAGAAGAGGAGATGGAGGAACGTCTGTCAAAAATTGCGGGAAGCCTTGCAGATAATTTACATATGGAAGCAATGATTCGTGTGCGTGTCGGTTATGGAAACGTTGTGACACAGCTTCCGGAAATTGCGGAATCTTATCAGGAAGCGCGGATGGCACTGGAAGTTGGTCGTGTTTTTTATGCAAAGTATGACACAATTTCTTACGGAAAGCTTGGCATCGGGCGTCTGATTTACCAGCTTCCGATGAGTTTATGTAATATGTTTATCAAAGAGGTATTCGGTGAGAAAATTCCGGACATCTTAGATGATGAGGAAGCAATGTCTACTATCAATAAATTTTTTGAGAATAATCTGAATATATCAGAGACGGCAAGACAGCTGTATGTGCACCGCAATACTCTGGTATATCGTCTGGAACGTATCGAGAAAGCAATCGGACTGGATATCCGTACGTTTGACGATGCGATGACTTTTCGGATTGCAGTGATGGTGATTGCTCACATGAGAGATCAAATGTAATTTAGCAGGATAGTAAGGAGATAGAGGAACATGTCAGGATATGATGCAAGCAGTATATCGGTACTGGAGGGGCTTGAAGCGGTCCGGAAACGTCCGGGAATGTATATCGGAAGTACAACGACCAAAGGACTCAACCACCTGATTTATGAGATTGTCGACAATTCCGTGGATGAGCATCTGGCAGGTGCCTGTGATAAAATATGGGTGACCCTTGAGGCAGATGGCTCCTGTACGGTGGAAGATAACGGACGTGGTATTCCGGTCGGCATGCATGCAAAGGGAGTATCGGCTGCCCGCGTTGTATTTTCTACACTGCACGCAGGAGGAAAATTTGACAACAATGCGTACAAGACGAGTGGAGGACTGCATGGTGTCGGATCTTCGGTAGTCAATGCACTTTCCACCTATATGGATGTGGAAATCAGCCAGGGCGGATATGTGTATCATGACCGCTATGCACAGGGACATCCGGTGGTAGAACTTGAAGACGGACTTCTTCCAAAGATCGGGAAGACAAAGAAGACCGGAACGAAGATCAATTTTCTTCCAGATCCAGAAATTTTTGAGAAGACCAGATTCCGGGAAGATGATGTTAAGAGCCGGATGCATGAGACCGCTTATCTGAACCCGAAACTGACGATCATATATGAGGACCGGAGAAAGCCGGAAGCAGAGCACATTGAGTTTCATGAGCCGGATGGAATCATTGGGTTCGTCAAAGATCTGAACAATAATCTCGAAGTGCTGCATGATGTCATTTACTTCAAAGGGGAAAGTGAAGGCATTGAGGTGGAAGCGGCATTCCAGTATACCAGCGAGTTCCATGAGAATATCATGGGATTTTGTAATAATATTTATAATTCGGAAGGTGGTGCACACCTGACCGGATTTAAAACTGCGTTTACGACGATTATCAATTCCTATGCCAGAGAACTTGGCATTTTAAAAGAGAAGGATGCAAATTTCAACGGTACAGATGTGCGAAACGGAATGACAGCAGTGATTTCCATCAAGCATCCGGACCCGCGTTTTGAAGGACAGACGAAGACAAAACTCGATAATCAGGATGCAAACCGTGCAACTGCCAAAGTGACAAGTGATGAAGTTCCGCTGTTTTTTGATAAAAATTTAGAAACCTTAAAGATTGTGATTGGCTGTGCGGAAAAGGCTGCAAAAATCCGCAAGGCAGAGGAAAAAGCGAGAACCAATCTGCTGACCAAGCAGAAGTTTTCGTTTGATTCCAATGGAAAACTGTCCAACTGTGAGAGCCGGGATGCGTCAAAGTGTGAGATTTTTATCGTAGAGGGAGATTCTGCCGGTGGTTCCGCCAAAATGGCGCGAAACCGTATGTATCAGGCGATCATGCCGATCCGCGGAAAAATTCTGAATGTTGAAAAAGCCAGTATCGACAAGGTGCTTGCCAATGCGGAAATCAAGACAATGATCAACGCATTCGGGTGTGGCTTTTCGGAAGGATACGGAAATGATTTTGATATCAGTAAGTTGCGCTATGACAAGATTATTATCATGGCGGATGCCGATGTCGACGGAGCCCATATTTCCACGCTGCTTCTGACACTGTTTTACCGGTTTATGCCGGAACTGATTTTTGAAGGACATGTTTATGTGGCGATGCCGCCATTGTACAAAGTGATTCCGTCAAAAGGGAAAGAAGAGTACCTTTATGATGATGCGGCACTGGAAAAATACCGGAAAACACATACCGGAAGTTTTACCCTGCAGCGATACAAAGGTCTCGGAGAGATGGATGCCGAGCAGTTATGGGAGACGACTTTAAATCCCCAGACGCGTGTCATGAAGCGCGTGGAGATTGAAGACGGCCGTATGGCGTCGGATGTAACCGCTATGCTGATGGGCACGGATGTGCCGCCGAGAAAGGCATTTATTTATGAACATGCAAACGATGCGATCTTGGACGTATAGATCCTGTCAGGTTTTCTAGGAGTGAGGAAGAAATAAAATGGAACATAGTATCATTCGCACCGAGTATTCGGAGCTGATGCAAAAATCATATATTGACTATGCGATGAGCGTTATCATTGCCCGTGCGCTGCCGGATGTCCGGGATGGATTAAAACCGGTGCAGCGCCGTACACTTTATGATATGTATGAACTGGGAATCCGATATGACAAACCGTATCGTAAGAGTGCGCGTATTGTCGGAGATACCATGGGTAAATATCATCCGCATGGAGATTCTTCGATCTATGATGCCCTGGTTGTCATGGCACAGGATTTCAAAAAGGGACTGCCGCTTGTGGACGGGCATGGAAATTTTGGGTCCATTGAAGGCGATGGTGCCGCTGCCATGCGATATACAGAGGCACGTCTGCAGAAAGTGACGCAGGAAGCCTATCTGGCAGATCTGGATAAAAATGTTGTGGATTTCATGCCGAATTTTGATGAAACCGAAAAAGAGCCGGTTGTTTTGCCGGTAAAGGTGCCAAATCTTCTGGTCAACGGTGCGGAAGGTATCGCTGTCGGTATGGCAACTTCCATTCCGCCGCATAATTTCGGAGAAGTGATCGACGGTGTGATTGCCTATATGAAAAATCCGGATATTACCACTGCGGAGATGATGCAGTATATTCCGGGACCGGATTTCCCGACAGGAGGAATCATTGCAAATAAAGATGATCTTCCGGCAATTTATGAGTCCGGGGTCGGCAAGATCAAAATACGTGGAAAAATCGAGATTGAAAAGGGCAAAGGCGGCAAAGACCGCATGGTAATCACGGAGATTCCGTATACCATGATCGGAGCCAATATCGGGAAGTTTTTAAATGATGTTTACGGTCTGGTAGAATCCAAGGCAACCAGTGACATTACCGATATTACCAATCAGTCATCCAAAGAGGGAATTCGTATTGTTCTGGAACTGAAAAAAGGAGCAGATATCGAGGCTCTGGAGAATCTGCTGTACAAGAAAACCAAGCTGGAAGACACCTTTGGTGTCAATATGCTTGCGGTAGCGGATGGCAGACCGGAGACGATGGGCGTCGTGCCGATCATCCGTCATCATGTGAAATTCCAGTATGAGATTGCAACCAGAAAGTACCAGACCCTTCTGGCGAAAGAACAGGACAAAAAAGAAATACAGGAAGGTCTGATCCGCGCCTGCAATGTCATTGATCTGATCATTGAGATTTTACGCGGCAGCCGCAGCATCAAAGATGCAAAAGCCTGTCTGACAGACGGAAATACGGATCATATTACCTTTAAGAATCTATCTTCAAAGATCATGGCACAGCAGTTAAATTTTACGGATCGTCAGGCACAGGCCATTCTGGAAATGCGTCTGTATAAATTGATTGGTCTGGAAATTGAAGCATTGATGAAAGAACATGATGAGACACTGGAAAATATTGCAAAATACGAGGATATTTTAGAACATCGTTCTTCCATGGCAAAAGTAATCATCAAAGAGCTGACCGCGTTTAAAAAAGCTTATGGCAAAGAGCGCAAAACCGTGATTGACAATCTGAAAGAAGCTGTAGTTGCAGCAAAGAAGATCGAGGAGCAGGATGTTGTCTTTCTGATGGACCGCTTCGGATATGCAAAGATTGTGGATACTTCTGTCTATGAGAGAAATAAAGAGGCGGCAAACGCGGAATACAGGCATATCTTTACGTGCAAAAATACGGATAAAATCTGTATCTTTACGGACAAGGGACAGATGCATCTGCTAAAAGTGCTTGATCTTCCATATGGAAAATTCCGGGATAAAGGAACACCGATTGACAACCTCTGCAATTATGACAGTAAAGAAGAGAATGTTGTATATCTGGCAGGTCTTGAACATGTCAGCTCGCACCGGATGTTATTTGGCACAAAATATGCCATGATCAAAGTTGTGGACGGTATGGAATTTGTGGTCGCAAAAAAGACAACGGCGGCAACAAAGCTGGGAGAGGAAGATGAAGTACTAACGGTATGTCCGCTGGAAGAAAATGATACACTGGTGATGGCAACAAAGAAAGATATGTTTCTTCGGATTGACTGTGCACAAATTCCGCAGAAAAAGAAAGGTGCGGTGGGCGTGCGTGGCATGAAACTGGCTGCCGGGGATGAACTGAAAAGTATTCATGTGCTGCATGAAGGTGAGGAGAAAGAGGTCGAGGTGAAAGGAAAGCCGGTTGCCCTGCATCGTCTGCATGTGGGAAACCGTGATACCAAAGGAGTAAAGAAATAATGAACACCATTTTGTTTGATCTGGACGGAACGCTTATTGATTCTTCGGAAGGAATTATAAAATCGGTATTATATACACTTGATTTTTACGGAATTGAAGAAACAGATACCACGAAACTGTACCAGTTTATCGGACCGCCATTATCGGAAAGCTTTGAAAAATTTTATGGCTTTTCCAATAAGAAAGCGTATGATGCGGTACAAAAATACCGGGAGCGGTACAATAAGACCGGTATTTTTGAGTGTAAGTTATATCCGGGTGTGGAGAAGTGTATCCGTACATTAAAAGAACAGGGATACCGGATTGGCATGGCATCTTCCAAGCCGGAAGTATCCTGCAAACGGATTCTGGAGCATTTTGGAATTCTTCCGCTTTTTGATGATGTCGTGGGAGCTACGTTTGACGGGCGCAGGGACAAAAAATCCGAGATTCTCGAGGAAGTTATGCGCCGCTGGAGTCATATTCCAAAATCCGAGATGTGTCTGATCGGGGATACGATGTTTGATGTCAACGGGGCGAAAGAACTTGGAATTGCGTGTCTTGCGGTCAGCTTTGGTTTTGGAGATGTAAAGGAAATGAAAGAGGCAGGCGTGATCGGTGTGTGCGATTCTATGGAAGAACTGCCGGGCATGTTAAAGAAATAATAAAGAAAAACGGGAGGGTATATCATGGAAACTTTTAAGGAGACGCTGAGAAAGATCTGGTATATCTTATACCCGTTTCTTTTTTATTACGCGGTTATGCTGATTATTATGACAATTGCGCAGTGGGCATTTGGAGGAGATGCCACACATTATGTGTTCTGTCAGCTGATTGCCACTGTTTTTACAATTCCATCCATGCTTCCGTTTTATCGTCAGGGACAGGCACTGGCAGGGATTGCAAAGCAGCCGTTTGGAATCAGCCGGGAACGTATCTGTCATGCACTTTTTGCGGCCGGGATCATGGCATGCTTTGGAATTTCTTTGAACAATCTCATATCCATGACGAAACTGACGGAAATTTCGATGGGTTACCAGCAGGCAAATACCGATTTTTACGGAAGTACAATAGGAATGGAAATTCTTTGTCTGGCAGTATTTACCCCGATTCTGGAGGAGCTGGTATTCCGGGGGATTCTTTTTGGAAGATTAAAAGATATGCTGTCGAAACCGTTTGCGGTTGGAATTTCGGCATTGATTTTTGCGGCCGTGCATGTCAATATCGTGCAGTTCATTTACGCATTGATTCTTGGTGTGGTGCTGGCACTTCTGATGGATCGTGCGGGAAATGTCTATGCATCCATGATCGGACATATGACGGCAAATTTTATTGCAGTTGTGCGGACGGAAACGCACTGGCTGGATTTCAGCGTCAGGGGAGATGCGGTCGCATGGATATTTTCCCTGATGATACTGGGAGCTGGGATTGTGCTGATGTGGAGGTATTTGTCCGACAGAAAAACAATCGCCTAAATAAAAGACAATAAAAAAAGGAGTACAAAAGAAGATGAAATGTTTATGGAAAAAAGTAATTTGCGGGGCACTTGTGGCTGGAATGCTGGCACAGTGCCCACAGAGTATTTATGCAGAAGATGCCGCAAATACTGCCACGGTAACGGATACCGAGAGTAATCATGTAACACCGGATACTACGCAGCAGCCGGATGATACAAAACAGCCGGGAGATACGCAGCAGCCGGATGATACCCAACAGCCGGGAGATATCCAGCAGCCGGACGATATCCAACAGCCGGAAGAACTGCCACAGCCTTCTGCCGTGGAGGGACTGCATACAACAAAACAGGGAAAAACAAAGGTATATCTGGAATGGGAAGAAAGCAGCGATGCCACTTCCTATGTGATTTACCGGAAAACAGCCGGAGGGGAATACAAAAAACTTGCCGAGAGGAGCAAGCCATCCTATACCGATAAAAACGTATCATCCGGTAAGACATATGCATATAAAATTGTTGCAAAAAACGAGCAGAAGGAAGCGGATGAGGCTGCAAAAGTCACGTTTTCCAATACAAAAGCCGTACAGATCCGGTCACAGAAGTATACTTACAGCCAGATGAAAAAAGACATGCAGGAACTGGAACAGAAGTACAGCAACTACTGTGAAATGACAAAAATCGGGACCTCTGTGCAGGGGCGTGCCATCTATGATTTTGCAATCGGAAATCCGGATGCAGAGGAATCATTACTGGTAGTCAGCACCCTGCATGCCAGAGAGTATATCTGTTCGGCCGTTCTGATGAAGGAACTGGAGTATTATCTGGAAAATTATAATGGGACGATTGGCGGGGTAAAACCGGCAAACACATTAAATAAAATACAGATCCATTATATTGTTATGGCAAATCCGGACGGGGTAACGGTTTCCCAGACCAGACATTCCACATGGAAGTCCAATGGACGCGGTGTGGATTTAAACCGGAATTTCCCGGCAAAACATTTTGTTTCCGGCGGAAAGAAAGGTGCACAGGGGTATTCCGGCAAAAAAGCACTGAGTGAGCCGGAATCTTATGCGGTAGCAACGCTGACACAGCAGCTGATCAAAAAACAAAATCTGCAGGGTGTGGTGAATTACCATGCCATGGGAAGAATTATTTACGGGGACTGTACGAAAGGAAGCCTGAAAAAAGATACCTATAAAATGTATGATATCGCAAAGAAAATTACCGGATACAGCAAAGCCCCGGATAGCGGCAGCGGAAAGTCCTGGGGAGGACAGTACCGGGAGTATGTGATGGATCCGCTTAATAAACCTTCCATTACCATTGAGATTGGAAGCTCAGTAGCACCGTGCCCGTATTGGCAGTATGAGATCGAATTCCAGAAAAACAGATATGTTGTTGTGCGGATTGCAAATGCATTGAAATAGAAAAAAAATCAGGATACTTTGACGCATCTGCCGGATTATGCTAGTATAGGGGAAACAGCTGACAGATGAGGAGAGTAAAAATGGCATACATATTTTTTGATATAGACGGAACGCTGTGGGATGAAAAAATGCAGATTCCGGAAAGTACAATTCCAACCATCAAACAATTGCAGACAAACGGACATAAGACATTTCTGTGCAGTGGAAGATCCCGCAGCAATATAAACGATAAGCGGCTGCTTGGGATCGGCTTTGACGGAATTGTTGCAGCATGCGGCAACCATGTGGAGATGGATGGAAAGGTTCTGTATGAAAATATCCTTTCCCCGGAACTTACAAAAAAAATTGTCCGGGTCATGGAAGAATGCCGGATGCCGATTGTGCTGGAAGGTCCGGACTGCCACTGGATAGATAAAGAAAATTTCAAGACAGATCCGTATGTGCTGTACCTTTTTGAGGCAATGGGAGCATCTGCCAAAATATTAAAAGGCTATTCACCGGACATCCGCATTAATAAAATGTCGGGGGATATCCTGCCAACAACCGATTATGCCAGAATCCGGGATGAACTGGGGACTGATTTTGACTGTCTGGAGCATGAAGGACATGTTGTGGAATTTGTTCCGAAAGGAACATCGAAAGCGACCGGGATAGACTGGCTCTGCAGGCATATGGGTATTAAAAATGAGGATACCTATGCGATTGGTGACAGTGTCAATGATCTGGATATGCTTTCTTTTGTGGGACATGGAATTGCCATGGGGAATGGAACACCTCCGGCAAAAGAGGCGGCTGAATTTGTGACAACGGATATCTACGATGATGGAATAAAGCATGCAATGGAACACTATGGATTAATATAGAGTCTGAATCGAGGCAGAAATGAAAAAAAGAATTACAGAGTACCGGAAACGTGTGGACCGGCTTCTGGCAGACGAAGAAGAGAAAACATATGAGGAATGGGAATGTATTTTGGAAGAACATCTGGTTCAGATTGGATTTTTCCAGCACGAACGTCTGATTCATCTGATTGTAACGGTTACATTTGCTGTGATAACGGTACTATCATTGTTTGCCCCGCTTTTGACGGGGATCATGACACTCTATGGTTTTACCATGCTGCTCCTTGTGCTTCTTGTGCCGTATATTTTTCATTATTATACACTTGAAAACGAAACACAAAAAATGTATGCACAGTACGATGAAATAATAAAGCATACAAAGAAAGTGAATTCCGGGAATCTAAAAAAAATATAAAAATTGAGTATCACTGTTGACAATGAAAAACAACAGTGATATTTTATTTACAGAAAGAGTTAGCACTCGAATAAAGTGAGTGCTAGTAAAGGCGAAAAGGAGGCTATTTGTAATGAAATTAGTGCCATTAACAGACAGAGTAGTATTAAAACAGTTAGAAGCAGAAGAGACTACCGCATCCGGTATCGTATTACCGGGAGCAGCACAGGAGAAGCCACAGGAAGCGGAAGTAATCGCTGTAGGTCCTGGCGGAGTAGTAGACGGAAAAGAAATCGTTATGCAGGTAAAAGAAGGCCAGAAAGTAATCTATTCCAAATATGCAGGGACAGAAGTAAAACTTGATGGGGAAGAGTACATTATCGTAAGACAGAATGATATTCTTGCAATTGTTGAGTAGTTTTTATAAATTGGAAATTATAGGCTGAATTTTAAAGAAGAGAGGTTATTGTAGTCATGGCAAAAGAGATTAAATATGGTTCAGACGCCAGAGCAGCACTTGGTGCAGGTGTCGATAAATTAGCAAATACCGTTCGTGTAACATTAGGACCGAAAGGACGTAACGTTGTACTGGATAAATCCTTTGGTGCTCCACTGATCACAAACGATGGTGTAACAATCGCAAAAGAAGTGGAACTTGAGGATGCATTTGAGAACATGGGTGCACAGCTTGTAAAAGAAGTTGCAACCAAGACCAATGATGTAGCCGGTGATGGTACAACTACCGCTACTGTTTTAACACAGGCTATGGTTCAGGAAGGTATGAAGAACCTGGAAGCAGGAGCAAATCCGATCGTGTTAAGACGTGGTATGAAGAAGGCAACAGATGCCGCTGTTGAGGCATTAAAGGAAATGAGCCAGAAGGTTAAGGGCAAAGAGCAGATCGCAAAAGTTGCAGCAATTTCTGCCGGTGATGAAGCTGTTGGTAATCTGGTAGCAGACGCTATGGAAAAGGTTACAAACGATGGTGTCATCACAATCGAAGAGTCCAAGACCATGCAGACAGAGCTTGACCTGGTAGAAGGTATGCAGTTTGACAGAGGTTACTTATCTGCTTATATGTGCACAGATATGGATAAGATGGAAGCAAATCTCGATGATCCATACATCTTGATCACAGACAAGAAGATTTCCAATATCCAGGATATCCTGCCACTGCTTGAGCAGATCGTACAGTCCGGTGCAAGACTTCTGATCATCGCTGAGGATATCGAGGGAGAAGCACTCACCACATTGATCGTAAACAAACTGCGTGGTACATTCAACGTAGTAGCTGTCAAGGCTCCTGGATATGGTGACAGAAGAAAGGCCATGCTTGAGGATATCGCAATCCTTACCGGCGGTCAGGTGATCAGCTCCGATCTTGGATTAGAACTGAAAGATACCACCATGGATATGCTTGGACGTGCAAAATCCGTTAAGGTTCAGAAAGAGAATACCGTTATCGTGGATGGTGCCGGAGACAAGGATAAGATTCAGGGACGTATCAAACAGATCCGTGGACAGATCGAGGAGACCACTTCTGAATTTGATAAAGAAAAGTTACAGGAAAGACTTGCAAAGATGGCAGGTGGTGTCGCAGTCATCCGTGTCGGTGCTGCAACAGAGACCGAGATGAAAGAAGCAAAGCTTCGTATGGAAGATGCATTAAATGCTACCCGTGCAGCAGTCGAGGAAGGTATTATCGCAGGTGGTGGATCTGCATACATCCATGCATCCAAGAAGGTTGCAGAGCTTGCTGATTCCTTAGAGGGAGATGAAAAGACCGGTGCGAAGGTTATCTTAAAGGCATTGGAAGCTCCTTTGTATTACATCGTTGCAAACGCAGGTCTTGAAGGTGCCGTTATCATCAATAAGGTAAAGGAATCTGCACCGGGAACCGGTTTCAATGCAGCTACCGAAGAGTATGTTGACATGGTAGAATCCGGAATTCTTGATCCGGTTAAGGTTACAAGAAGTGCCCTGCAGAATGCAACATCCGTTGCTTCTACATTACTTACCACAGAGTCTGCTGTTGCAAACATTAAGGAAGATACTCCTGCAATGCCAGCTGGTGGTGCTCCGGGAATGGGCGGAATGATGTAATCGGACATAACCGTTGCGTTATAAAGTAAACATAGTATCAAAAACCATGTGAAATAGATATGAAAAGCCTTGAAAATCAAGGCTTTTCATTTTTTTTGTCCTATGATATGATAGTAAAAGCGTAACGGTTCAAAGACAAAGGAACCGTTTGGAAAAACAACGAAAATCAGGAGTGGAAAAAATGAATCGAGTGATTGTTGTAACGGACAGTAACAGTGGTATTACACAAAGCGAGGCAAAAGAACTTGGCGTAGTGGTAATGCCGATGCCTTTTTATATTAACGGACAGATGTTTTATGAAGATATTGACCTGACACAGGAGCAGTTTTATCAGAAACTCAAAGAGGGCGGAGAGATCAAAACCTCCATGCCGCTGGTTGGAGATGTGACCGATAAATGGGATGAACTTTTGAAAGAATACGATGAAATTGTATACATACCGATGTCTTCGGGCTTAAGCAGTTCCTGTGAGACGGCATATATGCTTTCCCAGGACTATGACGGAAAAGTACAGGTAGTCAATAACCAGCGTATCTCCGTAACGATGCGGCAGTCCGTGCTCGATGCCAAAATGCTGGCAGAGCAGGGAAAAGGTGCAGAAGAAATCAAAGAGATTCTGGAAAAAGAAAAATTTGAATCCTCCATATACATTATGGTTGACACACTGGAGTATCTGAAAAAGGGCGGACGTATCACACCGGCTGCAGCAGCACTGGGAACCTTACTGAAACTGAAGCCGGTATTGCAGATCCAGGGAGAAAAGCTGGATGCATTTGCAAAGGCACGTACGGTAAAACAGGCAAAAACAATCATGACTGAGGCTATGAAAAACGATTTTGAAAAGCGTTTTCACAGCTCGGATGGGGAGAAGATGAATCTGGAACTGGCCTATACATTTGACACTGCAGCCGCTGAGGCATTCAAAGAAGAAGTGCAGGCTGTCTTTCCGGACAATGAGATCGTCATGCAGCCACTGTCATTATCCATTGCCTGTCATATCGGACCGGGAGCACTTGCGATCGCATGTTCCAAAAAGATTGAAGCGTAGCAGGCAGCTTTTGGAAACTTTAATATGCTAACAAATTAAAGTTTATGACTTGTAATTTCAGTGGGAATCCTTTATAATCATAAAGTAAAAACGGATGGGTTTTTACACCTGTCCGTTTTCGTGCGTAAAAAAGTGCGCACGGAAAGTTAAAGCAGACATACAGGAGGAATAAAAGATGGTTAAAGCAGTTGTTGGCGCTAACTGGGGCGACGAAGGCAAAGGCAAGATTACGGACATGCTTGCAAAGCAGGCCGATATCATTGTACGTTTTCAGGGAGGTGCGAACGCAGGACATACAATCGTAAATGACTACGGAAAGTTTGCATTACATACACTTCCGTCTGGAGTATTTTACAGTCATACAACGAGTGTGATTGGAAATGGTGTGGCACTTGATATTCCACGTCTTTTCAAAGAGATTAAGTCCATCACAGACCGCAACGTTCCGATGCCAAAGATTCTTGTGTCCAACCGTGCACAGATTGTGATGCCGTATCACGTACTGTTTGATCAGTACGAGGAGGAGCGTCTGGGAGGAAAATCTTTCGGATCGACAAAATCTGGTATTGCTCCGTTTTATTCAGATAAATACGCAAAGATCGGTTTTCAGGTAAGTGAGCTTTTCGACGATGAGCTGTTAAAGGAAAAGGTAGTCCGTGTTGCAGAGCAGAAGAATGTAATCTTAGAGCATCTGTATCACAAGCCACTGATTGATACTGATGAATTATTAAATACATTACATGAGTACCGCGATATGGTAGCTCCATATGTATGTGATGTTTCCTTATTCCTGGACAAGGCACTCAAAGAAGGAAAGACGGTTCTCTTAGAAGGACAGCTTGGAACATTAAAAGATCCGGATCACGGAATTTATCCAATGGTTACCTCATCTTCCACACTGGCTGCATACGGTGCAATCGGGGCAGGAGTTCCGCCATATGAGATCAAACAGATCATTACCGTATGTAAGGCATATTCTTCTGCTGTAGGTGCCGGTGCATTTGTAAGTGAGATTTTCGGGGATGAGGCAGATGAACTCCGCCGCCGTGGTGGAGATGGAGGAGAGTTCGGTGCAACCACCGGACGTCCGAGAAGAATGGGATGGTTCGACTGTGTGGCCAGCAAATATGGCTGCCGTCTGCAGGGAACAACCGATGTGGCATTTACCGTACTTGATGTATTAGGATATCTCGATGAGATTCCGGTATGTACCGGATACGAGATCAACGGAGAAGCGACAACCGAATTCCCTGTGACCAGTCTCTTAGAGAAGGCAAAGCCGGTATTCACAAAGCTTCCGGGATGGAAATGTGACATCCGCGGTATCAAGAAGTATGAAGAACTTCCGGAGAACTGCCGCAAGTACATTGAGTTTATCGAGGGACAAATTGGATATCCGATCACCATGGTTTCCAACGGACCGGGAAGAGATGATATCATTTACCGTGAGTCTTCTCTGAACAAGTAATCGAAACAAGTAACAGAGCCTGTAAAAAGCAGCGAATCGAATCTGATCCGGTTTGCTGCTTTTAGAGTATAAGAAAGCCTATGCAGATAGAAGTAATAATTGAAAAAAAATTACATAAACTTAATGCGGAAGAAGGAAAAACCATTTTAGAGACACTTCAGGAACATGGAATCCATGTGCTGACAGCGCCATGCGGCGGCAGGGGAAGATGCGGAAAGTGTACCGTAGAGGTGGAACATATGGGAGAAGTACTCGCCTGTATGACAAAAGTAACCGATGGTATGCGTATCACAATTCCGAAAGTGCAGCTTCGCGCACAGAAGTCTAAAATTGCAGAAAACGGAACGGTCACACATTATCCGGCGGATGACGGAGAAGGGCTGGATGCGGCATGCGATATCGGTACGACGACGGTGGTCTGCCATTTGATCGATGGAAAGACAGGAGAAAAGCTGGCAACGGTCAGTGAACCAAGCGCACAGAGAAGTTTTGGTGCAGATGTGCTTTCACGTATTCAGGCAGCCGAAGCAGGAAAACTGGAAATATTAAAAGAACAGATTATTTTTCAGATCGCACAGATGCTTCGGACACTGCAGAAAAAAACAGGGAGAGGGGAACAGATTCAGCGTCTTGCCGTGGTGGGAAATACGGTAATGTGTCATCTGTTTGCGGGAATTTCGCCTGTTTCCATCGGGGTGACGCCGTTTATGCCGCAGGAATTCTTTGGAAAAGAGTATACCGGAGAGCAGCTGGGACTTACGGATTGCAGATCGGTATACATAGCACCGGCGGTTGCAGGATTTGTCGGAGGAGATATTACTTCGGATCTTTTGGCAGTGATGCAGAAGAACCCCAAAGAGAAAGTGCTTCTTCTGGATATTGGAACGAACGGAGAGATGGCGGTCGGAAACGAAGATCAGATTTATTGCTGTGCCACGGCGGTCGGATCTGCATTTGAAGGTGCGGAGATGGCGATGGGAATGCCGGCAGCGGTCGGAGCGATATCCCATGTCTGGCTCGACCAGCGAAGAATCCGGGTGCAGGTAATCGGAGACGAGGAGGCGTGTGGTATTTGCGGTTCCGGTCTGATTGATGCACTTGCGGTAATTTTAGAGATGGGGCTTCTCGATCACACAGGATTGTTAAAGCAGAAACAGTCGGTTTCGGTTGCCTATCGGAAATACCTGGGAGAATATGCAGGGCAGCCATGTGTCTGGCTGGCGCATAAGGTATGTGTGACGCAGGAAGATATCCGGGGACTACAGCTTGCAAAGGCAGCATTTGCAGCCGGAATGCGGATTCTGCTACAGGACAGTCATACTTCTTATGAACAGCTGGATCATGTCATTCTCGCAGGTGGTTTTGGCAGCTATCTGAAAAAAGAATCGGCAGCGGCGATTGGACTGATCCCAAAGGAATTACTTCCGATTACGGATTCAGTTGGAAATGCAGCCGGAGAAGGCGCAGTATCAGCAGCTATTTCAAAAAAAGCAAGAGAGCAGCTTTCCATAATTCAGAAAAGTATGCATTATATAGAACTGTCTACCCATCCGGATTTTTCACAGGAATATATGAACCAGATGGATTTTGATGGAAGCGAGCGATAGAAAGGGAAAAAATGATAGAACTGATAGAGGTATTAAAAGCCGTATTATTTGGAATTGTGGAAGGCGTGACCGAGTGGCTTCCCATCAGCAGTACCGGGCATCTGATTCTGCTGAATGAAGTGGTCAAACTGAAAGTAAGTGATGAATTTTACAGCATGTTCGAGGTCGTGATCCAGCTGGGAGCGATTCTTGCGGTCGTTGTTTTATTCTGGAGCCAGATCTGGCCGTTTGGAAGAAAAAACAATGTAGCACCTTTGACAAAACGGGGACCGGGCGCATGGATCAAAACAGATATTTTTAAATTGTGGTTTCATATTCTGGTTTCTACCATTCCGGCAGCGGTGATCGGTGTTCTTGCGGATGATTGGGTGGAGGAACATTTTTACAATTACCAGATGGTATCTGTCATGCTGATTCTGTTTGGTATTGCGTTTATTCTGATTGAGAATTCCCATAAAGGGAAAAATTCCAGAATCAATTCGCTTGCAGATATCGGTTACGACACGGCACTTTTTATCGGTCTGTTTCAGCTGATCGCTGCAATCTTTCCGGGAACCTCCCGGTCTGGTGCAACGATTGTCGGAGCACTTTTGATCGGAGTGTCCAGAACCGTTGCGGCAGAGTATACGTTTTTCCTTGCCATTCCGGTTATGTTTGGTGCCAGTATCTTAAAGATTGCGAAGTTTGGACTGGATTTTTCGACATCCGAGGTCGTTATCCTGTTTGTGGGATGTGTCATTGCATTTGCGGTTTCCCTGATTGTTATCCGTTTTCTGATGGGATATATTAAAAAACACGATTTCAAGGTGTTTGGATATTACCGGATCATTCTTGGCATTTTTGTGCTGGCGTGTGGATTTTTAGGAGCATTACATGCTTAAACTATATATCCGGCCGGTTTGTCTCCTGCGTCCGGAAGAAGAGGTGGCTTCGCTGTCCCTTCTTGTGGAGAGCCGCAGGGAGAAAGTAAGAACAATAAAAGGAAAAGAAAATCGCAGCAGATCCATTGCGGCGGGACTTCTGCTCCGGTATATGCTGCTGGAAGAACAGATTCCTTATGCCGAAGAATCTTTCGGACTGGAAGAACATGGAAAGCCGCGTCTGAAAAAAGATGGGGTTTTCTTTAATTTAAGTCATGCGGGAGCATATGTGGCGGGGGTGCTGTCGGATGTCCCGGTAGGTGTGGATGTGGAACAGCAGAACCGTTTTTTGCAGGAAACCCGCAACCGGAAACTTGCAAAGCGGATATTAACGGAAGCGGAATGGAACTGGTGGAAAGATGCCGGGGATGATCCGCAGGAACTGCTCCGGTTCTGGACAAGAAAAGAAAGCTATGTGAAAATGACCGGGGAAGGAATGACAAAGGCATTTCATACCGTGGATACCCTGCATGGGAAATATTATAAAGAAATTCCGTTGGGAACGCCAAAAGACAGATATCTGATCAGTGTCTGTACGCAGGAAGATAGGACTTGCGATTTTGTATGTAAAATGTTAGATTAATATCTGGAGGCAGAATATGCATGATGAATTAACAAAAAAGGATATTGAAAAAATGGAGGCAGAGATCGAGCACCGGAAGCTGGTGGTTCGGAAGGAAGCCCTCGAAGATGTAAAAGAAGCACGTGCCCAGGGAGACCTGAGCGAAAATTTTGAATATAAGGCAGCCAAAAAGTTTAAAAACGAAAATGAAAGCCGTATCCGTTATCTGGAAAAAATGATCAAGACAGCAGTGATTGTTTCGGAAGATTCTCCGGAAGATGAGGTTGGAATGAACAATACCGTCGATATTTATTTTGAAGAGGATGATGTGACGGAAACGTATAAACTGGTGACAACGGTCAGAAGCAATTCACTGAAAAATCTGATCAGCAGGGAATCACCGCTTGGCGCAGCTATTTTCGGGCATAAAGTCGGAGATCGCTGTGAAGTTCATGTAAATGATAATTATTCCTATTTTGTGCAGATTAAGCGTATTGTCAATACTATGGATGACGGCACAGATGAGCTTCGAAAATTTTAACAACAGGAGAAAAATATGAAAGTATCGGAAATTTTAAAGAAGAATGAGGTGACAATCTCATGTGAGATTTTCCCGCCAAAACAGGGAGCACAGCTGCAGAATTACAAGGCAATCGCAGCAGAAATCGCAAAGCTGAAACCGGCATATATCAGCTGTACATATGGAGCAACCGGCGGAACGAGTGATTATACCGTAGAGATCGCAGATGCGATCAACTCTTATGGGGTGCCGGCAATCGCACATCTGACCTGCGTCTCTTCCACAAGAGAAAAGGTACATACTGTAATCCATGAGCTGAAAGAGCGCGGAATCGAAAACATCCTTGCACTTCGCGGGGATATTCCGACAAACACGGATTTTCCGCTTCCGGATCAGTATCACCATGCGATTGAGCTGATTCGTGAGATCAAAGAGGCAGGAGACTTCTGTATCGGCGGTGCATGTTATCCGGAGGGACATCCGGAGGCTGCCAATATGAATGAAGATCTGGATCATCTGAAAGAAAAAGTGGATGCAGGCTGTGAATATCTGACCACACAGATGTTTTTCGACAATAACATTTATTATCGTTTCCTATATAAGGCACTTGCTAAAGGAATTGATGTTCCGGTGACTGCCGGAATCATGCCGGTTACCAATGCAGCACAGGTGAAGAGAACGATTTCCCTGACCGGAAATCTGGTTCCTGCCAAATTTTTAAGCATTGTGGATCGGTTTGGGGACAACCCTGCAGCCATGAAGCAGGCAGGAATTGCCTATGCAACCGAGCAGATTATTGATCTGATTGCCAACGGAGTCAACCACATTCACATTTACTCTATGAATAAACCGGATGTCGCAGCGGCGATCATGAATAATCTGTCACAGATTTATGTGAGAGAGCAGGCATAAGAATGAAGAAAAAGGAAGAACAGCTGGTCCGTAAAGTGACCGATATGATACAAAAAACGCGGGAAGGAAAACTGCACTGGGATATTCAGTGCCAGACTACCGAGTACAACGATCCGGCGAAGAAACCAGTGGAAACCGAAGAGGGAGAGACATGGGTGATTGATGAGTGTTTTGTTTCCTATCACTGTATGGATCAGGAAAAAGAATTTCTATTGGTTTCTTATGAGCAGATCTACACCTGCGGAGAGAAAAAGAAGTCCTGCAATTTGATTTTTCTGCCACCGCTTGGCATCCGCTTCTTCGATGTGGATGTTTTAGCTCCGTATGCAGTGGAGGCGGATCAGATGCTGATCTACGAAGTACATATGCTGTGGCTGACCGTGCTTGAGCAGTATAAAAAAGATCCACAGAGCATGGAACTGGATGTGACAGGGCGCGAGCTGGTACTGCAGCAATAAAAATGAATATACAATGTGTATAATAAGTTGAAAAAACCTCTGGAATTTTTAGACAAAATTTCCAGAGGTTTTTTGGCAGTTTTTCCAACTTTATTTCGTATACATTTTCAAGTATAATGAAAGACGAAAAAACCCGAAAAATCATTCAAAAGGAGGAAAAAATGGGAGAGAGAAGGTTTTCAACAAAGAACCGTTTTGTAAGTTTTTTACTTGCAATTGCGATGGTTCTGACACTTTTGCCGATTGGGGCGGTACAGGCAAAAGCAGAAGGCAGCAGACAAATTATTATGCACTTCAAAAATTCTACAAATTGGGAGGCTGTTTATACGAAAATAGCCGAAGGAGATAGCTGGACGGCTGTTGATGGTTATGGTTATGCAAATAGCTGGCCAGGAGCTGAAGTAGAAAAAGATTCTGCAAATGAAGGCTGGTATAGCTTTACAATTAGCACAAATTCAGAGAAGGAATTCCATTGTATATTTAATAATAAAGGAAATGGAAAACAAACAGGTAATATTGGATTTACGGCAAATGGTTCTAAAGTAGAAAAGTGGGTTACTGGCGAACAAGAGGAAACGGTAATCGAGGATCAGGCACCGGAAGGATGGAAGGAATCTACAAGCAGCGCACCGGTAAAACCGGTTATAAAAGTACAGAGTCCGGTTGTACATGGGACCGTACAGTTACATTTAATCTGGATGCAACAGGCGAATATAAAGATGCAGAAGATGTTCGGCTTATGGGAACTGTCGCAGGAACGAACTGGGATAATGGATTATCAATGAAAAAGGAAGGAGATAAATTCACCGTAACAGTTCAAAAACAAAATCCAGGAATATATGGGTATAAGTATAAAATTGGGACTAGCTGGATCACAGACCCTGCAAATGATGCCATGACAGACGGCAATAGTAGATTAGTAGTTCCGGGACTTGAATCAAAAAATATGGAAGCTTTGGCTGGTAAGGATCTCGAACTTCCGAAAACATTAAAGCTTTATGGCGATGATGGAACAAGCAGTGATGAAACAGTTTCATATACATTAAAAGACCCTTCTTTAAGTGATAAGGTTACATTGAAAGATGAAACAATCAATGTGAAAAAAGGCAGTGGAATAAAAACTGTTGATTTAATTGCAACCGCTGGAAATGAAAAGTCCGATGTTACCGTTAACGTTGTACAAAAGCAGTATAAAGTAACAATTAATATGTATTCTCCAGATTTTGAAATGAAATCTGGTGTATCTGATGTATATATATATAATAAAAATGGTGCTGAAAAGGAATTTGTTCCTTTAAATAATACAATAGAAGACACAGAAAATAATGTGACTTGGTTACAGGGAACAACTTATGTTTCGTTTAATTCGCTTGGGATTATTGGAAGACCAACGGCGGGGTCATGGGATGGACAGGATAGTAATCAGTATTATGTTATTGATGAGGAAAAATCAGAAATAACCTTATGGTATGTGTTTGGGAAAAAACCGGTTATAGAAAAACCGGTCATTACCAAAGCAGATCCAAGGTATCTGTGTCTGGAATACGAAAATGATACTTTGACAACCACTCCGGAGTTTTATTCATGGACTACTGGTATTGAAGAGAAAGTACGCAAACCATTTGAATCTGACGGGAACGGAAAATGGAAGATCAAAGTTCCTGTTAAATCAACTTGCACGAAGGTTGATTTCGTGGTTGTGTTGGATCCTTCCGGCTCTGACTGGATCAAGGATGGAGGAGATCACTCCATTGCATTTCCACAAGAGCAGAACGTTGTATGCGCAAGCATGAAAAAAGGGGAAGAACCTGTATTGAGTGCTCCATACAATAAGGGATATGAAGTCCTTCCAAAAGAAAATAAGATTGCATTTTATTATCGGGATGATAACGCCTTAATTGATGATAAGCTTGCAGATATGAAGGTATCTGTAGATATCAATGGTACGGAATATGAAATGACTTATAATGCTGGGAATAAGCGTTTTGAGTATAACTATAACAAACTGGAAAGCGGACGTACATATTATCGTTATAAAGTCGGGGATGAATATATTTTAGACAAATATAACGATAAGCAGGAACAAAAAGAGGGAAACGATTATTCTTATATTGAGTATTATAAACTGAATGCCACTATTCAGGCAGAGGTAATGAATGCGTCATTTAATTATAATGAGAATAATGTCGTAAAATTTACTGTAAATCAGGATGAGAATGAGACAAAGAATGAGACAAAGAAGATGGAAGTTGCATCTGCAAGTATTGATGTTTCTTCTTTAGGTGGAAGCAGTACATTGGCAATTGTACCGGATTTGCAGGCGGTAACAATATCAGCCACAACAGATACTTCGCTAGGTAAGAAAACATTGCCAATTGTTGTAACAGATCAGTATGGAAATGAGTATTCAACAAGTGTACAGGTTGAAGTGACTGCTCGAACCAGGAAAAATGCGAAAGATTTTGATTGGGATGAATCCGTTATTTATTTTATGGTAACGGACCGCTTCTTTGATGGAAATGAATCAAACAATACAGCAAGCGGAGCACAGACTTACGGAAAGGATAATGCAGGTCTGTATCATGGTGGTGATTTCGCAGGAATTACACAAAAGTTAGACTATTTAGAGGATTTGGGAATTAATACAATCTGGATTACTCCTATTGTAGAAAATATTCCGGGAGTTACGGTAACTGACACGGGAAAAGAAGATGTTCCGTACAATGCTGCATACCATGGATATTGGGCAAGCGATTTTACAAAACTGAACCCAACGCTTGGAACAAAAGAAGAATTCCAGACATTGATCGATCAGGCACATAACCGCGGTATTCGTATTATGGTAGATATTGTGGTTAACCATGCCGGATATGATACAAAGTTTGGCGATATGATCCGGAGTGAGGACGATGTTGTATCCGGAAGTGACCAGAAGGATTCCTTAAGTGATTTGCCGGATTTTAAAACAGAAGACCCTGCGGTCAGCGCGCAGCTTGTAAAGTGGCAGACCCAGTGGGTAAAGGATTTTGGCATCGACTATTTCCGTGTTGATACAGTTAAACATGTGGAAAACGATACTTGGGCAGAATTAAAAAATGCTCTGACGGAAGTAGATTCAGATTTTAAGATGATTGGAGAGTATGCAGGAGGAGGCTATGCTTCTAATGGCAATACTTTAGGAACCGGAGAAATGGATTCGGATCTGGATTTTGATTTTAATGATCAGGCAGCTAATTTTGTAAAAGGAAATATTTCTTCTGTAGAAAATTTCCTGGCATCCAGAAACAGTGCGTTAAATAATACTTACATGACAGGACAGTTTCTTGGAAGTCATGATGAAGATGGATTTAAGCAGAAACTTTTGGATGGTGGAATGAAAGAAGATGCAGCAACTGCAGCGTCTATGGTTGCAGCAAGCTTACAAATTACTGCAAAGGGACAGCCAGTGATTTATTATGGTGAGGAAATCGGACAGACAGGATTAAATAATTATCCATATCAGACAAATCGTTATGATTTTGACTGGTCAATAGTAAGTAATGACAATAAGACCTATCAGCATTATAAGAAGATGCTTTCTATCCGTAATGCATATACAGATGTATTTGCAAGAGGAGACAGAAAAACAATTTTAGCATCTGATGAAAATGGTTATGATATTGTATCCAGAAGCTACAAAGGAACAAAATTATATGTTGGTTTAAATATCAAAGATGTTGCACAGACTGTAGAAATTCCAGTTAGTGAAAATAATGGAACTGTTTTGAAGGATCTGTATTCTGGAAAAACATATACGGTAAGTAACGGAAAGATTAAAGTGATCATTCCAGCGGCAACAGATGGTGGCACCGTTGTTCTGGAAAATAATTCAAGTACCAACGGAGGTTCTACCGGAGGAAGTTCTTCCAGCGGAAGCACAACAACCGAAACCAAGCCTTCTGAAGATACCAAAAAGGATACAACAACGATCGTTATTCCTGCAGAAAAACTTCCGGAAGGAACGACTGCAACCGTAACAGTCACAAAGGATGCAAGCGGAAAAGTAACCGCAGAGGCAGCAGTAGCAGCAACTGGAAAGACAAGCAAAACAGGCGTGAAAGCAACCGTAAATGCCGATGTGATCCAAGCTGTAACAGAAGCTGCCGGAACGAAAGACGTAACCATCACACAGGAAGTCAAGAAAGCAGATGGAACCACTGCATACACCGTACAGGTAAATGCAGCAGACGTCAAAGCAGGTGCAAAACTTGCAGTCATGAAGAAAGACGAAAAGACCGGAGAACTGGTTCTTGTGAATAAGAAATCGTATAAGGTTACAAAGGACGGTTCCGTATCACTGACTTTCAAAGACCGTGGCGTATACGTCTTAAAGACACAGGCAGAAGTTAAGGCAGCTGCAAAGCAGATTGCAAAGACTATCGCACCTGCAAAGAGCACAGTAAATATTGGTGTAAAAAAGACAACCGTATTCCAGTGGAGCAAGAAACTGAATATGGAAAACGTTGCAAAGATTACCTATAAGTCTTCCAAGAAGTCTGTGGTTTCCGTAAATAAAAACGGAAAGATTACAGGAAAGAAGAAGGGAACCGGAAAAGTAACGGTAACCGTTACCTTAAAAGATGGAACAAAGAAAATCGTAACCATTAAGGTAACTGTAAAGTAAGAAAATATCAATAAATTACTCATTATCTGCTATCGGGGCTTATGGAGGGAGAACCTCTGTAAGCCCTGATTTTTATTGGACTTTCATGTGTCACTGTGCTATACTCGTGATACATTAAGGAGGAGGCAAAATGAAGAAATCATATGCAGTGATCACAGGGGCAAGCTCCGGAATCGGTATGGCGTTTGCACGGCAGCTTGCAGCAGAGGGGTATCGTCTGGTGCTGGTTGCACGCAGAGAGGACCGGCTACAGGAACTGGCGCAGGAATTACAAAAGAAGGGAACCGAGAGCATTGTGATATCGGCAGATTTGTCACAAAAAGAAGCCTGTTATCACCTGATGCAGCAGATCGAGAAGCTGCCAGTCGGGATATTGATTAACGATGCGGGATTCGGTGACTGTGGCAGCTTTCTGGAGACGGACGCAGATAAGGAAATGCAGATGATTGATGTAAATGTTAAGGCTATGCATCTTCTTATGAAGCTGATGCTTCGCCGTATGGAGAAGCAGGAGGGCGGTTACATCTTAAATGTGGCTTCCTCGGCGGGACTTCTTCCGGCAGGGCCTTATATGGCCACCTATTATGCGACCAAAGCTTATATAGCCAGCCTGACACGTGCCGTGGCACTCGAACTGAAACAGAGAGGCAGCCGCGTGTATGTGGGGGCATTATGTCCCGGACCGGTGAATACAGAATTTAATGCCGTTGCAAATGTAGAGTTTGCACTGGCAGGAATTACTCCGGAATATTGTGTTAGATATGCTTTAAAGCAGATGAAAAGGCGCAAAGTAGTGATTGTTCCTACGTTGACGCTAAAAGCCGTGACAACCTGTGGAAGATTTATACCACAAAAAGTGCTGATTGCAATTACCGCACATCAGCAGAAAAAAAAGCTCAGAGCAGAGGATATATCATAAGATGGAAGAAATTAAAATCGGTTCCCATGTGGGAATGGCAGGAAAAGAGATGTTTTTAGCGTCCGTAAAGGAGGCAGAAAGCTACGGAGCAAATGTGTTGATGCTCTATACGGGTGCACCACAGAATACCCGCAGAAAAGAAATCAAAGATCTGAATATTGAGGCAGGATGGGCCTATGCAAAACAGGCCGGAATCCGGGAGATTGTGGTTCATGCGCCTTATATCATCAATCTGGCAAATACCGTAAAGCCGGAGACATTTGAACTGGCTGTACAGTTTCTGGAAAAGGAGATCCGGCGCACGGCTGCTATGCGAAGTCATATCCTGGTGTTACATCCGGGGTCCGCGCTGGATGCGGGTGCAGAGGCCGGAATTGCACAGACTGTCCGCGGGCTGAATATGGTGCTGGATGAGAACGAGGATGAGGTATTTATTGCTCTGGAAACGATGGCAGGAAAGGGCAGTGAGATTGGAAGAACCTTTGAAGAAATTAAGGCAATCTATGATGGAGTGAACAAAAAGGAGCGGTTGAGAGTCTGTTTTGATACCTGTCATGTAAACGATGCCGGGTATGATCTGGTGCATGATTACGATGGTGTTTTTAAACATTTTGATCAGGTGATCGGACTCGACCAGATTGCGGTCTTTCATATCAATGACAGTTTAAATCCACTTGGGGCACACAAAGACCGTCATGCCAATATCGGGCAGGGAACCATTGGATTTGAGACGTTGCATCGTCTGGTTCATGATCCACGTTTTATGGAAATTCCAAAGATTTTGGAAACGCCATGGCTTTGTGCAGAGGGGGAGACAAAAAAGACGATTCCTCCATATAAAGAAGAAATTCAACAGCTTCTTGCAAAATAATGACAAAAAGGAGAATGGTTATGGAAACAAAACAACCGGGGATTTCTGGCTATTGGTTAAAGCTGATTGCTGTAATTTCCATGCTCATTGATCACACGTCAGCCGTTATTTTAGAACAGATTCCGGGACTGGAAAATCCCGCATTTTTGATGCGCATCATTGGAAGACTGGCGTTTCCGATTTACTGTTTTCTTCTGGTAGAGGGATTTTACCATACACGCAGCAGGGCAAAATATGCGGGAAGGCTTTTTTTGTTTGCACTGATTTCCGAGGTTCCGTTTGACCTGGCATTCAGCAGGAGAATGTGGGATTTTTCCAGCAACAATGTCTTTTTTACTTTGCTGTTCGGACTTTTGGTGATCTGGGGTGTTGAAGGGATAAAACAGAAGTTTGTGGCGGATGTTTACGGGGAAAAAGCAGCAGCCATCCGTGTGATTCTTATCATTGTGACAGTTGCGGCCGGGGGATTTCTGGCACTTCTTTTCCGTACAGATTACGATTTGTCGGGAATTGTGACAATTTTTGCAATTTACATGTTTTATCCGAAGAAAGTGAAGGGAATGGGTATCGGTGTTTTTGTTTTAACCCTGCTGGCAAGTATCATTGAAGCGGCAGCATTTCTGGATATGATACCGGTTTATTTTTACAATGGAACCAGGGGAAAACAGATGAAATATTTCTTTTATATATTCTATCCGGCACACCTGTTTCTTCTTGCCATGATCGCACGGGCAATGGGACTTTGGGCTTAATATTTTAAGAAGATGTTACGATTCTTATGAAATTCTTATCTTTTTCAGATACAGCTTGCGTTCCTGAAAAAGCGGGAGTACAATGCAGACGAAATGAAAGACAGATAGGAATGGAGGTCTTGGATGATGAGACAAAAATCTTGGAATCAGTTTAAAAAAACAATGGCTGCCTCGACACTGGCAGGAGCGATCACTTTTACAGGGTGTGCGGTGATGCCTTCGGTTACAGCTTTTGCAGATACAACAGAACAGACCGGTCAGGTATCGTATGATAATGAGGTGATGCCGATCCACACGGACGTGAAGACGGAGGCAAAACCGTTGATGAAGGGTACGTCATGTACGGTTTCGGATGGAAAGAACCTGTATTATGCGTTTGAAATGATGGGTGTGCGTATGGGAATTATGAAATACAACACCAAAACAGGCAAAAAGAGTGAGGTATATTCCTACAAAATAGGGAAAAACAAAAAGGGAAGCAATGGTTTTTCCCAATTATCTGTGGATAAGAAATATATTTATGCAACCTGGGACCGTTACTATGGAACCGATGCAACAAAAGAATATATTTACCGGATCGCAAAAGACGGGAAATCCGCAAAGAAACTTGCGCTCGGACGTGATCCACAGCTTGTAGATGGACGGATTTATTATCTGGCACTGAAAAGTAAAAGTGAAGATGGCATGAATTATTCGGAAGATACCGGAACCGTTATGAGTATGAAGACGGACGGAACGGATAAAAAGAAAGTTGCACAGATTGTAAACAGCGGAGATGCTTATCGGTATTCCCTGTTTCAGAGTGAGGGAAAGATTTACTATACCAAGGAAAACGAGAACAAGACATTTTATGATCTGGAGGGAAACAGTTATCAGAGAGAGGCCTTTGCGGTTAAGGATGAAAATTATCTGAGTGTTTCGCTGGAAGCCGTCAATGATGGAACGTATACCTACCGTACGACAGGAAAGGATCGGTACATGCAGACGAAACTCTACCGGACAGATAACAGGACGGGAAAGAAAAACCTTGTGGCATCCTTTAAACTTGGCATTGAAAAATACTCGGTTTGTGGAAATTATGTATTCGTGGAAGCAAATGTTCCGTACAAGGGAGCTGATGTGACTGAGAAACTTGCAGTTTACTGCTATAAGGCAGATGGCAGCAGCAAAGTAAAGCTTGCTTCCTGGTTTCCGGCAGAATAAAATCCGGGTAACAATCGAAAAAATAAAAGAAGCACCGCGACTGCGGTGCTTCTTTTATTCTGGGGATTTATTTATCCAGATCTTTTTTATCTACATTCTGCAGCATCATTGCACGAACTTTCAGAGGAAGTCCGAACAGCGTGATGAATCCGTCTGCATCGTGATGATCGTACTGATCACCGGTTGTGAAACTTGCCAGAGACTCACTGTAGAGAGAGTATGGAGAAGTTGTGCCGGCTTTGATGATGTTTCCTTTGTAGAGCTTGAATTTTACTTCACCGGTGACATACTTCTGGGTAGAAGTAACAAATGCCTGGATTGCTTCGCGAAGAGGAGTGAACCATTTTCCTTCGTATACAACATTGGCAAGACGGTTGCCCATCTCTTTCTTTGCAGATAAGGTATCGCGGTCGAGAACCAGTTCTTCCAGCTGGTCATGTGCTTCCATAAGGATCGTTCCGCCAGGAGTCTCATATACACCACGGGATTTCATACCAACGACACGGTTTTCTACGATATCGATGATGCCGACACCGTGCTTTCCACCGAGACGGTTTAATTCACGGATGATATCGGAAACTTTCATTTCTTTTCCGTTTACAGTCTTTGGAACACCCTTTTCAAAGGTCATGGTTACATATTCGCCTTCGTCCGGAGCTTTCTCAGGGGAAACACCAAGAACCAGAAGATGATCATAATTTGGCTCGTTTGCAGGATTCTCCAGCTCAAGTCCTTCATGGCTGATATGCCATAAGTTACGGTCACGGCTGTAACTTTGGTCTGTGCCGAATGGAAGATCGATTCCGTGTGCTTTGCAGTATGCGATCTCTGCCTCACGGGAATCCATCTGCCACTTGTCATCACGCCAAGGAGCAATGATTTTGATATCCGGAGCAAGTGCTTTGATACCAAGCTCGAAACGGATCTGGTCATTTCCTTTTCCGGTAGCACCGTGGCAGATTGCAACAGCGTTTTCTTTTCTGGCGATCTCTACCAGTTTCTTTGCGATACCAGGACGTGCCATGGCAGTACCTAATAAGTATTTGTGCTCATATACAGCACCAGCCTGTACACAAGGTACGATGTAATCGTCACAGAACTCATCTGTGATATCTTCGATATATAATTTAGAAGCGCCGGATAATTTGGCTCTTTCTTCCAGTCCGTCTAATTCTTCGCCCTGTCCGCAGTTGATACAGCAGCAGACAACCTCATAACCATAAGTCTCCTTTAACCAAGGGATAATAGCGGTAGTATCGAGTCCGCCGGAGTAAGCTAAAACAACTTTTTCTTTCATAAGATTGTATCCTTTCTTTCTATATGGAATTGTACGCTCTCGTACGACTAACCCTACTATACATCAATCCAAATGAAAACACAAGTGAAAAAATATACATAAAATTGCATAAATATACATAAATTTGTGAATATTTGCTATTTACGGATGGAAAAAGATGGACTATTATAGGATAGAATCATATTTTTAAAAGAAAGAAAAGGTAAGAAACATGGTAAAGGTAGGAATTATCGGAGCGACCGGTTATGCAGGAGCAGAACTGGTGCGTATTTTATTGAATCATAAAGAGGCACAGATCGAATGGTTTGGATCAAGAAGCTATATCGATGAAAATTATGCAGATATTTACAGAAACTTTTTTGAACTTGTTGATGCAGACTGTCTGGGTGATAACATGGATGAGCTTGCTTCCCGCGTGGATGTGATTTTCACGGCAACACCACAGGGATTTCTGGCAGGTGTGCTGAATGAGGATATTTTAAATAAGGTAAAGATCATTGATCTGAGTGCGGATTTTCGAATCAAAGATGTTGCTACCTATGAAAAATGGTATAAGATTGAGCATAAAAGCCCACAGTTTATTAAGGAAGCCGTTTACGGACTCTGTGAGATTAACCGTGATAAGGTGACCACCCAGACCCGTCTGATTGCAAATCCGGGATGTTATACGACCTGTTCCATTCTGACAGCATATCCGCTGGTAAAAGAGGGACTGATTGATCCGGATACATTGATTATTGATGCAAAATCCGGTACTTCCGGAGCGGGACGTGGGGCAAAGACACCGAACCTGTTCTGCGAAGTGAACGAGAGTATGAAAGCATACGGTGTGACAACACACAGACATACACCGGAGATTGAGGAGCAGCTCGGCTATGCGGCAGGAAAAGAGATTACCGTGAATTTTACACCGCATCTGGTTCCGATGAACCGTGGAATTCTTGCGACAGAGTATGCAACCCTGATCAAAAAGCCGGATGGTACCTATCCTTCTTATGAGGAACTGAAGGCTGCTTACGATAAATATTATGCAAAGGAACGTTTCGTGCGTGTATTAAAGAAAGGTGTCTGCCCGGAGACCAAGTGGGTAGAGGGCAGCAATTACGTGGACGTAAACTTTGTCATTGATGAGCGTACCGGCAGAGTTGTGATGATGGGTGCACTGGACAATCTGGTCAAGGGTGCAGCCGGACAGGCCGTACAGAACATGAATCTGCTGTTCGGATTTGATGAGGCAGAAGGACTTTCCATGGTTCCGATGTTTCCATAATGAAATGCATCTGTTTGATGCATTTCCTACGCTCATTGTTTCCGCGTAAGCGGAACTCTCATACAATGAGCTCTATAATGAGGTGAATAATGAGTAAAGAATATACAATCCGTGTGATGACACTGGAAGATTATGATGAGGTGTATGCGTTGTGGATGGGCATCCACGGTTTTGGAATTCGTTCCATCGATGATTCCAAAGAAGGAGTGGAGCGGTTTTTAAAAAGAAATCCGACCACGAGTATGGTAGCGGTAGCAGATGGAAAGATCGTGGGAGCCATTCTCTGCGGACATGACGGGAGACGCGGATGTCTGTATCATGTCTGTGTGCATGAAGATTACCGGAAGAACGGAATCGGAAAAGCCATGGCAGTCGCCTGTATGCGCGCCCTGCAGAAAGAAAAAATCAATAAGGTCAGCCTGATCGCATTTAAGAGCAATGAGCTGGGAAATCATTTCTGGAAAGATGCCGGCTGGTGTTTCAGGGAAGACTTAAACTATTACGATTTTACATTGAACGAAGCAAATATTACGAGATTTAATCAGTAAGGAGAATGTTATGAGTGAGAATTTAAACGCATTGGAAAAAGCACAGGTGCTGATTGAGGCATTGCCTTATATCCAGCGTTTTAACCGCAAGATTATCGTTGTAAAATACGGTGGATCAGCGATGGTAGATGAGAAACTGAAAAAACAGGTCATCCAGGATGTCACCCTGTTAAAGCTGGTTGGATTCAAACCGATCATTGTGCATGGCGGTGGCAAGGAGATCAGCAAATGGGTTGCCAAAGCAGGAATGGAACCGGAATTTATCAATGGACTGCGTAAGACGGATGCGCCTACCATGGAGATTGCAGAGATGGTGTTAAACCGTGTCAATAAATCACTGGTATCCATGGTGCAGGAACTTGGGGTGCAGGCGGTCGGCATCAGTGGAAAAGACGGTGGTCTGTTAAAGGTGGAAAAGAAATTGTCGGATGGTCAGGACATTGGATATGTAGGAGAAGTAAAGGAAGTAAATCCAAAGATTCTGTATGATCTGCTGGAGAAAGATTTCCTTCCGATTATCTGCCCGATCGGTCTTGATGACAATTATGATACATATAATATCAATGCGGATGATGCGGCATGTGCGATTGCCCGTGCAGTTTCCGCAGAGAAACTGGCATTCTTAACCGATATCGAGGGAGTATACAAAGATCCGGAAGATCCGTCCACCCTGATTTCCGAACTTACGGTTTCCGATGCAGAAAAACTGATTACAGACGGATATATCGGAGGCGGTATGCTTCCAAAGCTGAATAACTGCATTGACGCTATTGAAAACGGAGTATCCCGTGTGCATATTCTCGATGGAAGAATCGCACATTGCCTGCTTTTGGAAATCTTTACCAATCGCGGAATCGGTACTGCAATTTTAGGTGATGAAGAACATCGTTTTTACAATGAGAACAAATAAGGGATAAGAGGTGTGGATGAACAATGAACAAACAGGAATATATTGATACCGCGGAGCAGGAACTGCTGCATACCTACAATCGTTTTTCACTTGTACTTGATCATGGTGAGGGCGTATACCTTTACGATACAGACAAAAAAGCGTATCTGGATTTCGCAGCCGGAATCGCCGTATGTGCGCTGGGCTATAGCAATGAGGCGTATAAAAATGCGCTGAAGGATCAGGTGGATAAACTGCTGCATACGTCAAATCTTTATTACAATGTCCCGACCATTGAGGCGGCAAAGAAAGCACTAAAAGCCAGCGGAATGGATCGTATTTTCTTTACCAACAGCGGTACGGAGGCCATTGAGGGAGCCATCAAAGCTGCAAAAAAATATGCATATACCAGAGACGGACATGCCGGCCATGAAATCATTGCCATGAAACATTCTTTCCACGGAAGAA
>OGDU01000578.1_pt1 | contig 35235 bp, 27 predicted proteins | sample 1570371 | NCBI WGS metagenome assembly OGDU01 (sample SAMEA2581977, study PRJEB24529) | metagenome | biome: Human gut stool | place: China | collected 2011
ATAGAAGTAACAGAAGCAAAGTAAGCGCTCAATATTCATTCCCGAGTCGAGAGTGCGGACATTTTCTTGGACAAGCTAAATAGTCAATTCAAGTTTATGCCTGTACTTCCATAGAGTCTGAGAAAAAAATCTCTTTAAATTGAACACTATAAGGGTCTTCTATGATAAAATATATTAAATCATAGGAGGCCTTTTATTATGGCAAACAGAAAAAGAGAAGTTTACAAACCAAAACCGATGACAGAAGGAAAAAGAAATCTTATTCGTAAACGTCAAACCACCCGCCTTGGATAACTAGCATTTTTGTGAGACACTCTAAAAAACACGAAAAAACTAATAGTTTTTTAGAGGAGGTAAACTATCATGGATTCACTCACCCATAATGTAAGGCGTGCTAACTGGTTAAATATTATAAATCAATGCCAGGAACGACCTGCAAACGTAACCGTCCGACAATGGCTGAAAGACAACGATATCAACGAGAAATCTTATTATTACTGGCTGCGCAAGTTTCGTAAGGAATCATACGACCAGATGCAGATTCCTGCGGTTACTGAAAAACCTACAGAAAATTCTTTTGTTGAGCTCGCTGCTCCGGCATCGGAGAAAGTTGCTTCAATACATGAGTCAACGAATTCAACCACGACTGCGATTATCCGACATGGAGCTGTCACTTTGGAAATATCGAACGGTATTTCAGAGGATGTGCTAAGCCTGCTCCTAAAGGAGGTAATCCATGCTTGAGAACGTTGCTAAAATCACTCGTGTCGTACTTGCATGTGGGACGGTAGATCTGCGCAAAGGCATTGATGGTCTCTCGATGATCATTGGCGATAAGTATAAGCAAAATCCGTTTGAAATTTTCTTGCTTTTATTGACAGTATACAGCCTTACATCAATAGGCATAATGACGAAGAACCAGCACATAAGAATTCGCTAATCATACACATTTCTGCTATAATAAAAGCAGTTTGAAGGAACGAAGCAATGGCACAGAAACATACTTTGGAAAAGATCTGCTTCGCAACAGCATTGTGACGCCATCATTACTGGCATTTATACTGAATGTAAAATATGTGAATTCATCAGCATTACACCGGATTGAACAGGAATTCCAACGTAATGGTGTGAATATATCCCGACAGACAATGTCTAACTGGATTGTTAAATGCTCCCAAATGTATTTCACTCCCTTTGTTGAACGGATGAAACAGGAAATGCTGTCACTACATGTCACGCAGTCTGATGAAACACCAACGCAGGTGATAGCAGACAGCGACCACCCTAACAGCAAGTGTTATATGTGGGTGCACCGTTCCGGAGAGTTTTATACCAGGCGTCCAATCGTGATATATGAATACCAGAAAGGTCGCGATCATCAAAAACCTCTGGATTTTTACAAAGATTATAAAGGAATCCTTGTAACGGATAGTTTGCAGCAATACCATTTGGTTGACAAAAAGCTTGCAGACGTAACAAACGCAAACTGTTGGGCGCATGCAAGGCGTGATTTTGCGGATGCGGTTAAGGCTGCAGATAAAAAAGATTCATCGTCTGTAAGACAATCGGTTGCATACCAGGCTTTGCAGAAGATCGCCGAGTTTTATAATGCTGATACCGGGTTAAAAGAACTCTCATCAAAGGAACGTCTTCAAAAACGGCAGGAACTGATCAAGCCGATGGTTGAAGAATTTTTTGCGTGGGTAAAACAGCAGGCGAGTGACTGTACAGTACCACCAAAATCCAAAACAGGTCATGGACTTAATTTTGTAATTAATCAGGAAAAATACCTAAGAGTATTTCTCGAAGATGGTGTTGTTCCAATTGATAATTCCGCCTCAGAGAGAGCTATACGTACCTTTTGCCTTGGCAAGAAAAATTGGATGTTCCACAATACTGCAAAAGGAGCCTCTGCCAGCGCAATGGTATATAGTATTTCTGAAACCGCAAAGCTGAATAATCTGCGACCGTATTATTACTTTAAATATATCCTTACAGAGTTGCCTAAACTCTGTGATGAAAGAGGAAATATAGATCCTACAAAATTGGATTGTCTCATGCCATGGTCAGAAAGCCTTCCGGATGAATGCCGGAAACAACGCCGCTCATAATAGGCGGCGTTGATTTTAACGACCTGCGTATGATTTGACGTTTACTATCATAGTGTCCTCCGAAGGATATGTTTCTGAATCCTCATCCTCAGGAGTTACAATGCCATCCAGAACTCCCGATATGGTTTCCTCATTATAGTGCTTGAATGGTGTAAGTATGTCAGGCAGCATCCGGTAGATTCTGCGGCACTTATCCCTTGATTTCCAGCCTGAGATGCTTTTAGGGCTATTTCGGGCTGGAAATTAAGGTTTAAAATTTCTAGAAGTTCACATGATTGGATTGACACGTTTATAATGCATTTGACAAAACAATGAAAAAATCATAAAATAATATATAATATTACAAAATAATAAAAGGAGGAGAAGAATTTTGATAAATGAATTAAGGAAGCATGATAAAAGAAGTCAGCTTGAATTAGTAAGAGAGTTTGTTGATTTAACAGGATTAGATGATACGAAAATGATGATTAATTCAAAAACGGGTACTGTTAGCATTACCGGGCGAAAAAACGGATATCAGTATACAACAACAATGCAACAGGAAAAACATGGACAAATTGTGAAAAATTCATCTTTTGAGATAAACGTAGGTAAAGACGCTTTGATTGAACAAATAAAAGAATTACGGAGACAGGGATATAAGCAGTTAGAAATTGCGGATATGCTTGGAATATCACAGTCACTGGTGTCAAAATATTCAAGAATGTGAGGGTAAGGAAAATATGAGTAGGAGCTTTAAGGATATTAATGATAGATTAGATTATATCGAGTTTAGACAGGATCTTCTATTTGATAATAGTGAGTTGTGCAGGCTAATATATGAATCTGAAATAACAGGAGATGAATATAAAGAAATTATGGATTTGATGGAGAAAATGAGAAATAGACTGGCATATAACCAACAGGTTTCACACGCAGAATTTGAACATGAAATGTATAGTATCGTACCAAACCATAATGGAGATTATCATTTTTGCGAATATATAGCACGAGCCTTTATGGATGATGGAAGATGGGAAGAAGTATTTCTAGCTTTATATGGAGATATGCCAAAATACAGACATTTAAAAGGGTAGCTGGAGTGAGCAACGTATTATGGAGGATGCGGAAAGAATTGTAGTTGCATAAAAAAGATACGGAAATAACAGGAAGTGCAGGATTAGAGAAAAATTGACTTATCTAGTTGAATGGAATGTTTGCACCAGAACAAAAATGAGGAAACTGTTACAAAAATATAAGATGAAAGAGGAAAGCAATATGATGTTATGTGGCTTAAGTTGACCACAGTGGTGACAAGTACTATTAAATTTCTCGAAAGAGCAGTTTATTTTTTATTCTATATTACAGTTTATACAGAATGGGAAACACACTTATCAGGTGAATGTGGGACATGGGAATGCAAAGATTAGTGCAACGCAGATAATAAATGAAGTTGTGGTTGAAGAAATACCGAAAATGATGTCACCGGATCCTATACCATATACTCATTATGTAAGCAGAGGAAGAGAAAAAGCGATAATTGATCGAATCAAAAAAGAACGAATACTACTTCTAAAGGGTGTCGGTGGAATTGGAAAAACAACAACGGCAAAGAGAATATACGAATTAGCAAAATATGAGTATGATCATGTAGCCTGGATTACTTATGATGATAATTGGCAGACTTCGGTGGTAAATAATTTATTTGTGTCGTATTTTCATTTTGGAGAACATTCATCGGAAAAAGAACGATATAAGAAAATTGTTGAATGTGTAACGAACTTGCAGGATGAGCAGACTTTGTTTGTTATAGATAATTTTAATAGAATAAATTCTGCGGAATTAGATGAGATAAGAAAACTTCCGGTAGATTTACTTATTACTACAAGATACAACTTGACTGGCATTAGCGAAGAATATGTAGATATGATGAATCCCGAGGAGGGAGAAAGCTTGTTTTATGAAAATTATAAAAGGAAGGAAGAATTAACTTATCGGGATAAAAAAGATATAAATGAAATTGTAAAACTGTCTCAGGGATACCCATTGGTAATAGAACTGATTGCACGGGCAATTAGTTATAAGAATGTAAAAATAATAGATTTTTTGCAGGAGTTGAAATCAAAGGACTATCGTATAGAAAATATAGATTTATCAGCAGATTCAGACTGGAATGGAAGAGATGTAAATGAACAATTAGCAGAACAACTTAGCAAGGTGTATCAATTATCAGAATTGAATGGACAGGAAGCTGAGTTTATAAAAATTATGAGTCTGTTGCCTCCATTATCCATAATTTCTTATAAAGATATTGCAAAATATGTAGCGACAGAATGTAAAGAGGCGCTGATAACTTTAGACTACAGAGGATGGATTAAACAGACACAAGAAGGAATCATAATGCATGAAATTGTATGTGAAAGTATATATAAATATAATGAATTTTCATATGAAGAATGTATACGAATGTTGGACAGCTTAGAAAAAGACAGTAAGATTGGAACAGAAAAAGATGTTAAGGCAACTCTGAAATATGCTGAATACGCGTACAGTGTGATCTCTATCATGAAAAATAATAGTAAGTTTTGTAAACATCTATTTTTGAAAGAGGCAGCATTGGTTTTTAAAGAAAATGGGAAATATGAACAGGCAAAAGAACTTCTAGATATTATAATAACTGCATATGATGCAGATAGTGAAAAGGATAAATTGCTGTTATCCGAATTTCATAATAATTATTCAAAAATATTAAGTATGGAATCGGATATGGAAAAAGCTCTGCAAGAGGCAATTTGTGCAGAAAAGATGATTGATTCAATGAATAAAGAGAAAGATGCTCAATATGCATTGAACCATATGATTGTAAAAAAAACTGTTGCAATGGATTATGCCCATAAGAAGGATTATAAAACTGCGTTTAAAAAGATGAAGGAGGCATTGTGCGATATAGATGAAATTTCAGAAGAAGAGAAGTGTCAGATTGCCAATTTATATTCTGATTATGCCAGATTGTATTTAGATGTTGGTGATATTTCGGGGAGTATAGAAAAATATGAAGAAACAATAAAAAAATATAATGAAAGTAAAGTGAGTTTGGAAAGTCCTTGGAGGTTTACTACATATACGAATTATGCAAATGCACTTGTGTTAAATAAAGATTGGATTAATGCAAATAATTATGCGTTTCAAGCACTAATAGGAAAATATACTATATATGAAGAACCTAATTATGCAATTGCAAATGCACTTTTAGTCTTAGGAAATATTTATAAAAGTGAAAAACAATTATGGGATGTAGCAGATGTATTTTATAAAAAAGCACTGAAGATAGTTCGGCAGGAGTCTCATCCGGATAAATTCTGTGATATATTAGCAGGATTGGCGATTGTTGAACAAAACATGCAATATGCATTACAGGCTTATAGAATATTAAAGATGGAAGAAAAAAAGTGTGATATAAGTACATATATAAATGTTATGGAGGTATTAATTTTAGAAAGCCCTCAAGAAGTACTTGATTTAGGTGAAAGAGCATTAATGCAATATATGGAGGAAGAAAATGTTTCATCACGTCAATATTTATACGCGTTAATGGGAAAAGCTGGGTATTTGCTTAATAAAAAAGAAATTATGGAAACATATTTGGATAAAGCATATGAAATGGAAGATAAGAGGGCGCTATATTTTTATGAAGAAACGAAAAAGATAGAAAATAGTATTCCAATGGTAAAAGGCGAATATGAAAAAAAGGGGATGCAAGATATGAGCGAAAGAGAGAATAATCATACTATAATAAATGGAGTTCAGATCAATATTGGAAAAGATAATGCTGTTATTTATGCACAGCAAAATAATGGGACGGCAGAAAATGAATTAAACGATATAGTGAACGAGATTATGGAGCAGATTGGTAATCTAGAGGAAGAAAAAGCGAAAGAAATTATAGATATCGTTGAGATGAGTAAAGAAGAATTAGAAAAAGAAAAACCAAGAGAATCAAGATTAAAGAACTGCCTTACATTATTACAATCAGCAATGACGATTGCGAATGGAATACCAAAACTGATTGGAAATTTAAAAAAATTGCAAGAATTAATTATGCAATATTTGTAGAAGAGTAAGCGCAAAATAATTTGACGGATTGCAACAAGTTAATTATTTACTCATAATAAGTATCAGAAAATGCTAGTGTTTATTATACTTATATTTCAGTCGACTTTTTAAGACGGTGGAGGGCATGAGTCCGGGCGAGCATAGGGAAAAGTGGTAAAATATAAATTGTTTTTACTGCAATCTGAAGAGTTATTATGAAGGAGAGGTAAAGAATGGATGAGCATGATGTAGTGGAAGCTGGAACTGATTTACTTTTGGGGGATCCTAAGTCAGCCTTAAAAAAAATAGGTTTATCAGTTTTTGATAAGAAACAGTTTGAGGCTATATTCGTATCAGCTGGGAAAACGGTTGCTGAATATGAAAAAGATAACACAGAGCAGAATGACATTAGGAGGATTTTGTTCTGTGAGGAAACTATGAGACTTTTAGCTAATGAAATAAGAAAGAGTAATAGTTTTGATTGGCTAAATGATTTGGATAGATGTGTTAATGATTTACTTTCTTTAAGTGAACTTGATAGCATCAATAAAGCTAGATGCAAGAAACATTTTGAGGATATAGTAATTTATCAAATTAAAAAGTTATTTCCGCAAAGGTATGGTTCTTATTGCCTGGGAGATATCCATGACAATGTTAATAGTTTGATGGCTTCAACGCAATCTAGTAACGAGACGCTCAATAAGATTCTTGAATTGATGAGTCAAAATGATGGTGAATACAATCAAAAGAGTCCAACGACACATGAAGACTGGCAGGATAAGAGTTCATATACATTACTTGAATGGCATTTGGAGAGGGTGGAAGTTGATGGTATATTTGCGCACAAAGATAGCTATACGGATGATATTATTAAACTAACAGAAACGTGGCAAAAGGAACGTGATGAATATCCGGGTTGGTATATTATTCCATATAATACGGCTGTAGAGTTAAGTATGTATACTGACGAGAATGGATTGTTACAAAAGCATGAGACGGAAGATGTTGACGTAATGTTGGATTTTGCTTATGAATTGTGCTGGAGACGTATAAAAACAATGCTACCATATAGCGAGTATGAAGTATTTCACTTAAGGCAGATATGGGACAAGTATTATGTAAAAATTAAGGAAAATGCCGGTGGTTCAGACAAAATACGAAAGTGGTTCTATATAGGGCAGATACTGCTTTCTAATTATAGGGAGTCTATGAATTGGAACGAATGGCAGAGTCTTATGGACATTTTGACTGTCTATCAGGATAGTGGAAATAATGGTAAAGTCGACTTAATGATAGAAAGAGCTAAGGCATGTTATTTTAAATTAGATATACCGAGTTTGAGAAGGGAGTTGGATCAGTGCGATATTCCGGAGGAGTGTTATGAACAGAGACTGTTGGTAATAGGGCTCGATTTGGAATGTGGAAAATTGGAAGAATCACTTGAAAAGTTAAAGAAGCTCAGACAAGATTTAATTTGTAAAGTAGATGAGAATAATGAAAATTATTATCTAAAGAGTTTAGAGGCATCGGTATTACAATTACTTTCTATTTGTCAGCAGGCATATTCTTTACATAAAGGAAAATACGAATTTGAACAAATGGGAATCGATGAGATATTAGAAGAGATTGACCGGAAAAAAGAATTTTTTAACTGGGAATCATGGAAAAATAATGTTGCTAAAGAACTTTTTAACCATTGTGTTGATAATCAATTTGAAAAGGAAACATTTGAACTAAACAGGAGCACAATGACCATATGCTCATATAGTCGTTCGGGTCATGCGGAAGGCTACCAGCTTTATAAAGTGTTAGAGAAACTTGGAATCCCATTTAAATGTGGATGCGTTACTGTTATTTCAGATATGGAATTGTCTTTGATATCTTCTATTTGCGATATTAATAATAGACTGGGTTTGTTACTGTTAGTTCGTTGTTCAAGTACAGGGACAATAGAAAAACTTGTTAATAGAAAATTTGTAATGGATTTAGAGAGTGGGTATATTGACGATGTTATAGATATTTTAATAAATGCTATTGAGGTTAATATCGGTGAAATAATTGCAATGGGAAATGGTTTCCCGGAATATTTAGCTGGGCATATAAGGGAAAATGTTCCTATATTATTGCAAAGATTTTCAAGCCGGGCATCTGAAAGGATGCAAAAAAAGGAATTACAGTTTATTCAGAAAATTATGAGTTATAGGAACATTCCACCTCGATTTGAAGTAACTCAATTAATGGATAAGCTATTACGGCAAATATCCGAACGTATGAAGGTTAAGCTACTTCCTCTAATGATGGAAACTGAGATTGTAGAGCAAGTAACAATGCATTCGAGAGTTGATGGTTCAAATGGAATAGATATTTTTGACTGTTATTTTAACAAGCAAGGATTGGATACTTTGTTTGAAGAATGTCATGTGCTGATAGATGAAGATGTGATAAATTGGCTATTAAAAGATGATTGGAAGTCTGATTACGAATGGAAGACAAAAGTCGTAAGATTAAAGATTTTAGATGAATATCATCTTTTAAGTAATAAACAGCATGATGAATATGTGAAGTTAATTTGGGCAAATATTGATGAGAAAACTCAATTACCTAAATTGACTGGTTATTACTTATGGGTATATGAAACGCTGCCATACATTGATGAATCAATTCCAAAATTGTCGGTTAAGAATTATTTTATTACATATGATATTGCTACGGATAGCAATGATTTATATTTAAAACAATTGACACTTTTATGTGCGAATGTGGAGCTAGGCTATTGGAATGAAAAAGAGGTGCTTATTATTCTAAATAAGATAAGTAAATACTGGTACAAAATTGCAGAGAATACAGCGAATATTATGTTTGAGGATAATTCTAGAAAGGCCGTATATGCAATAGCAGCTATGCTGGAAAATTGCAATGGTATGATTTCCGATGAAGCACGAGAGATTCTTATTAAATTGGCACATGAAATGAATGAAAAGGGGATTTATACAAAGTGTTTTGATATATTTATTTTACGGGATGAACAATGGGAACGTGATGTACAAGAGAATATTTTTGCAATGAATGAATCTCAATCAATAGATTCTCTTAGAGCTATGGAAAAGTATATTAAACGTTATCCTGATAGTGTTATTACTAGGGAAATGCTTGAAAAGATAGTCAAATTAATTGAGCTTAGGAAAGAACCGGGACTGCTTTCTGCTATATGGATATTACATAATCTGGTATATACGAAGAATACGGTTATAGATACTATTGGAATTGAAAGAATAGATAGATTACTGTTTATTTTGGCAGAATTAATTAACTACGATAATACTGCTATGAAAGATATTAAGCATTGTATTGAGCTTCGACAGGCTTGTGCGGCTCTGGCTTTTAGACTATTTGATTGGAAGACAGTAAATTGCGGTAAGGGTGTGGAAAAATGGCATGAGATTTGTAAATCATCTGATGAGGCAAATGAGGTACGTAATCAGTGGATATGGTAAATTTTGCAGGAACTTACTAGTATTTTTGGGTTTTTAGCTATACTATTACTCATGGATATTTATCAGGTATGGGTATCTTACAATCCTGCATGGACCTGGCGGAATATTATATTTACTAAATACATTGGGAAGATAGCACAAGCATTTCAGATGATGAACTTCGTAAAATCAATACAGAGTATACTTTGGTAAGGATAATAATAAGACACAAAAATAGCCACCCCGACCTGCAAGTTGAGCGACTATTTTTAGTTAATTGATTTAATGGGGCAGCCGTCTATCGGTGGCCCTTTTTTGTATAATTAATATATCATGTATTGGGTTAAAATCCAACTCATAAATCGTAAGTAGGAAGGTAAGACAATGGAAGCCGATACATTAATTAGAAAAATTCGTATGTCCTGTCCATTATGTGGCAAAACACATGAAGTTGAAGAGAGAAAAAGAATCGCAACCATTAATTTAAAAGGCGAGGATGTAACCTACAAAGAAAGGTTTTATTTTTATGCAAATGCTGATGAGGATGAGAATGAATTTGAGACGGGAGCAATGACAAATGAAAATCTCCTTAATGCAAGAAATGCATATAGGAAAAAGAGGTAAAATATAAATTGTTTTTTTGATACAAATCCGTTATACTATAGAAAAGTGTAGCGGATTTTTGTTGAGGTGGAGATGTGAAAAAAAGTAAAACGAATATTTTGAATAATTTTTTCTCCAAAAACACCTTTTATCATTGTTATAGCGAAGGACAGGACAAGACATATATACAGGTTATTAATAGATATATTGATCAGCCGGTAGGAAAGAATAATAAGCAGCTTGTGAGTGAAATGTACCATGTTCTTAAGCAAGACTATAGAAATGAGTATTTTTATAAGAATACATTGTTAAATAAGCTGCTTTTGGGCGTGCATAGCGTAAATACAGCAACGGCTCTGACAGAGATACCGATTGCGAATTCCAAGGCAGATTTTGTGCTTATTAATGGAAAGGCTGTTGTTTATGAAATAAAGACAGAGTTAGATAATCTGGAGCGGTTAGAGAATCAGATTAATGATTATTATAAGGCATTTGATCATGTTGCTGTAGTTACATATAATGATAATGTAGAGGCTGTGAGAACAAGGATTCAGAATATCGGTAAACCGGTAGGTATATATGCTTTGCAAAAGTCAGGAGTGCTTAAGACTATACAACGGCCAGAGAGATATTGTGAAGCATTAGATACTGGTGTTTTATTTAGATTACTAAGAAAATCAGAGTATGAGAATGTCATTATGGACAAATATGGGGCGTTGCCGGAGACTTCTGATTTTAGATATTATAATGAATGCAGGAAGTTATTTGTACAGCTTCCTATAGATGAATCCTATAGTGAGGTTTTGAAGATATTAAAGAGAAGAAGTAATATAATCAAGGATGAGTATGATAATATTCCTTATGAATTGAAATTTTTGGCTTATTTTATGGGCTTAAAGGAAGAGGATTACGAAAAGATTGATGTTTTTTTAAATGAGGCATATGGAGGGGTGTAGAATGTATTTTCCTTATTTACGTGGACGGCAGTTTGAATTGATTGCCTTGAGGGAATTAATTGAAAATGATTGTATTAATAGTTCAATCATTCCTATTATTGAGCCGGTAAAGCCGACGGCTACTTTACTTAAGACGATAGAGGCTTTTGTGAGCAGAGACAGGGAAATAGCTGTAGTTATGAATCCGGAGGTTGGGGATTTTGTTGATAAACTATCGGGGCTGAGAACAGAAAATTCTAAACTGGCAAATAGTTTATTAGATTTACTTGAAAACTGCAATAAAGTGATTAAAGCTTATATCATGAATAAAGAAAGTGCTGTGTTTTTGGCGGGCAATAATGATAAAGAGAATAAACTGATAATAAATCGTGACAGGGATAGCCTAAATGATTTTTTGGATGTTTATGATGGTGTGTTGCCTAGATTTACTTTGATTCCGGATGATAGGGCATTTAAAAGAATGGTTCCGGATTCAAAAGTATTATTAGAGGATTGTTTTAACAAAAAGGTTCGCAACGTTGATTATCTGGATAATGAGGATGAATTCTTTACAGACAATAATATTTACTTTGAAGAAGATGATCTGGTTGGGTTTTCTGATTATTCAGTTGTGGGGGAAGAATTTAATGAGTCAGGATTTGCCCCGGTTGCTGTGGCAATACACATAATATATTTTGATGAGAATAAAGCATTACGAATCCATCATTTTGTCTCTGATTCAAATACCGGAATCGAGGATCCGGCAGGTAAATTCGGTGAAGCTCTTGAGAAGCTGGTGGAGTGGTGCAATAGGCATAATGTTCAAAGTACGTTGGGAATGAAGGGCTTTTATGATTGCTATAATAGCGGCAAATATCCTGGATTGGGAACTGTAAAGAAGTATTCTATAATGCATCATTTGGAGTTGGTTAGTGATTATTTAGGGGGAAAATAATAAATATGCAAATTGGTTCAGAGTGTTTTAAAGATGAACAGCTCTGCTATATGATTGAGAGCGCACAGAAACTGGGGAGATGTGATATAACAGGTAGGGACAACTGTTTTGTGTATGATACAGACAATGATTTCTATTTAAAGGAATACATTGAAGAGCTTATCGATGTATTCACTGTTGCCAAATATATGGGAGTTGATGAAGCTGATGACAGAGTTGCATACATTAGTACTTTTTTATGTAGCTGGAATGTATTTTCTGTTGATGCTGATAGGATACGGGAGATTATTCGTGCAATCTGTCAGCAAAGATATAATGATGAGCCTGAATTATTTGATGAGAAAGTGACTATTAGAGAGCTCTTTTCTTCCGATGAAATGGAACAGAAATGTATATTAAAGACATATAGCTGGTCTGATTTTTGTTATAACATTAAGCATGTCAACAGATTCCATTCTCAGCAATTCAACCTTAAGCAGCTTAAGATATTGCTTGAAAACATGGTTTTTGATTTTCAGGCAGGAGCGTTGAATTTATACCGCTCCAGAATATGTGACGAAAAAAGCTATGATGAAGGCTATCCTCAAAGAAAAATGGGAGCACCGCCGATTGCTTTTACAACGTCAGGAAGGACAAACTCAGAAGGAATTCAATGTTTGTATTTGGCTAGTGATACGGATACGTCATTTCACGAAGTCAGAGCTCGGGATAATGACCGTGTTTCTCTGGGAACGTTCAATCTGGTTAAAGATATTAGAATCGTTGATCTGACTATGTTTGATAAAATTGGACCATTTTCAGTTCCTGATTTTGACATGACATGGTTTGCCATTAATATAGATATTATCAGAAAAATCGGAAACGAGGTTGCTATGCCGATGAGGCGATTTGATAGTGTACTCGACTACATCCCTACACAGTACATTTGCGATTTTGTTAAGCATCTGGGATATGATGGCATTAGATATAAAAGTACCTTGTCAGAGGGCGGAGTTAATTATGCTATCTTTGATGAAAAGAAGTTTGAATGTGTTGATGTGAAAGTGGTACATATTGAAAATATGCAATATGAATGGCATTATCTTTCAAAATAAAAACCAATAAGGTATTGCAAAGATTAGAAGTAAAAGGGAATGAGACAAAAAGAATTTACACAGAAAACAGTATTATCAAAGGATGAGTTGAATCGTATATATAAATATAGAAACAATAAGATTATACAATGGGGTTTCCTATTAGTGGTAGTCTTATTGCTGTTAGTAATAATGATATCTTATTTGACAAAAGAGTTTATGAATAGTCTTTTTATAGATATAATTTGGGATATATTATTTGTAGTATTATTTATATATATAGCCATACTTTGTATGAAAAATATCAGAAAATTGAGAAATATTAAAATTGATTCGCTTAGTGTACGAAGAGCTGTAATTACAGAAAAACAGTCTGTGAAAAGTAAGGATTTAATTAATAGGTCAAGAAATAGATTTGTGGCTGCAAAAATTGATGATAATGTTACCTTATATGCTATGTGTTCTCAAAAAGAGTATGAAAGAACGATAGTTTACAAGTCTATTGGATTATTTTTTACTCTTGGAGATGATACTATAAGGGTTATTGTTCTGTAATGTGATTAATCTTAACTTTGAACTATAACTAAGAAAAGCAAGCAATATTCATGCACGGTGAAAGAGCTCGGTTGAAGTGGATTTTTATGCAATTTTACCACTTTACTGCACTAAAATTTAATATTTTTTTTACAAAATATGCAAAATATGACAAAAAGTACTGGACAAAATGTCCTATATAAGGTAAAATGCATATATGCAATCGAATAGCACATTTGAAGGTTGTGCAGATAGTATTGGGTATATTTTACGAATTGGGGGGATTTTCATGAGGATATATCATGCTAAGGATTATGCAGATATGAGCAGAAAGGCTGCAAATATCGTATCGGCACAGGTGATTATGAAGCCTAACTGTGTATTGGGATTGGCTACAGGTTCTACACCTATCGGTTTATATAAGCAGCTTGTTGAGTGGTTCAAGAAGGGGGATTTGGACTTTTCAGAGGTCATGACGGTGAATCTTGATGAGTACAAGGGACTAAGCCGTGAGAATGACCAGAGCTACTATTATTTTATGCATCAGAATTTGTTTGATCATGTGAATATTCCGGTTGAGAATACTCACCTGCCAAACGGCATGGAGCCGGATTCACAGAAGGAGTGCAAGCGCTATACAGAGCTGATTCAGTCTCTTGGCGGTGTTGATTTACAGCTTCTTGGTATCGGGCACAATGGTCATATCGGCTTTAATGAGCCGGGCGAGTCTTTTGACAAGCAGGTACACTGTGTGAATTTGACAGAGTCTACTATTGAGGCCAATAAGCGCTTCTTTGCATCGGCTGATGATGTTCCGAAGCAGGCTTATACAATGGGCATCAAGACCATCATGCAGGCTAAGAAGATTCTTATTGTTGCAAGTGGTGAGGATAAGGCAGAGATTGTGCACAAGGCTTTCTTTGGACCGATTACACCACAGGTGCCGGCTTCTGTATTGCAGCTGCACAATGATGTTACGCTTGTAGCGGATGAGGCTGCACTGAGCAGCCTGTAAATGTTTTTTAGTTGAGAAGGTGCATGTATATGATAATAAAAAATGCAAGGGTATTTACAGAGGATGGCAGCTTTATGCAAGGCGATGTTGTCGTTAAGGATGGCCGTTTTGACAGTGTTTTGGAGAAAACAGCTGACACGGACGCGGCTAATGACAGCGCATCGCAGGAGATTATAGATGCATCAGGTCTTATCATGATACCGGGTCTTGTGGATATTCATTTTCATGGATGCAAGGGAGCTGACATGTGTGACGGCACTAAAGAAGCACTTGATGTGATTACAGCATACGAGGCTTCTGTAGGAGTGACGAGCGTGTGTCCGGCTACTATGACTATTCCAAGGGATGAGCTTTTGAGTGTCATGAAGAATGCCGGTGATTATAATTATCATGGTGGTGCACATCTTGTAGGTATCAATATGGAGGGACCTTTTATCAGTCCTTCTAAAAAGGGAGCGCAGGCGGCAGAGAATATCATGCGATGTGATTATGATTATTTCTGTGAGCTTCAGGATGCGGCCCATGGCTTGATAAAGCTTGTAGATATCGCTCCGGAGGAGCCGGGTGCGATTGAGTTTATAGACAGGGTAAGAGGAAGTGTTGTGGTTTCAATAGCACACACGGCAGCTGATTATGACACTGCGGTAGAGGCTATTGAGCATGGTGCAAGCCATGCCACACATTTGTATAATGCGATGCCACCGCTTCATCACAGGAATCCCGGAGTTATCGGGGCTGTGAGAGATTCAGAAAAGTGTCATGCAGAGCTCATTTGTGACGGTGTGCATATTCACCCGTCGGTTATCAGGGCAACATTTGCCATGTTTGGGGCTGAACGCATGATTTTAATAAGTGACAGCATGAGAGCCACAGGGCTTGAGGATGGCGAGTATACACTCGGTGGACAGGCAGTGACGGTCAGAGGTCCGCTTGCCACACTCCATGATGGGACAATTGCCGGCTCGGCAACCAATCTGATGGATTGTATGCGTTTCACAGTAAGGCAGGCAGGTATTCCGCTTGAGGAGGCAATTATGTGTGCTACAGCCAATCCGGCTAAGGAGATTGGCATCTATGATGAAGCAGGCAGCATTTCTGCAGGAAAGAGAGCAGATTTTGTGCTTCTCAATGATGATTTGGATATTGTGAGTGTGTATATCGACGGAAAGGAGATATCATGTTAGGTTTTTTTAAGAATAAGTCAAAGGGAAAGGTGATCTGTTCTCCGTGCAACGGCAGAGTGGTTCCTATTACAGAGGTTCCGGATCCTACTTTTTCTGAGAAGATATTGGGAGACGGCGTGGCCGTGATTCCTTCTGAGGGCAGGTTTTACGCTCCGGCGGATGGTGAGGTGACAGCTGTATTTGATACGCTACATGCTTTTACCATGACAACCACTCAGGGTGTTGAGCTGCTTTTGCACATTGGTCTGGATACAGTGATACTAAAGGGTGCTCCTTTTACATCGCATATTTCTGTTGGTGATCAGGTGAAGAAGGGCGATCTTTTGATGGAGGCTGACCTGGAGCAGATTAAGGCAGCAGATCTTAATATCATCACTCCGGTTTTAATTGGCAACACTGCTGATTATAGTGAGATAAAGATGCTCAAAGAGGGTGATGTATCCGTCGGTGATGAGATTTTAAGTCTCGCGTAGATTTGTGTAATAATAACGAACTATATTGGAGTATCTCCAGTTTAGTATATATAATGTAAAGGAGGGGAAATTTATGAAATTTCTTCAAAAATTGGGTAAAGCTTTAATGCTTCCCGTAGCAGTACTTCCTATATGTGGTATCCTCATGGGTATTGGATATTTTTTATGTCCTGCAACCATGCAGGGTGGTGACATCGAGGGTGTGCGAAATTTAATAGGCCTGTTTTTAGTTAAAGCAGGGGGCGCCTTGATTGATAACATGGCCATCCTTTTTGTAATCGGCGTTGGTGTCGGTATGTCAGAAAAGAACGACGGTACCGGCGGTATTGCAGCTTTAGCTTCATGGCTGATGATGACAACACTCCTGTCTACAGACTTTGTTACCAAAATCATGCCATCTATCGCTGACAGCGCTACAAAGACACTTGCATTCGACAAGATTGCAAACCCATTTATCGGTATCTTAGCCGGTATCATCGGTTCTTTGTGTTACAACAGATTTAAGGATACAAAGCTTCCTGACTGGCTGTCATTCTTTAGTGGCAAGCGTTGCGTAGCAATTATTGCAGGTGTTGTTTCAATCCTTGTATCTGTAGTATTACTGTTTGTATGGCCATTACTTTTCGGTGCTCTTGTAGCTGTCGGTAAAGCAATCGTTGGTCTTGACGTAGTCGGCGCAGGTATCTATGCATTCCTGAACCGTCTGTTAATCCCTACAGGATTACACCACGCATTAAACAACGTATTCTGGTTCGATACTATCGGACTTGGAGATCTCTCTCATTTCTGGGCAGGCGAGACATCAAAGGATGTTTCATGGAGCCTCGGAATGTACATGTCAGGTTTCTTCCCATGTATGATGTTTGGTATTCCTGGTGCTGCACTTGCCATGGTTAAGTGTGCAAAGACTGCTAAGAAAAAGGCTGCCATTGGTATCCTTGCTTCTGCAGCTATCTGTGCATTCATCTGTGGTGTTACAGAGCCTTTCGAGTTTGCATTTATGTTCCTTGCTCCTGTTCTCTATGTGATTTATGCTTTACTTTATGGTATTTTCACAATGATTACAGTAGCCCTTGGATTTAGAGCAGGCTTCTCATTCTCAGCTGGTGCGATGGATTTATTATTCTCATCTTCACTTCCGGCTGCAGCAAAGACATGGCTCATCATTCCTCTTGGAATCGCAGCTTTTATCGTATTCTACATTGTATTCTATTTCGCTATCAAGAAATGGGATCTTAAGACACCAGGTAGAGAGGACGATGATGTTGAAGAAGAGAAGAAGGCAGTGCTTTCTAACAATGACTACACAGCAGTAGCCAAGACTATTCTTGAGGGCTGCGGTGGCAAAGACAATATTGCAAGCATTGATAACTGCATCACAAGACTTAGACTTGAGGTTAAGGATATCACTCAGGTTGATGACAAGAAGATTAAATCTGCAGGTGTTGCAGGCGTTATGAAGCCTGGCAAGAATTCTGTTCAGGTTATTATCGGAACCAAGGTTCAGTTTGTTGCGGATGAGTTTTCTAAGCTTTGCGAATAGATTTGTTCTGCAATATATCAGTGTTGATTCACCTTAGGTGATTCACAAAATTTAATAATACATGATTAAAAGCCACACCGGGTGTTATGCCTGGGGTGGCTTTTTTAGTTGGTTCGGGCCGTAAGCCTCGCCCGGTTGTGGTGCACACGGACTCTCGTTTTCGCTACGCTGCGCCGTTAAGATACTGTACGGATTATGCCTTTGGGTTTTTATAGGCTTGACGAAAACGTCGAAACGCGCCTTCCATGGCGCGGTTCTCCTTGACTTGCCTTCCTTGGCAAGTCATTTCTGCTCTTCATGGGCATAATCCTACAGTATCTAAACAGCTTCGCTATGCGCTCTCACGAGAGTCCGTGTTCACCCCGCCGGGTGGGGCTTACGGCCCTTACGCTGTGGTGGAATCCGCTTAAGAGAGAGTTGCGAGTTGCACATTGTTGCAATCGGCAACGGTTTTATCTACGCCTTGATTCTACGAGGCTGCGATGGGGTAAAATAAGAAAGGATTGAAAAACGAACAATTGTTTGCTATAATAAATGAAGCGAGGAAATAAAAGTATATTAGGTTTAGTAATTTAAGTATTCATTGAATTTATTGTAACTAGGGAAAATCCAATATCAATCGATTGATAGAAAGAGTGATTTTATATGAACATATGGCTAAAGTTAAGGAAAACAGCAGCAATTACACTATGTGAGTTACTTGCAATTGCTACAATTTTTACAGGCTGTGCCTCCGCTGATTTATCCGGCACTGAAGGTGCCGGGCATGCCGCAGGAGCTGTAGTGGCAGGTGAGGATACTTCCGGTGCTTTAGGCAGCAAGGATAAAGCGGATGGTGCACAGAGTGGAAGTGACCCGGCGGAAGCTGATTCAGGTGCTAACGGTACAGGACAGGCGGATGCAGGGAAGCCGCAGGAGGATCTGGTAAATAACAATTCCTACGTTTCCCTCGATGCGATTCCTGCATATGATGGCAAGGCATATGTGGCTGTCAACAATAATGAGCCTTTTTTTACGGACAGTGATATGACTACCACTGCTTTTGAAAATTACAGTGATTTGGATTCACTTGGCAGATGCGGTGTGGCTTATGCCAATATATGCAAGGATATCATGCCGACTGAGAAGCGTGGCAAGATAGGCATGATAAAGCCATCAGGTTGGCATACGGTGAAGTATGATGTGATAAAGGACAGGTATTTATATAATCGCTGTCATCTTATTGGTTATCAGCTTGCCGGGGAGAATGCCAATCCGAAGAATCTTATTACCGGTACGAGATACCTGAATGTGGAGGGCATGCTGCCGTTTGAGAATCTGGTAGCGGATTATGTAAACAATACAGGAAATCATGTGCTTTACAGAGTGACTCCGATGTTCTCGGGCAGTAATCTAGTTGCAAACGGCGTTCTCATAGAGGCAAAGTCGGTTGAGGATAACGGTGGCGGCATACTTTTTAATGTCTATTGCTATAATGTGCAGCCCGGAGTCGGAATAAACTATGAGAATGGTGACAGCTGGCTGGATGGCACCACTCCGCAGCAGAGCGCTCAGACGGATACACCGCAGAATGAAGGCTCGCAGAGCAGCGCTGGAAGCGGAGCAGGAGAATCAGGCTCTTCAGGCAGTACAACAGGAAGTGCATCATCAGGCTCAGACAGCTCAGCAGCAGAAAATAGCGCTGCAGATTCCTCAAACAGCGAGACGATGGTCCATATCACAGCAACCGGCAAGAAATATCACCGGGCGGGCTGTCGAACCTTGAAAAAGAGTGACACAGAGGTAACGCTTGATGAAGCAAAATCCATGGGCTTGTCTCCGTGCGGAATTTGCAATCCGCCACAGTAGATGTGCATTAGCATTTGCAATCCGCCACAGTAGATGTGCATTAGCATTTGTAATTCACCGCAGTAGATGTGAATTAGCATCTGCAATTCAACGCAGTAGATGTGCATTAGCATCTGAAATCCACCACAGTAGATGAACATTTGCATTTGTAACCTTTCACCACAGATGCTCGTTATCTTTGCAGTACAACCAAGTTTATTGAAGAAACTAGGAAGAAACCGTGCAAATGAAAATACTGTCACAGAGTAAGGGCTGCAAGCCATGGCACCGCCAGGGCGCACGCATATGCATTTGATTGAGCGAATAGCGAAGCCGCTTAGATACTGTAGGATTATGCATATGAAGCACAGAAATGACTTGCCATGGAGGGCAAGTCAAGGAGAACCGCGCCACGGAAGGCGCGTTTCGACGGTTTCGTCAAGCATAGAAGCGCAAAAAGCATAATCCGTACAGTATCTTAGCAGCAAAGCGTAGCGAAAGCAAAGCATATGCGTGTGCCCTAACGGTGCCGTGGCTTGCAGCCCGTATAATTGCCATAAACCCTTGACGATTGCAAAACCGAAAAGTATAATAGAATAGCTAATGAATTCAATATTTTAATATAGATGGAGGAAACCAAATGGCACTGAGCAAAAAGCCGGTCAACGGCATGAAGGATATACTACCTGCAGAGATGGAAATCCGTGATTATGTGACAAGTGTGATCAAGGATACATACAGAAGCTTCGGATTTACACCGATAGAGACACCATGCATGGAGAATATAGCAAATCTCACAAGCAAGCAGGGCGGAGAAAATGAGAAGCTTATCTTCAAGGTAATGAAGAGAGGCGAGAAGCTGAATCTGGAGACAGCAAAGGAAGAGTCGGATGTAGTAGACTTTGGAATGCGCTACGACCTTACAGTGCCACTTTCAAGATATTATTCAAACAATGCAAACAACCTGCCATCGCCGTTTAAGGCACTTCAGATGGGCAGTGTGTGGAGAGCAGACAGACCTCAGAGAGGCCGCTACAGACAGTTTACGCAGTGTGATATAGATATACTCGGAGAGCCAAGCAATCTGGCAGAGATAGAGCTGATTACAGCAACCACTACCACAATCGGCAGGCTTGGCTTCGAGAACTTTGAGATAAGAATCAACGAGAGAAGAATCCTAAAGGCAATGGCTGCTTACAGTGGTTTCGCTGAGGAGGACTACGACAGCGTATTTATCACTCTCGATAAGATGGACAAGATAGGAGTGGACGGCGTTGCAAGTGAGCTTGCACAGGATGGCTATCCACAGGAAAATATTGACAAATATCTTGATTTGTTCAAGCTTTTGGAGCAGACAAGGGATGTCACTGAGGGTGTAAATTTACTTTCAGAAAAGCTGGGAGAATATTTAGACGAAGAAGTGGTTACAAATATGACAGAGATAGCTACTGCTGTTAATGCCACAAAGGGAGCAAAGTTTGAGCTCGTATTTGATCCTACACTTGTTCGTGGAATGAGCTACTACACAGGAACCATTTTTGAGATATCAATGCCTGAGCTTGGCGCAGCCTGTGGCGGTGGTGGACGATATGACAAGATGATTGGAAAGTTTACCGGAAATGATGTACCGGCCTGTGGTTTTTCAATCGGTTTTGAGAGAATTATCCTGCTTCTCATGGAGAGTGGCTTCAAGATTCCTGAGAGTCCAAAGAAGGTGGCTTATCTGGTTGAGAAGAAATATCCGGCAGACAAGCTTGTTGATGTCATGAACCAGGCAAAAGACGCAAGAGCAAACGGACAGCAGGTGCTTGTCGTGCGCATGAACAAGAACAAGAAATTCCAGAAGGAGCAGCTTATGAAAGAGGGCTACGAGGAGTTTGTTGAGTTCTTTAACAGATAGGAATCTGATAAGCAGCAGATTAGCTGTATAACAGCGGTACCAAACAGTTATTAGAATAAATATATAGTAAAAATATAAGGAGCGTAAAATGGCAGAATCAATGCAGGGCTTACATAGAACCCATAGATGTACAGAGGTATCAAATGCCAATATCGGTGAGAAGGTCACCGTGATGGGCTGGGTACAGAAGAGAAGAAATTTAGGAAGTCTCATTTTCGTAGATTTAAGAGACAGAAGCGGAATACTTCAGATTGTGTTCGGTGAGGAAAATGTAGGTGCAGAGGGCTTTGAAAAGGCAGGCACCTTAAGAAGTGAGTTCGTCATCGCAGTTGAGGGAACTGTCCAGAAGAGAACAGCCGCTGTCAATGAGAGCTTAAAGACAGGTGATATCGAGGTTATTGCTACATCAATCAGAGTGCTTTCAGAGGCGCAGACACCTCCATTCCATATTGAGGAGAATTCAAAGACCAGCGAGGACATCAGACTTAAATACCGTTATCTGGATCTTCGCCGCCCTGATATCCAGAGAAATCTTATGCTCAGAAGCAATGTGCTTCGCGTGATGCGTGACTTTATGGCAAACGAGGGCTTTTTGGAGATAGAGACACCAATCCTTTGCAAGTCTACACCGGAGGGTGCCAGAGATTATCTCGTGCCAAGCCGTATACACCACGGACATTTTTATGCGCTTCCTCAGTCACCACAGCTCTTTAAGCAGCTTCTGATGGCTTCAGGATATGACAGATATTTCCAGATTGCACGATGCTTCCGTGACGAGGATCTGCGTGCAGACAGACAGCCTGAGTTTACACAGGCCGATATGGAGCTTTCGTTCGTAGATATCGATGATGTAATCGAGGTAAATGAGAGACTCTTAAAGCACCTTTTCAAAGAGGTTATCAATGTGGATGTTGAGATTCCGTTTAAGCGTATGCCTTGGCAGGAGGCTATGGACAGATTTGGCTCTGACAAGCCTGATACACGTTTTGGCATGGAGCTTTGCGATGTTTCGGATGTGGTAAAGGACTGTGGCTTTGGAGTATTCACAGGAGCTCTTGAAAACGGTGGCTCTGTCCGCGGTATCAATGTAGAGGGACAGGCAAAGATGCCTCGTAAGAAAATTGACAAGCTTGTAGAGCATGCAAAGGGCTGTGGAGCAAAGGGACTTGCTTATCTGTGCATCAATGAGGATGGCACATACAAGTCATCATTTGCAAAGTTTATGACAGAAGCTGAGCTTGATGCACTTGTTGCAAAGATGAACGGAAAGCCGGGAGATTTACTCCTTTTCGCAGCCGACAAGAATAAAATTGTATGGAATGTACTTGGAGCGCTTCGTCTCATGCTTGGAGCTGAGCTTGGACTGATTGATGAGAACAAGTACAATTTCCTCTGGGTAACAGAGTTCCCACTCCTTGAGTGGTCTGATGAGGAAAACCGATTTATGGCAATGCATCATCCTTTCACCATGCCTATGGAGGAGGACTGGGACAAGATAGACTCAGATCCGGGCGCAGTTCGTGCAAAGGCATATGATATAGTACTCAATGGTACAGAGCTCGGTGGAGGCTCAGTGCGTATCCATCAGGATGACATCCAGGAGAAGATGTTTGAGGTGCTTGGCTTCACAAAGGAGCGTGCGCATGAGCAGTTTGGATTCCTGCTTGATGCATTCTCATATGGTGTACCGCCACACGCAGGACTTGCCTTTGGTGTTGACCGTATCTGCATGCATATGCTACATACAGACAATATCAAGGAGGTTATTGCATTCCCTAAGGTAAAGGACGCTTCGGACCTCATGTCAGAGGCACCCGGAACTGTAGATCCAAAGCAGCTTGAGGAGCTTGGAATAGCTATAGCTGCAGAGGAAGATGAGGAATAACACTATAATATGAATTTGAAAAAAAATATTTTCAATGCGATTACCATAATACTGCTCGCCGCACTTATTGCGGGGGCAGTATTGCTTAATAACAGAATAAAAAAGCTTGAGACACAGATGTCATACACCTCAGACAACACATCAGTGATACTTTCAGATGTGCAGACCATGCAGGATGATATCAAGTCCACCCTTGAGGAGGAGGCCAGCCTCATAACAGACTGGGACATTTCCTTAAAAAGTGCAGACTTTACCGATAAGACATACACAGTCTCTGTCTCAGTGGTGCCAAAGGAGTACACAGAGGATACAAAAACCAGTGTATTTTTCGGTACAAACGAGATACCGCTCGAACTAAACGGCATAAAGTATACGGGCGAGGCCACGCTTCCACTGTCTGAGGACTATGCAGGCAATGTGACATTTCTGTTTGTTGATGGAAATAAGAGAAGCACAGAGGTACTCGATGAGTTTGAAGGTGTGACATCAGTGTTCAAAAACGTAGCATCCGGCATACTTTCAGATAAACCGACCTTTGACAATGGTAGCATAAAGCTTGGCACAGATGTAGATGTAGCAGTTATGGGAAATGATTACTTTGACTTTAACAGTGTGCAGCTCGTGGTGGCAAGCTCAGATACAGAGCTAAAGACCTACGATATCAGACAGCTGTTGGCAGAAAACGGCACAGACAGTGCAGACTCTGCAGACACAGACTCCATCACATCAGCCTTAAGCCGGAAGGATGATGCCCAAAAAGATGGCTCAAAGAATAACACGGGAAATGATACCTCTGATGCCTCAAAAGAGGACGACGGTAAGCTCCATAGCCTCGAAGGCACAGTCAAAATCGAAGACTTAATCCCTGTCACAGCTGCAAGCAATATCAAAATATATGTCAAAGCAGTATCGGCACAGGGCTACACCTTCACATATGACCTGTTCGATGGTACCGTAAATCAGGACATCACAGACTTTGAAACCACAGCCGACATATCCGGCGGCGACTACACAGTAACCGACCCGGCCGGCAGCAAATATGAACCGTAAAATATGATATAAGCGTAATTATTTAAAATCAGTTTTTCTTGTGTTTTCAAGGCGGCTCAGAATATTTATTTATAAACAATATATAACTACTAAATAAAGCTCATTTCGCATCTGAGAAATGAGCTTTAAATTTAAGAAGAAAAAAGTGCCGGACAAAATTTCACGCCAGTGAAATAAGTCCGGCACTGCCAGAATGCAAGGTAGCAAAGCGCCTCGCTCGTAAACCTGAATTAGCCGGAGAGTACACGGTGTGTTCCGAAGAAAAATGTGAACTGCCGCGGAGTTCCATAAAGTAAAAAAGAAAGAAAATGTAAATAAAACCATAACCTGACCGGACAAACAACCGCGGCTGACTTCACATTTTTTTGAGGAATATACTGTGTGCTATGCCGGCAGCTTCACAACCTAAAAAGCGAGGCGCCCACCACCACCAATCATTTGATGAGCTGCGCCTCACCCTTCTTTTTTGCTGAGTGGCAGCGTAAATATAAACTCAGTTCCCACACCCTCAGTACTTATCACATTTATATTCTCACCATGCGCCTGCACGATTTCTTTGACTATAGACAGGCCAAGTCCCGTACCGCGCTTATCCTTTCCGCGGGACAAATCACTCTTGTAGAAGCGCTCCCAGATTTTTGAAAGGCTGTCCTTCGGTATACCGATACCGTGGTCCTTTACAGATATAAACACCTTTTCATTTCTGATACTCGTCTCAATCTTGATACTCGAATCATTATTTGAAAACTTCACAGCGTTGTCAATCAGGTTGTAAAGAATCTGCTGGATTTTGACCATATCACCGCGCACGAAAAGCTCTTTTCCGGTGAGCACCAGGTCAAAGCTTAAGCCCTTTTCACTGCATTTACCCTCGAAGGTGAGGATTGTCGTGCGGATCATCGTATTGATGTCAAAATCAGCAATATCCAGGTGTATGCCGTGATGACCGAACTGGTTCAGATCGATAAGACTCTTGGTGAGCTTATTAAGCCTCTCCGTCTCAAAAAGTATGATATTTAAATACTTATCCTGCATCTCAACAGGAATGGTTCCGTCCAGCATAGCCTCCACGTAGCCCTTTATCGAGGTAAGAGGGGAGCGGAAGTCGTGTGATACGTTGGAAACAAACTTGCGCTGATCATCCTCAAGCGTATCAAGCTCCGTTGCCATGTAGTTTAGTGTGTTTGCCAGATAGCCGATTTCGTCATTGGAATGTACATCAATCTGGGCAGTGAAATCGCCCTTTGCATACTTCTTTGCGGTCTTTGTGATTCGTGTGATTGGCCGGTAAATGGAGCGGCTCATCATGACAAGCATAATAAATGCCACTGCAAAAATGAGCGCTACAGTGTAAAATGAGATATTCATAAAACCGTTTACACCTGCCGTGATATGGCTCATTGTCTTGTGAATGACTATGTAGCCGATATTCTGGTACGAGACATTTACCGGGGAAAATACGGATAGCATCTTATGCTTGAAGGAGCCGTAAAAATCTCCAATCATATAGTTGTTGCTGCCAAAATCGGTGACATCAAAGCCATTTATCACTACAGACTTAGAACTGTCATTTTGGGTATCAATGCCTATTGACGGATCATCTGAGTCCATGAGCAGCTCACCGTCAGGGCTGACCACCCATACCTTGGCATCCATATAGTCGGCTACGATTTTCATGTGATTCTGGAAATCGCTAAGCGACATGGATGAGCCAAAGTATTCGGCGGCGTAATCACCTGCAATGATGGATGCTTCCCTGTAGAGATTGGAAGCATCCTGTTTTTCGATATAGTCTGTGGTGAGATGCTGTGTAAAGGTGCATATAATGAAAAAAGCGATGACACCGTAAATCAGGTAGCTGATTAACAGCTTAGAGTAGATGGTATGCTTCATTATTATTTTACCTCAAACTTGTATCCGATACCCCAGACAGTTGCGATGCGCCAGGTCGGCTTGTCCTTGATTTTTTCGCGCAGACGCTTCACATGTACATCGACAGTGCGGGTGTCACCGACATATTCATAGCCCCATATGTTGTCCAAAAGCTGCTCCCTTGTAAACACCTGATTGGGAGATGAGGCAAGGAAATATAAAAGCTCAAGCTCCTTTGGCGGCATATCAATCTGCTGTCCGTCATAAGTGACAGAGTAGTTGGACAGATTTACAATGAGCCCCGGATACTCCACACACTTGATATCTACGGAAGTATAGGCCTCCGGCTTTGCAGGATGGAAACGTCTGAGCACGGCCTTGACTCTTGCAACAAGCTCCTTTGAGTCAAAAGGCTTGAGTATATAGTCGTCGGCGCCAAGTTCGAGACCTAAAACCTTGTCAAATACCTCGCCCTTTGCGGAGAGCATGATAATCGGCACATCGGACTTTGCACGTATCTCACGGCATACCTGATAGCCGTCTATGCCCGGAAGCATGAGGTCCAAAAGAAGCATGTTTGGCTTGTAGTGCTCAAACGCGATAAGAGCCTGCTCACCATCATTTACGATTTTGGTATCATAGCATTCCTTGGTCAGATATAGAGATATAAGCTCTGCTATATTGTTGTCGTCGTCTACTATCAGTATTTTCTGTTTAACAGCCATTTCTAATCTCCTTCTTGAAAATTATTTATATTCCGTAAAAGTAAATTGTCGTTATTTAAAGGTTGCGATGGTTACTCCGGCATCGCCCTCACCAAACTCACCGAGATGGTATTCCGCAATAGTTTTTGACCTTTTCAGAAGCCCATGCACAGCCTTTCGCAGTGCACCGGTGCCTTTTCCATGGACAATGCGCACAGATGAAAGATGAGCGATATATGCATCGTCTAAGTATTTATCTAAGAGAGCAAGTGCCTCATCCGTAGTCTTTCCTATCAGGTTGATTTCTGATGAAACTGACATCGATTTACTCATCTTTATCTTGCTTCCGCTGCCGCCGTACTTCTTGGCAGGAGAGACATCATCGTTTAATAGCACGAGGTCATTAATATTAACCAGCGAGCGCAGTATACCCATCTGCACATACAAATCGCCCTTGGCATTTGGCAGAGTGTGGACAGTTCCCTTCAGATTGAGGGAGAGCACAAGCACAGAATCACCGATGCGCAGCTTCTTAGGCGCCTTGTGATTTGCCTTGGCAGTGTTTTTCCTGATGTCTGACAGCTTCTTTTCCTTGTCATTCATCTTGTCACGAAGGGCAGAGCGCTCCTTCTCCATCTGGCTCATAGGAGCCTGACCCTGTCCGTATTTGTTGAAATTGCGTATGGTCTTGTCGGCGAGATCCTTTGCATCCTGCAGTATTTTGTAGGCTTCCTCATTTGCCTCGCGTAAAATCTTGTCCTTGCTCTTATCTATGCGCTCGTTTTTCTCCTCGAGCTGTTTCTTGAGCTTTTCAATCTCGGCCTTGTAGCTGTTGATTTCAAGCTGTTCCTTTTCGATAGTTTGTCGCTGTGACTCGAGGCTTGCAATCAGATCCTCAAAATCAAGGTCGTTATCATTAATTCTGCTTTTTGCATCCTCGATGATGTTTTCGTCCAGACCAAGCTTTGATGAGATTGCAAAAGCGTTACTCTTTCCCGGAATACCGATTAACAGGCGGTAGGTAGGGCTTAGGGTCTCAACGTTGAACTCACAGCAGGCATTTTCCACACCGTCTGTGGAAAGTGCATATACCTTAAGCTCACTGTAATGCGTGGTGGCCATAGTGATGGCACCATACTGGTGCAGCCTGTTTAAAATTGAGATGGCAAGCGCCGCACCCTCTGTCGGGTCGGTTCCCGAGCATAGCTCATCGAACAGGCAAAGGCTTCTGTCATCGGCTTTTTCAAGAATTTTTACGATATTGGTCATGTGAGACGAGAAGGTACTGAGACTTTGCTCAATACTCTGCTCATCGCCTATATCCGCAAAGACATCCTCAAAGATGGCGAGCTTTGACCTGTCAGCCGCAGGAATGTGAAGACCTGCCTGACCCATGAGAGTCAAAAGTCCGACAGTCTTTAGTGAAACAGTTTTACCGCCGGTATTTGGTCCGGTGATGATAAGCTGCTTATATTCCTCGCCGAGCCGTACATCTATAGGGACCACCTTTTTAGCATCCAAAAGCGGATGACGGCCCTTTCTGATATTGATATGCCCCTCGGTGTTGAACTCCGGTGCCACACCGTTATATGATTTAGCCAGATTTGCCTTTGCGAAAATGAAGTCAAGCTCTGAAAGAACCTCATAGTCCTGCTCCAAAGCAGCCGCATTCATGGCAACCTTGTCGCTGAGAGCCGCAAGGATTTTTTCAATTTCCTCATGCTCCTTTATGAAAAGCTCCTTGAGCTCATTGTTCAAATTGACGACAGCCATCGGCTCAATAAAAAGAGTAGAGCCTGTAGAGGACTGGTCATGCATCATGCCGGGTACATTGCCCTTTGCCTCAGCCTTTACAGGCAGACAATATCTGCCGTCGCGCATGGTCACAACCGCATCCTGCAGATATGTCCTCGTTGTGCTGTTGTTCATGAGCTTGGTGAGCTGCGCATGGATTCTGTCGTTCATGCCGCGTATGCTCTTTCTTATCTTAAAAAGCTCAGGACTCGCATCATCGGCAATCTCTTCCTCAGATAAAATGCACCTCTTAATCTCATCGCAGAGCGCAGAAACCGGTTCAATCCCTGCAAACAGACTGGAGAGTGAATCCTGCTTCTCATTGTCCATGCCGCTTCTGCCATAAGCCTTAACACGCTTTGCAACCTCTAACAGACTGCAGATGCGAAGAAGCTCGGTCGTATTCAGCGCACCACCGATATCGAGTCTCTTTAGGGAAGCGTGTACATTGTGTATGCCAACGAAGGACACTCCGCTGTCTTTGTACAGGCGGCTTAGTGCATCGGCAGTGGTGGTCTGCAGATGTCTGATTTCGTATAAATCGGTGACCGGCTCAAGAGAAAGACACCTTTTCTTTGTCTCATCACATGCTGCATAGCTGCTTAACATGGTGAGGATTTTGTTATATTCCAATGTTTTGTAAACTTTTTTATTCATTTCTATATCCTTATATTTCGGTAGTTGAATATTAAATTCATATTTACTGTATAGCTTATCATATTATAGCTGAAAATCTTCAAAAAAACCATAATAAATATGTATTAAATGATAATTACAAGATGATAACATAAAGTTTAATACATAACAAACCAGTTTGTTAAACGAGCCAAAAAGTAAGGGCTTGCGACATGTACCCGCCGGACTGCTGCACTGCTCCCAACGGTGCTACGCTGCGTGACTAAGATTCTGTATGGATTATGCATTTACTTTTTCTATACATGACGAAACCGTCGCTACTCGCCTTCCATGGCTCGATAGCTCCTTGCCCCGGCATCCATGCCGTGGCATTTCTGTGTTATGAGCATAATCCTACAGTATCTAAGCCACTGCGCTATTCGCACCGTTGGGAGCAGTGCAGCAGTCCGGCGGATACATGCCGCAAGCCCGTACTCAAAGCCTGTACTCAAAGAAAAAATATGGTTGCAACGCAATATAATTCAGAATATAATGTAAGATAGTAACTAAAGACATCTAATCAGGGTGACAATATGGAGCAATTTATCAGAGAAAAGATAAAGGATAAACCGCTGAATAAAAAAAGACTTGCAAAAAAAGCAGGCACAGCAGCACTCTGCGGAGTGGCATTTGCAGTGGCTGCAAGCATTGTTTTTGCTATATTTCTGCCGGTTATCAACAGACAATCAAAAAAAGCTTCAGATGGAAAAAATAATAATGATGTGCAGACAGCCACACAGCAGTCAGGCATAGATGACAGCAGTGATGCATATAGTGAAAATGGTACACAAAGCACAGAGTCCGGCACTTCTTCGGAGCCGTCTTCGCAGACCTATCAGCCTACACTCGCAGATTATCAGGCAGTGCAGAACCAGCTTTACAGAGTAGGAGCCACAGCTACGAAATTTGTAGTAGGAGTCACGGGTGTGACAGATGCCACTGATATTTTCAATAATTCCTATGAGACCGAGGGTCAGGGAGTGGGAGTGATACTGAGGGACAATGGAAAGCAGCTAATCATTCTGACAGAGAAAAATGTAGTGGATAAGGCGGATAAGCTTAGTGTAACCTTTGTAAACGACATGGTGGCTGATGCTGCGCTGGTCAAGTATGACAGCAATACAGGTATAGCAATCATTTCCGTGGATAAGTCACTTCTAGACAACGCCACAATAGGGGCTATAGCGGTTGCGGAGCTTGGTAATTCAAATATTGTTTCAAGAGGAGCATCTGTCATTGCGCTTGAGGCAAACTATGCCATTCTCACAGGTCTTGTAACGTCAACAACCAACGAGCTGTCGGCGCAGGACAACAATTACTCGGTGATCACCACAGATATCGCAAGCAACAAGTTACAGAGCGGTATACTGATTAATACAGATGGTCAGGTCATAGGGCTTTCGCTGCAGGATTTCAATCCGGCGGAGGAAAACAATACGCTCACGGCTGTCAGCATAAGCGACTTGTCACCTGCCATTGAAAAGCTCGAGAGCGGCGCAGATGTGCCGTACATAGGCATCACCTGTACTACAGTTACAGAAAAAATAGCAAACAGATATAACATCCCAAAGGGTGTTTATATAAAGCAGGTTACCATGGATTCACCGGCATTTGTCTCGGGGCTTCAAAGCGGAGATGTGATAGTTGCGGTAAACAATACAGAGGTGTCGAATGTGTCCGCGTACAACACACAGCTTATGAAGCAAAAGCCTGAGGATACCTGCAATCTGAAAGTAAAGAGAAAAGGAAGCAACGGCTACACGGAGATTACCTGTCAGGTGAAAATCGGAGTGATGAATTAGCCGAAATTAGGAGGATATATGAAGTATATTTCAACTCTCCGCGAGGGAGAGAGAATCAATGAGATTTTTTTATGCAAGAGCAAGCAGACAGCCATGACCAAAAGCGGAAAGCCTTATGACAATGTTATCCTGCAGGATAAGACAGGCACGCTGGATGCCAAGATATGGGATGTGGGCTCAGTAGGCATTGAGGAATTTGATGCAATGGATTACATAGCCATAACCGGTGATATCACAAGCTTTCAGGGCAATTTGCAGTGTTCCATAAAGCGTGCGAGAAAGGTAAACGAGGGAGAATATGACCCTGCGGATTATCTGCCGGTCAGCGATAAGGATGTCGAGGTCATGTATAAGGAACTCATGGGCTTTATCGGTTCTGTAAAGAATCAGTACCTGTCACAGCTCTTACATAGCTTTTTTGACAATAAGGAGTTTGAGCGCCGTTTCAAGTTCCATTCAGCCGCAAAGAGCGTGCACCACGGCTTTGTAGGAGGTCTTTTGGAGCATACACTCGGTGTGACGAAGAACTGTGATTATTTTGCAAAAATGTATCCGGTTTTAAACCGTGACCTGCTTCTTACAGCAGCTATTTTCCATGATATCGGAAAATTAAAGGAGCTTTCTACTTTCCCGGAGAATGACTATACAGACGCTGGTCAGCTCCTCGGACATATCATGATTGGTGCAGAGTGGGTAGGCGATGCGATTAAGAGCATCGACGGCTTCCCGGAAGTGCTCGCAAACGAGCTGAAGCACTGCATACTTGCCCACCACGGCGAGCTTGAGTTTGGCTCTCCGAAAAAGCCGGCACTTGTCGAGGCACTGGCACTTAGCTTTGCAGACAACATAGATGCCAAGATGGAGACCTTCAGGGAGCTGCTTGTAAATGTGCCTGAAAACGATACAAAGTGGCAGGGCTACAACAGATTTATGGAGACAAATTTCCGCAGAACAAGTGTGTAAAAAGCGGACAATATTAAATATAGCTATGGTGTGATTTTTGGTGTGAAAGCTTGCAACGGATACAAACATTATAAAGAGTAATTATATATATAATAAAGAAGAGAAAAGCATGAAAAAAAATGACATATTTGAACTTGAAATAACAGATATGGGAACAGATGGCGAGGGTATCGGACATTATGATGGCATGACCTTTTTCGTAAAGGATGCACTGATTGGTGACGTCATAACAGCCCGCGCAACAAAATTAAAGAAAAACTATGGCTACGCAAGAGTGGAAGAGATTAAGACCCCTTCCACTTTTCGCGTTGAGCCGCAATGTGAGCTGCACAAGAGGTGTGGCGGTTGCCAGATACAGGCGCTATCCTATGAAAAGCAGCTTGAATTTAAAAATAATAAGGTGCGCAACAATCTCATGCGTATAGGTGGATTTTCCGAGGCAAAGCTGGACAGCAAAATGCAGCCGCCTGTTGGCGCAGACAATCCATACCGCTACCGCAACAAGGCACAGTTTCCGGTGGGATATGACAGGGATGGCAATATAGTGACAGGCTTTTATGCATCGCGAAGCCACAATATCATCCCGGTCGAGGACTGCAGGCTTGGGGTGCCGCAAAACAAAGAGATACTCGACATCATAAAGGAATGGATGAATGAGTGCGGCATCACACCGTATGACGAGAACACACACAAAGGGCTCGTGCGCCATGTGCTTATCAGATATGGTTTTACATCAAAGCAGATTATGGTGTGCCTTGTGATAAATGGGGACAGTCTTGAAGCAAAACGCCGAGCCGGGAATGCAGCAGATATACTGTGCGAAAGACTCTCAAAAATCGATGGAATGACATCCATTTCCTACAATATCAACAAGGAAAACACAAATGTCATCCTCGGCAAAAAGACGGTATGCATATGGGGCAGACCATATATTGAGGATACCATCCATCTGCTTTCTTACCCTGATTTCACACCACAGGGGACAGGCATCACATATCAGATTTCGCCACAGTCGTTCTATCAGGTAAACCCGAAGCAGACAGAAAAGCTTTACAGCACGGCACTTGCATTTGCAGGGCTCACAGGAAATGAAAATGTCTGGGATCTCTACTGTGGTATCGGTACCATATCGCTCTTTTTGTCACAGAAGGCAAAGCAGGTGTACGGAGTGGAAATAGTGCCTCAGGCAATCGAGGATGCCAAAAACAATGCGAAGCTCAATGGCATCACAAATGCACAGTTTTTCGTAGGAAAGGCTGAGGAGGTGCTGCCACAGTTTTATGAGAATGCAAAGAAAAAAGAGAATATCACTGATGATACAGCATCCACCGGACATACAGATATGCTTCGCCCGGATGTGATAGTCGTTGACCCGCCAAGAAAGGGCTGTGATGAGAAGTGCCTGGACACAATGCTTGCGATGTCACCGGAGAGGATTGTATATGTGAGCTGCGATTCGGCAACATTGGCAAGGGATTTGAAGATACTCTGTGAAGAGAAGTATGAACTCATGAAGTGGCAGGCATTTGACCAGTTTAGTCATACTGGGCATGTGGAGACGGTTGTCAAATTATCCCTCAAAAAAGATACACCGAAAATTGAGGTGACAATGGAGCCTGAGGAAGAGAGTAATTATACACCACAAGAAAAGGCTACTTATTCAAAGATTAAGGAATATGTGAAGGAAAAGTACGGTGTGAATGTGCATACTTCTTATATTGCACAGGTAAAGCGGATGTGTGGTCTGGACATGGGCGAGAACTACAATAAGTCTAAGAAAGGGAATCCTGAGGTAAAGCAGTGCCCGCAGGAGAAGGTGGAGTATATTAAGGATGCGTTGAAGCATTTTAAGCTGATTTAGCTTTGGGAGGTTGGTATGCAGAGATATTTAGCAACAATGTGTTATGAGCATGAAAATTATGTTAATGATATAGAACGAAAAAAACAGTATAAAAAGGATATTGTGTCGGCAATACATAAAAAGAAGCTTCCTTTTTTTAAAAAACGGAAGGTATTGAAGTTAGTACAATCTTTATGTGATTTACAATTTTTATTAGATGAATCGGAGCAAACAGAGTTAATGTTAAATGAAGAAGTTTGGAGTTCAGATTGTTTAGAATATAATGTAAATCAAGTTTATGAGTTCATATTACAGAATTCTATAGAATCACAAAGTGTGGACACGCAAGTAATTTGTAAGTGCTGTCAAGTTGAATCGGATATGGATATAAAGTATATAAAAATGAATGATACTTTACGAAAGAGCAAGGAAGATAATCCTATCATTGTTTTGGTGAATGATATGTTTGTTCAACCATTTGTGATTAATGGAAATCACAGGATAAAAAAGGCGTTTAATTCAGGTATTGATAAAATAGAAGTATATATTCTGGATGCGGATAATGTTAATCATTGTTTAATATCAGAGGACTATAGAACTGCTTATGAGATTTACAAGAAATTGCATCAACTAGTAGGAATGCTGTTGAACTGCTAACTTAATAAATTTGAATAGGTTCAAAGTTTGTAAGTATTGACTTAGCCTCACTTATGATGAAAATTAAGGAGAGTAGTGTCATTTCAGAGAAGAAGGTTGAGATACACCTTCTTTTTTTATACCCATTTTTAAGGAGGTGGTGCCCAAAAGCATACATAAATACTGGGACGTTCCGTAAAGGGAGGTCTATATATTTAGGGACTGTTTATCAGTCCTTTTTTAGTAGTTTCAAAAAGTACACATTTCAGGACTAAGGAAGGAGCAAATAATCATGAAGAGATATGGTTATCACAGAA
>OGDU01000588.1_pt1 | contig 34853 bp, 30 predicted proteins | sample 1570371 | NCBI WGS metagenome assembly OGDU01 (sample SAMEA2581977, study PRJEB24529) | metagenome | biome: Human gut stool | place: China | collected 2011
ACTTGCATGTGTTAAGCCTGTAGCTAGCGTTCATCCTGAGCCAGGATCAAACTCTCCATTGTAAAATATCATTTTTACCTAGCCTTGCGGCTTGGTTTGTTTGTTGTCTGTACTTAGGACGAATATCCTTTTCGTTTATTGAAGCTTAGTAAACCTGACTTGTCAATTGCTTGACGGTTCGTTTCTTTTACCCAGTCAACTTTCTTATTTCTAAGAAGTTAACCGCTTCTTGTACTACTTGTCTGTTTATGTAAAATCTTTCAAAGAACTCTTTCTTTAATCGCTAAGAGAAACCGTATTTCTCAAAAGCGAGTGCAAAAGTACTAACTATTTTTCATTCCACCAAATCTTTTCGCAAAAAAGTTGCTTTTTTAGTCGGTTTTTAACATCTATAAAGACTTTACACAAGAGATTTTAGCTGTTCACATTATTATATATATGCGCTCACCAGTGCACGCACTCAGGCGTATACGCAAGCGCACAATACTAATAAGGTTATAATGCTTTTTCAGTTAATTTACTCAAGTTTCGCAAGTTTTGTCCCATACGCCCTGAAAGGTTCTTGAACCACATGCGAAAATTCAGTTAATTTATATTTAAAAATTGACGCTTATCCGTAGCCATTAACTTTATTTCGCTGACAATACATTAAAAGGTTATAATGTTTTTAAGATAACTTATATTTTAGAAGTTTACGCTTATCCTAGCCATTAACTTTATTTCGCTGATAATATTTTAACGGATTGCACATCAGGGATACCGATTAAACTGGGATTCTAAGAGTTTCTGCAGAAAGAAATCATAAAAAAAATGAGGACTCTCTAAAAAAAGATACCCATTTCGGAATCGTGAACAAACGCAAAAATATATAAAAACGGGCTGAATTCTTAAAATATGTTTATAAAAAGCAAAGAACACCCTTCACCACCCTTCACCCGTAACTATTTGACACTCAAAATGTTAAATAAAAAGGTGAAGGGTGAAGGTTTGAAAACTCTATTTTATATATGTACGCGTGGGTAAAGGAAAAAAGGGTAAAATCAAAAAAGTACCCTAGGGTCAAAAATCGGAAAAACCCTAAAAAAAGAATATAATATAAGATTTAAAATATACCCTTCACCCTTCACCTCGTTGCCACACCCCAGCTTCCATATCTTCATCATCGGATTACCTACATTTGTCTTCTTGGTTTATCCTTCGGAGATATTCTGCTATCTTTCGGAGATAATTTCTTATCCTTCGGAGATATTCTGCTATCTTTCGGAGATATTTTCTTATCCTTCGGAGATATTCTGCTATCTTTCGGAGTTATGTTTTTATCCTTCGGAGATATTCTTCCGAATGATTCCATGATTTTTTTCGCACTTTATTTCCCGAATCCACGCAAATCGCACAAATCGCATAGGTAGAAAACGGAAAAGACGTATCTTTGCATTCGAAATAAAACGAATAGCGTATGAGACTAGTAGAAGAAAGAGAAGATAAGAGATTAAGATGGCAATGGCAGATCAGTTTCAACCGCAAGGAGACTGACATGAAGGCAGACATCACCATCATTCCTAGCGCCACTATCATATCCTGATAAAGGGTCTGAGAATGACGTAAAATTACGGAATAAATGTTAATAAAGCGCAGAGATTATCGTTCGTTTCAATAATTGGCATTATCTTTGCGCTTATTATATTATTCAATAGACCATAAATAACAAAAGAAAATAGAATTATGACAGAAAAGGAAATGTACAATCTGATAAATAGTCAGAACAACCAGCAGAGCAATGGCTTTGCTGTTAATGAGAAAGAGCGAGGTATAAGCGGGGTTTCCTCTGCTTTGATGCGCAAAGTGTATACATGGATGACCTTAGCTCTCCTGATTACGGGCGTTACTGCCTATGGTGTAGCTAGCAGTCCTACCCTGCTGATGACCTTGATGACAAGCCGCGGCTTGCTCTTTGGCTTGATTATCGCAGAGCTCGCCCTGGTATTCATCATTACCGGTGCCCTACAGAGACTCTCCCTGACTACGGCCACCCTACTCTTCATCGTCTACTCGGTTTTGAATGGTGCCATGCTTTCATCCGTATTCGTAGTTTATACGATGACCAGTATTGCCAAGGTATTTTTTATTACAGCCGGCACATTCGGAGCAATGGCTTTCTATGGTTACACTACCAAGAAGGATTTGACCTCTTTAGGAAAAATACTCTTCATGGCGCTGATTGGTCTGATTATCGCTACCATAGTAAACATGTTCTTGAAGAGTTCGGGATTTGATTACATTTTGAGTTACGCCGGCGTAGCCATCTTCGTTGGCTTGACCGCTTGGGACAGTCAGAAGATCAAGCAGATGCTCCAGACACAATACGACATGAGCGAGGGCGCACAGAAACTGGCACTCATCGGAGCCTTGACTCTGTATCTCGACTTTATCAATCTCTTCCTCTACTTGCTCCGCATCTTCGGAGGCAGTAACAAGGAATAATGAAAACGAGAATCGGGAATAAAGTAAAAAAACAAAGAATAACATACATAACGAGAAAGGTTGGCTTGCCCTCAACGGGTTGGCCAACCTTTATTTTTTAATTCCTAGAAAAAGTAAATGCTAGAGTTATATTCTCTTCAAAAAGTTCTATGGTGCAAAGATAGAAAAAAAATTGAGAACCATGGTTTCAAAATAGCAAAAATAAGTTTCAAATGGACAAAAAGTGTCTTTTGACATTTTTCAGTGTGCCACTGATTTTTACAAACTACCTATACACCAATAACTTACGCATTTACTCTATATTTATTAGGAGAGCAACCAAAAGAGGCAAAAAATACTCTTCTGAACGTAGAAATAGAATTAAATCCCGATTTGATGGCGATTTCCGGCAAAGGAAAGTTCGTTGACTTCAACAAGTTCTCAGCATACTGTATACGATAAGAATTCACATAATCATAAAACGTCTGCCCATTCTGCCGGTTAAAATAGCGACTCAGATAAGTACGGTTCGTACCTACAGCCAGCGCTACATCTGACAATTTCAGTTTCGGATTGAGATAGATTTTATCTTCCTCGAACAACCGCTGCACCTCAGCAGCCATCCCCGAAACATCTACTTCGTTCTGCTCTAACGGTACAATTTCAATATCGCTCAACTCTTCTATCACTGACTCATGCCTATAAACAAAATAATCTATCAGCATCCATAGTATCAGAGAGCTTACCATATAGATATTGTCGTAATCCACTTTAATAACGAAACAGCTCAGCATCCATAAATGGCTCCCCAGACAGAAAGCACATAAAACCAGATGATATTATGGGTAAAAATATAGAACACCGGCAACAAGAGGAAAGGCAATTCCAGCATTAAAGCTTTCAGCCATCTGAACCAGCCCGGCTTCACCAGTTCCATCAACACAAAGCTGTAGAACGGAATAATCATCGTATCCAACGAAGACGTAAGATACCACGCATGCTCGTTGTCAAAACCATAAATCAGAAAGAAAACCATGTCCTTTACCAACTGCAGGTCGACCACAATCATGAGCCACATAATCATCCGAAAGAGCATCTCCTTTCCTTTTCTCCAAAACAGGAAAGCCATCATGGAGAAGAACATCATGCTCATACCATAAATAAAACTCGTTACCGAATCCATGTCTACTTTCTATATAAATAAACAAAAAGGCACACCTATGGAGAGATATTCTAACATTCCAAAGGTGTGCCATGATATAAATTAATGCCTTATATATAATAAGGTGTAGTATTAAATGAAATAACCTAATTAGTCGATTTCCTCATCGGCCTCGTAACCTCCCATCTCACGGATAGCATTCTTCAGCATCGTATACTGCTGGTAGAGATGGTTTACAGGCTCTTCACCCTTAGTATAATCGTGCATAGGTGCCTTGAGGAAGAAACTCAAGAAGCGCTGGATTCCGAAACGGCCTGCACGAGCAGCAAGATCGCTCAACAATGTAAGGTCGAGCAGCAATGGAGCAGCAAGGATTGAATCACGGCAGAGGAAGTTAATCTTAATCTGCATTGGGTAACCCATCCAGCCGAAGATATCGATATTATCCCAACCCTCCTTGTTATCGTTGCGAGGTGGATAATAGTTGATACGTACCTTATGATAGTACTGGGTATCTTCATCGTTACCATGACCATAGAGATCTGGCTGAGCTTCTGGTTTCAGGATTGTCTCAAGAGTAGAGAGTTTACTTACCTCCTTGGTATGGAAATTAGCAGGTTCATCGAGAACGAGACCATCACGGTTGCCGAGAATATTGGTAGAGAACCAGCCATTCAAGCCGAGACAACGGGTACCGATGATAGGAGCGAAGCCACTCTTGACAAGAGTCTGGCCTGTCTTGAAGTCCTTACCGGCGATAGGCATCTTGGTCTTCTCTGCGAGTTCCCACATAGCAGGAATATCAACAGTTGTATTAGGAGCACCCATGATGAAAGGAGCACCCTCTGTCAAAGCAGCATAAGCGTAGCACATGGATGGAGCTACATGCTGGCGGTCATCAGCCCTCATTGCAGCCTCAAGTGCTGCCAATGTACCATGAATCTCCATATCTACAGGAACATAGATTTCGGTAGATGCTGCCCAGATAACAACGATACGGGCACAACCGTTCTTCTCCTTGAAGTCGCGGATATCCTGACGAAGAGCCTCTACCATCTCCCAGCGAGTCTTGCAATCTTTCACATTATCGCCATCAAGACGCTTTGCATAGTTCTTGTCGAAAGCAGCCTTCATTGGTACTACCTTCTCCAACTCCTCGCGTACAGGATTGATATCTTTCTCCTTCAATACCTCAGCATACATAGCTGCCTGATAAGCATTCTGCGGATAAACATCCCAAGTACCGAATACGATATCATTAAGGTCTGCAAGTGGAACGATGTCCTTATAGTGCAAATATTTCTTGTCTGCACCCTTGCCAACACGAATCTTGTCGTACTGAGTCATTGAACCTACTGGCTTTGCAAGTCCCTTACGAGTCATGAAAACACCGGTCATGAAGGTAGTAGCTACTGCGCCACAACCAACAACCAAGATTCCCAGCTTACCTTCCGCTGGTTTAACATTCATTTTTTCCATCTTCTAAAGGTTTATTTTATATTAAGTTGATTATAATCTAAGAATTGTGTCTGCAAAGATAACAAAAACTTATTGAACCGATGCGGTTTTCGTAGACTTTTTTTCAATAATTTACAATAATTAGCTTAAAATGGATAAAAAGGCTATTCTGCATCAAAAGCCAAGTGTAGAATATTTGTATGAAAGAAGGTAATATATGCATATTTATTCCACGTTTATGCATAACGAAAGACAAAATAATGTTATTTTATACATTTTTCTTTCATTTTATTTGGTTATTTGCAAAATATATTGTAATTTTGCAGCCGTTAAACGAATAAAAATACAGCATATGAAGGCAAAGAATAGCAGATTGGAAACTTTGAAGATGCTTATATCAAGTCAGGAGTTGAGTTCGCAAGACCAACTTTTGGAGGCTCTTCACAAAGAAGGCTTTAAGATTACGCAAGCCACATTGAGCCGTGACTTAAAACTGCTCAAGGTGGCAAAGGCTGCATCTTCGAGTGGAAAATATGCGTATGTCCTGCCCAACGATACATTATATAAGAGAGTATCAAACCATATTCCAGTGAGCAAGATGATGGTGAATACCGGATTCCAGTCTATCAACTTCTCCGGGAACATGGTCGTGATCAAGACCCGTCCGGGATATGCAAGCAGCATTGCCTATAATATAGATAATAGCGATATTCCCCAAATTCTGGGAACCATTGCAGGTGACGACACCATTTTTCTGGTTAAGAAGAAAGGTACAACAGAAGAGGAAATCATCAATGCACTAGCAGAGGTTATTCCAGACGTTCACCATAAATATGTATAAGGTGTTTACATTTTTATGCAAAATATACACCTTATTAATATAAAGAAAGAATATTAAAACAAAAACATTTTAAGATAGAAGAGAAAAAATGGAAGAAGCAGAAGTTAAAGTAATGGTGGCTGACGAAAGTCACATCAAGTACATCGACACCATTCTGACTACAATTGCAGAAGCTGCAAAGAAGCGTGGTTCTGGTATCGCCAAGCGTTCACCAGAGTATGTTGCCACCAAGATGCGCGAAGCCAAGGCGGTCATCGCTCTCCAGGGCGAAAAGTTCGCAGGTTTCAGCTACATCGAAACATGGGGCAACAAGCACTATGTTACCACATCAGGTTTGATCGTTCACCCAGACTTCCGTGGTATGGGACTGGCTAAGCGTATCAAGAACCTGACCTTTACGCTCGCCCGACAGCGATGGCCTCATGCCAAGATTTTCTCTTTGACATCCGGTTCGGCTGTCATGAAGATGAACACCCAGCTGGGTTATCTTCCTGTTACCTTCGCCGACCTGACCGATGATGAGTCATTCTGGCGTGGTTGCGAGGGCTGCATCAACGTGGATGTGCTCCATCGTACCAACCGCAAATACTGCATCTGCACCGCCATGCTCTTCGACCCAGAAGAACATCTGCCTATCAAGCTTCCTCAGGAGGTGATTGAGAGAATTCGCAAGATTGACGGTCCATCTGCAGAAATTTAAATCCTTACATATAATTTAAGGTGTTGGCAAGAATGCCATCTAAACATTATTCACCACATATTAAACATAAAATAAAATGGCAAATAAAAAAGTAGTAGTCGCTTTCAGCGGCGGTCTCGATACATCATACACAGTAATGAAGTTGACCCAGGATGGCTGGGATGTTTATGCAGCATGCGCTAACACAGGTGGTTTCTCTGCCGAGCAGTTGAAGACCAACGAGGAGAACGCATATAAGTTGGGTGCAAAGGCATACGTTACTCTCGACGTTACCCACGAGTATTACGAGAAATCATTGAAATACATGATTTTCGGTAATGTGCTCCGCAACAACTGCTACCCTATCTCTGTATCTTCTGAGCGTATCTTCCAGGCTATCGCCATCGCACGTTACGCCAAGGAGATTGGTGCAGATGCTATCGCTCACGGAAGTACAGGTGCCGGCAACGACCAGATTCGTTTCGACATGACCTTCCTGGTAATGGCTCCTGGTGTAGAAATCATCACCCTGACACGTGACAAGGCACTTTCTCGTAAGGAGGAGGTTGACTACCTGAACGAGCACGGTTTCTATGCAGACTTCACCAAGTTGAAGTATTCATATAACGTAGGTATCTGGGGAACCAGTATCTGCGGCGGTGAGATTCTCGACCCAACCCAGGGTCTTCCAGAGGAAGCTTACTTGAAGCACGTTACTGCCAAGGAAGAAGAGGCAGAGCTGAAGATTACCTTCGAGAAGGGTGAGATCGTGGCTGTCAACGGCGAGAAGTTTGATGATAAGATTGCTGCCATCCAGAAGATTGAGGAGATTGGTGCATCTTACGCTATCGGTCGCGACTGCAACGTGGGTGACACCATCATCGGTATCAAGGGTCGTGTAGGTTTCGAGGCTGCAGCTCCTAAGCTCATCATCGAGGCTCACCGCCTGTTGGAGAAGAGCACATTGAGCAAGTGGCAGCAGTATTGGAAGGACCAGGTAGGCAACTGGTACGGAATGTTCCTCCACGAGAGCCAGTACCTGGAGCCAGTGATGCCGGATATCGAGGCAATGTTGACTTCTTCTCAGCGCAACGTAAACGGTACAGCCATCTTGAAGCTCCGTCCATACAGTTTCCAGACTGTAGGTGTTGATTCACCAGACGATTTGACCAAGTCTAAGCTCGGTGAGTATGGTGAGATGCAGCACGGTTGGACCGCAGAGGATGCGAAGGGCTTCATCAAGGTAAGCTCTACCCCACTCCGTGTTTATTATGGTATGCACCCTAACGAGGAAAGATAATATGGTAAAAGTAGGTATTTTAGGAGCAGCTGGTTATACAGGAGGTGAGTTGATTCGCCTCCTTATCAACCATCCTGAGACAGAGATTGTATTCGCCAACAGCGAGAGTAACGCCGGCAACCTGGTGGCTGAGGTTCACGAGGGATTGTATGGCGAGACTGATTTGAAGTTTACCGCCGAGATGCCTTTCGACCAGGTGGATGTCATCTTCTTCTGCTTCGGTCACGGCAAGAGCGAGGCGTTTCTGAAGGAGCACAATGTTCCGGAGAACGTGAAGATTATCGACCTGGCACAGGACTTCCGTCTTGCCCCAGAGACTGTGGTTGCCACCCAGCAGCCAACCCCAGCCGCTCACGATTTTGTATATGGTCTTCCAGAAATAAATGAATCAAAAATAGCCGTAGCTCAGCACGTGGCAAACCCAGGTTGTTTTGCAACTTGCATTCAACTTGGTTTGTTGCCTGCTGCTAAGATGGGCCTCATCAACAGCGATGTTTCTGTTAATGCCATTACCGGTAGCACCGGCGCTGGTCAGAAGCCAGGCGCCACTACCCATTTTTCATGGCGCAACAACAACATGAGCATCTACAAGGCATTCAACCACCAGCACGTGCCAGAGATTCGTCAGAGTCTGAAACAGACACAGGGTTATCTCGATGCAGCCATCGACTTCATCCCTTACCGTGGCGACTTCGCCCGTGGCATCTTCGCTACAGAAGTGGTGAAGACCGACAAGCCAATCGAGGAAATCGTAGCAGGTTACAAGGAGTTCTACAAGGATGCCAAGTTCACCCACTATGTGGATAAGGCAATCGACCTGAAGCAGGTGGTGAATACCAACAAGTGCCTGGTTCATGTGGATAAGTATGGCGATAAGCTCCTGATTACTTCCTGCATCGACAATCTTCTGAAGGGTGCCGTAGGTCAGGCTGTTCAGAACATGAACATCATGTTTGGTCTCGACCAGACAGCAGGTTTGAAACTCAAGCCATCAGCATTTTAGATAAAAGAATTCGGAAGAACGGATGAAAAATCATTCGTTCTTCTATCATAAAAAATAGTTTGTAATAAGATAACTCTATGAGTTGTCTTTCTTAAAACATAGATTTAACATGAAACTTTACGACGTATATCCTCTTTTCGATATTAATATTGTAAAAGGTAAGGGCTGCAAGGTATGGGACGACAAGGGTCAAGAATACCTCGACCTCTATGGCGGTCATGCCGTTATCAGCATCGGTCATTGCCATCCTCATTATGTGGAGATGCTCACCAACCAGTTGAACAACCTGGGTTTCTATTCCAACTCTGTCATCAACAAGTTGCAGGTGAAACTCGCTGAGCGTCTGGGCAAGCTAAGCGGTTATGAAGATTATCAGTTCTTCCTCATCAACTCTGGTGCCGAGGCAAACGAGAATGCCTTGAAACTGGCTTCATTCACCAACGGAAGAACCCGCGTGCTTTCTATAGAGAAGGCTTTCCACGGCAGAACATCCCTTGCCGTAGAGGTAACAAATAATCCTAAGATCATCGCTCCTATCAATGATAATGGTCACGTAACCTATCTTCCTATCAACGATTTGGAGGCTTGGGAGAAGGAACTTGCCAAGGGCGATGTATGTGCTTGTATCATCGAAGCTATTCAGGGCGTAGGTGGTTGCAACATGGTAACTCCTGAGTTTGCTCAGGGATTACAGGCAGCCTGCAAGAAATACGGCACCTTCCTGATTTGCGATGAAATCCAGTGTGGTTATGGCAGAAGCGGTAAGTTCTTTGCACACCAGTGGTTGGGCATCAAGCCAGATCTCATCACCGTAGCCAAGGGTATCGGTAATGGTTTCCCTATGGGTGGCGTATTGATTTCTCCAGAGTTTACTCCTGTATATGGTCAGTTGGGTACAACCTTTGGTGGCAACCACCTGGCATGTACTGCCGCTCTCGCCGTTCTCGATGTTTTCGAAAAAGAGAATCTGGTAGAGAATGCGCATGAGGTTGGTGAATATCTCATTGCCCAGCTGAAGGAGTTGCAGAAGCGCAACAGTCACATCACAGAAGTTCGTGGCCGTGGTTTAATGGTAGGAGCCGTACTCGATATTCCTCACAAGGAAGTTCGTAGCAAGCTCATCCACGAGCAGCATTGCTTCACCGGTTGCGCCGGCACCAACATCCTCCGCATCCTCCCTCCATTGGTATTGATCAAGGAGAGTGTGGATGACTTCATCGGAAGATTGGAAACCGTATTGAAGGAAGTATAGAAAGTAAAGAACGAAGAGTGAAGAAACAAAGTTCGGCGGCCAAAGGGAAAGCCAATACAACAGCTCTTCAGCCATATATTTATACAACCCATAAAAGAAATAGGAAACACTCCTATCGTGAGCAGCAAGCCCTTTGCGGTTTGCTGCTTTTTTGTTTTTTCCTTGCTAGATTACTAACTGTGGTTTAACGATTTTAGTTGACCACCTTAATAGATAGTCATATCTGGAGTTTGACTTCATATTTTTCACAAAACAAGTCCACTGGTTCACAAAAAACACGCTACCTCCAGCCATACTTTTTAAATATTTTGCTTATCTTTGCACCAAACTTATCAGTATGGAAGAATATCTCATCATATCAAATGCCAACTTCTTGCTCAGAGTGGCTTCCGAACAGATAGCATACGTCTGTTCGGAAGGAAGCTATTGCAATCTCCGACTCACCAACGGCGATGAATACACCTTCTCGTTCAACCTTGTGGTCTTTGAGAAGAAAATAGTAGAGCAACTTGCCCAAACGGCGCACTTCTTCGCTCGTGTTGGCAGAAACTACATTATTAATAGTCAGCACATTTTCAGCATCAACCTCAACACTTCAGAACTAGTTTTGTACAACGAACGGTTTTGCGAGAAATTCACTCTGCACGTCAGCAAGGAACCACTCAAACAATTAAAAGCACTTTTAGACAATTCCATAAAATCGTAAAAGGTATGAAAGAAAAAAACTATCAGGAAGAAACTTATTTCTTGGGCAAAGCACAGGAAACAAGATACACAAAATCTCATATATATAAAAAGGTATTTGGAATAGCCGCTTGCGTGATAGCAATAATAGGTATAACCCTCGTCCTTATGTTCAAACCGCAAAGCGTATCACAACCTCATGTGTTAAAGACGATAGCTGTTTTACCGGAAGGTGGTCAGATGCCAATTTTCAACGGCAATGGCGACATCAACGATTTCCTAAGATGGGTGATGACAAACATCCAATATCCTAAAGGATTGGAAGACAAGCCTGCGCGAGTCGTCATCAACTTCACCGTTCAAAAGGATGGAACATTGGGATTATTTAAAGTTCTCGAAGCTCCCAAAGCAAAAGCCTATGAGCAGACTGTGATTGAACTTCTCAAGAGAAGCCCTCATTGGAAGCCTGCCCGACTCTCCGATGGCGAGGAAGTCAACATGGAGTTTACCTTGCCTGTCGTTTTCACTCCCGAAGTAAGAAAGAAATAATCAGCAAAAACGATGAAACAGTTTAGATTGATCCTTATATTATGGCTATGTATGGCAATGAATGCCAAGGCCAACGAGACCACAGCTAATCTACTCCAACAAGGAGATAGCTGTTTGAGTAGATATGATGTGTTTCATGCAACCCAATACTACCAAAACTATTTGGAAGCAAATCCATCTCACCTGGGAGCACGCAGGAAACTGGCTTCCTGCTATCGGAAAGTAGGCAACTACACCGCCTGCATTTCTTGCCTAGACAAGATTCCATCAGATAGCATCAACCACGAAGACATGCGAATGTACTATTATGCGTATCTCAATCAGAACAACAATGACAAGGTTTCTCTTTGGGGCGAGCGCATCGCATTCTTATTCCCATACGACAGTGAAATTATCGCTTCGCTTGCCGTACATTACAATGGGGTGAACAAACCAGACAGAGCAGAAAAAGTGGCGAAGAATTACATTTCTCAATGTGATTCCACTAACTTATATGTCAACAAGGAATATGCCTATTCCCTATTCATGCAATTCAAATACGATGAGGCTATACCCTTGTATGAGAAACTGATAGCGCAAGGATTTGATAATTTCGAATCCAATTTCATCCTTGGTCTCTGTTATGAGGACCTGCCGGACAATGAAAAGGCGCTGAAACATTACCAGAAAGCTGTTCAGTTCAAAAACGACAATGCCACTTGCCTTTTCCACTTGGCTTTGATAGAGAAATCCTTCTGCATGGATTCACTGTCCATGGCTCATTTCAACCAGTCGTTAGAGGTTTCCTTGCCAAAAGACAGAGCTTTGCGAACCTATAAATGGCTAGCCGACTTACATTTTCAACACAGCCGATATGCAGACGCAGCACGTGACTTTGAGTTAAGCATCCTTTACGATGAAGAAGACCCGCTCAACTATTACAATGCCGCTCAAATGTTCATCGCTTCCAAAAACAAGCTGAAAGCGAAACTGTATCTCCAGTTATTCTTAGCAAATGCAAACAGACTGGAAGATAAAAAAGAGGCAGCGCAACTCATATCCAAAGCCAAAGAGCAACTCAAGCAATAACCATCAAACAAACATAAACACATGAAAATAAATTTTATCTTAGGTTCAGCATTATTGCTGAGCCAGCCCCTTTGCGCTCAAAACGAAGAGGCAAAAGACACGCTTACCCCCCAGATGATGATGCAAAACCTTCCAGAGGTTTTCGTCAAGGCGACACGTCCTATCGTCAAGGCAGAAAGAGGACAGTTGGTTTACAATATGCCACTGCTCATAGAGAAAATGCCGGCAGACAACGCTTATGATGCCCTTACCCGAATACCAGGAGTAAACGAACTAAACGGCAACATCAATTATGCAGGAAAGGAACTGACTCTCATCATCAACGGCAAACCAACCATGCTCAATTACGCACAACTGGCAGAGCGATTAAAAGCAATGCCCGCATCACAATTAGACAAAGCCGAAGTGATGCTGGCAGCGCCAGCACGCTTACATGTTCGTGGAATGGTCATCAACCTGATTACCAAAGACTATGTAGGAAAGAACCTGCTTTCAGGACAAATACAAAGCACCTGGAGCCAAAGCAAATACGGAGAAGGGAAAGGCAAAGCCAACCTGCTGTTCCAAAAAGGAAAATTCGGTCTGGATGCCATGTATTCATTTACAGATGGAACATCATACGGTGAGACTACTACCAATGCCAATCATCCGCTTCAAGGAAAGCGAGTAGCGTATCATGACAAGACCTCACAGAAAACCCTTGGATTGACTCACAACTATCGCTTGGGACTGAGTTATATATTTGCTGATAACCACCAGCTATCCCTGGCATATACAGGAAAATGGGACAGCAGCCATCCTCATCATGAAACGAAGGGAACAGGCACATCCCAGCAACAGGGCAATGAGCATACCTACCTGCACAATGTAGATGCCAGCTACAACCTGCCCTTTGGACTACAAATAGGCATATCCTATCTCAACTACCAAAACCCCAGCCAGCAATATCTAGCAGGAACGATGCTTGACGAAGAACGTATTCTATACACAAACAGCAAGCAGGTAATAGACAAATGGCTTTTCACAGCAGACCAATCCCACTCATTGAAGAAGGGTTGGGAGCTGTCGTATGGTATGAAATTCCAAAGCAGCAACAACAGAAGCTACCAAGCCACAATCAACAAGGATGGAGCAGACATTCCAGATGCAACCAGCCAGGTGAATATCGAAGAAAGAATCTTGAGTTTCTATGGCGGCATAAACAAACAGATAAACGAGCGAATCAGCTTGGAAGCCTCTGTCGAAGCGGAGCAGTACCATTCTCCACAATGGAACAAATGGCATATTTATCCCACACTTAATGCATCGTGGAAAGCCAATCCTGGCAACATACTCAACTTATCCTTCAGTTCCAGCTCACAGTTTCCTAGCTATTGGTCAACTATGAGCAACATTTACTATGCCTCTACCTATATGGAGATATGGGGAAATCCTCATCTCAAACCTTACTCTACATACGAGACCAACCTGATGTGGACAATCAAAAGTCGCCATACATTGATGGTATTTGCAGAGTTCCAACCCAACTATTCTGTGCAGTTGCCTTATCAGACTACCGACCACCTGGCAGTCATTATGAAGGAGACCAATTTCGACTATAATCATACTATAGGCATTAGAGCATCGACAACTTTCGGTATAGGCAATTGGATGAACGGAAGTGTTTCGGCAACAGGAATCTACAGACATGACAAGAGTAACGATTTCTTTGACTTGCCCTTCAATCGCAAACATATCTCTGCCGTTCTTGCCGGAAATCTATCCGCCCAGCTTAGCCGAAGCCATCACATCCATTTCATACTTAACCCATTCTATCAGTCGAAAGCCATTCAAGGACTCTATGACATCAAATCAGTCTTTCTCTTGATTGCTATGTTGAGATGGGCTTCCGATAATGATAAATGGAGCATTGTGGTTAAAGGCAGCAACATCTTCAACGAGGGATTCTCTACAAAATCAGTACAAGGCAATCAAGACTACCACATGAACATCAAGCAAGATTGGGCATCTGCCTCCATCTCCATCATCTATAAGATAGGCAAGTACAAGGAGAAGAGAACCAAGGACGTGGATACTTCCAGAATGGGAGTAAACTAGCGAATTTCTTAAAAAATCGTCAGTAAACAAGCGTACTATCTTAAAAAATCGTCTACAAACTGCTCTTTTTTCTGATAAAAGTAGTATCTTTGCACCGTAATTGCATTTTAACTATAAGACGACAATGAAAATAACAATTATCGGAGCAGGTGCTATGGGCGGTGCCATGGCTGAAGGACTCTTGCAGAGCGAGAAGTTCACTCCATCAGATATTACGGTATCTGACCATAACCAACCAGTATTGGATCACTTCGCAAGCGAAGGAGCCAGCGTAACCCTAGACAACCAGTTGGCTTGCCATGGCGCAGACATTATTTGCGTAGTAGTAAAACCTTGGTGCGTAGAGAAGACATTGAAGGGTATAAAGGATGCACTCGACTACAAGAGTCAGAAACTCGTGGTCGTTGCAGCCGGTGTGCCATCAGCCAACATCAAGGAGTGGTTAGACAAGGATGGTATCACCCCAACCTTCTTCCTCGTGATGCCAAATATCGCCATCGCCTACAAGCAATCGATGACCTTCATCACTCCTGTAGATGCATCTGCTACAGAAATCCAGCAGATTACAGAAATCTTCGATGAATTGGGCGAAAGCCTCATCATGGAAGAACGTCTCTTCCCAGCAGCTACCGCTATGTCGTGTGCCATCGCTTACGCCATGCGCTATGTAAGAGCCAATGTAGAAGGCGGCGTAGAGATGGGCTTCAAGGCAAAGGATGCCCAGAAGATTGTCTTGCAGACCATCAAGGGTGCCGTAGAGCTGCTTCAGGAAACTGGCGAACACCCAGAGGCTGCCATTGATAAAGTAACAACTCCTGGCGGCTGCACCATCAAGGGCCTCAATACCATGGAACAAGGCGGCTTTACCAGCGCAGTAATCAATGGTTTATTGGCAGGAAAAAAATAAGAAAATGATACAATGAATGCTGCACAGATTACTTTATTTGTGCAGCATTTTCGTTTTTATAAGCACAAAGAGTTTTAAAAACGTAAGTTTTTTGAGCCGTTTTAAATATTTTTCGTATCTTTGCGCTTACATTTCGAAATTGCCTATCAGCAACTGTTCGATGTATTATCAAAGCCAACAATAAAAAGAATATTTTATGGACGAAGCAATCAAACAAATCGGTGAAAGGCTGAAAGGTCTCCGCGAGGTTCTCAATATTCCTGCCGAGGAAATTGCAGAACTGTGCGAAATCAGTCTTGATCATTACCTCAAGATAGAATCCGGTGAGGCGGATCCTTCTGTTTATCGCCTGTCAAAAATCTCAAAGCGATACGGCATTGACCTTGACGTATTGCTCTTCGGAGAGGAACCTCGTATGAAGGGATACTACGTTACCCGCAAGGGACAGGGACCGGAGATAGACCGCAACAACCAGTATAAATACCAGAGCCTTGCCGTAGGATTCAAGGATAGAAAGGTGAATCCGTTCATGGTACAGGTAGATCCGTTGCCAGGCGACAAGAAGCCAAACAAGAACGGACACGACGGACAGGAATATGATTATGTGATAGAGGGACAGCTCGAAGTAACCATCGAAGAGAAGGTGATGGTGCTGAATCCGGGCGACAGCATCTACTTCGACAGTAGAAAGTCGCATTGTTTCCGCTCACTCAACAATGAGCCAGCCAAGTTCCTTTGTATAATTATCTAGAAGAGTAACTATGATCGAGAGATTTCTAAAACAGACAAAATTTACTTCAGAGCAAGACTTCAAGGAGCATCTGGAGTTTATCATACCAGAAGATTTCAACTTTGCCTACGACGTGATGGACGAATGGGCAAAGATCAAACCAGACCACGTGGCACTGCTTTGGGCAAGTGAACGAGGTGAGGAAATCCGTTTTACATACAAGGACCTGAAGGAGCAGAGCGACAAGGCTGCCGCTTACTTCCAGAGTCTCGGCATCGGTCACGATGATAAGGTGATGCTCATTCTGAAGCGTCACTATCAGTGGTGGCTCGCCATGCTCGGTCTCCACAAGTTGGGTGCCGTAGCCATCCCAGCTACCCACATGCTTACCAAGCACGACATCGTTTACCGCAACAATGCAGCAAGCGTGAAGGCTATCATCTGCTGCGGCGATGATTACGTGGTAGAGCAGGTTAATCAGGCAATGCCAGAGAGTCCTACCGTCAAGACCCTGATCAGTATCGGTCCGGATATCCCTGAAGGTTTCCACGACTGGATGAAGGAATGGAACGAATGTGCTCCTTTTGTTCGCCCAGAACATGTAAACTCTAATGAGGATACCCTGCTGATGTACTTCACATCGGGAACCACAGGCGAGCCAAAGATGGTGGCACACGATCACCTCTATGCCCTCGGTCATCTGACTACGGGTGTATATTGGCACAATCTCCACGAGAACTCCATCCACCTTACCGTAGCCGATACCGGTTGGGGCAAGGCTGTATGGGGCAAACTCTACGGACAATGGTTTGCCGGAGCCACCGTCTTCGTCTTCGATCACGAGAAGTTTACGGCGGATAAGATCATGCGCCAGATTGAGAAGTATCACATCACCTCTTTCTGTGCCCCTCCTACCATCTATCGCTTCATGATTCAGGAAGATTTCTCTAAGTATGACCTCAGCAGTCTTGAATACTGCACCACAGCGGGCGAGGCTATGAACCCATCCGTGGCAGAGACCTTCCAGAAGCTGACGGGCGTTCAGATTTACGAGGGTTTCGGACAGACCGAGACCACCATGACATTGGGAACCTTCCCTTGGATCAAGCCAAAGCCAGGAAGCATGGGCAAGCCTAACCCACAATATGATGTTCACATCCTTCGCCCAGACATGACGGAATGCGAGGATGGTGAAAAGGGCGAGATTTGCATCCGCATCGGCGACGACAAGCCTATCGGCCTCTTCAAATATTACTATCGTGATGAAAAGCAGACCAAATCGGTTTGGCATGATGGTTACTATCATACGGGCGATATGGCCTGGCGTGATGAGGAAGGCTACTTCTGGTTTGAGGGCAGAATCGATGACGTGATCAAGAGTTCTGGCTACCGCATCGGTCCTTTCGAGGTAGAGAATGCCCTGATGACTCACCCAGCCGTAGTAGAGTGCGCCATCACCGGTGTGCCAGACCCTATCCGAGGCATGGTAGTCAAGGCAACCGTCGTACTGAAGGATGAATACAAGAGTATGGCAGGTCCAGACCTCATCAAGAAGTTGCAGGATCATGTGAAGCACGAGACTGCCCCTTATAAATATCCTCGCATCATCGAATTCGTAGATGAACTGCCAAAGACCATCTCCGGCAAGATTCGAAGAGTAGAGATTCGAGAAAAAGACAATAAAAAATAAAAAAGAATGCGCTGGGAGGGCAGGTTTTGTTTCCTGCCCTCACCCAGTATGTCAACATAAAAGAATTTATGAGACGAATAGTAGTAAAGGTGGGCAGCAACGTACTGACCCGAGAGGATGGACATTTGAACGTAACAAGAATGTCGGCTTTGGTAGACCAACTGGCTTGGTTGAGAAGGCACGACTACGAGGTGATCCTCGTATCTTCTGGTGCCGTAATGGCAGGAAGAGGCGAGCTTCAGGTAGACCACCAGTTGGACAGTGTAGAACAGCGACAGTTGTTCTCTTCGGTAGGTCAAGGCAAGCTGATTAGATTGTATTACGACTTGTTCAGAGAATACAACATCAAGGTGGGACAAGTATTGACCATGAAGGAAAATTTCCTCGCCAAGGAACAATACCAGAACCAAAAGGCTTGTATGGAACTGATGTTGGAGAACGGCGTGCTCCCTATCGTGAATGAGAACGATACCGTGTGCCTCACCGAATTGATGTTCACCGATAATGACGAGTTGTCAGGCTTGATAGCCAGGATGCTGAATGCCGATGCCTTAGTTTTACTTTCCAATGTGGATGGCATTTACAATGGCGACCCATCTCTCCCAACCTCTCGCATCATCCCTTCGGTATATTACGACCGAGATGTGAGCGAATATGTGAGCGATGAGAAGAGCAGCCACGGCAGAGGCGGCATGATTTCCAAATTGAAGACCGCCCAGGATGTAGCGAATGCCGGCATCAAGGTGATCATTGCCAATGGTAATACCCCAAACATCCTCATCGACCTCAAAGAGCATCCGATGGAGACCCTTCATACTGAGTTTGTGGCAAGACCGCTAAACAAGTAAAATCATTAGGGATAAGAAATACAGAAACCTAAAAAAGCAGCAAGCCTATTTATAGACTTTGCTGCTTTTCGTTTTTATTATGAATAGTTGATACGTTATTCTAATACCAATACGTGGCTGGTTCCATCGGTCTGGCTGAATACATTCAAGCCGACTTTCATCAGATAGTCACCGCTGTACTGCTTGCCATTGCACTCCAAATCAGACTCCTTTCCAGGCATCAGATTAGTCTCCTTTACGGTATAAACCTTATCAGCATCCAATCCCTGCATCTTCACATTCATCACAGGCTCCTTGTAGCGTGGATGCAAGTCGTAAGCAAAGAGAACGGCACGCTGCTTGTCCTTACTTACATAGTTAATGGCACAATGGTTGCCTTCATAAGGAGAAACCAGGCGATACTGGTCGCCCTCGAGAATCATAGGCTTCATGCTATCGTAGTTCTTGACAGCATTCTGCACAAACTTGTAGTCATCACCAGAAAGCGACTTGAGGTCGATATCAAAGCCCAACTTACATGAACTGCAAACATCGGTGCGGAACTTCACACTGGTATTCTTGTTCCAGTTGGTTACATGCGAACCCATGGTCTTGGCTGGGAAGAACTTCGACAGGCTCCACTGGATGTAGAGGCGCTCGTATGGATCCGTATCGTCTGAACACCAGAACTCGGTGAAATACTTAAGCATCTCATAATCCATTCGGCCGCCACCGCCAGAGCAGAGCATCATCGGCAACTTAGGATACTTCTTATGAATACGGGTAAGCACATTGTAGATACCACGGACATGATCGATATAGAAATTACCCTGATTCTCCTTATGATATGGAGAATAGATATTGGTAATCACACTGTTGCAGTCCCACTTGAAGTAAGCCACATCCGGATTTTCCGTCATGATGCGATCCACGATGCCGAACACATAATCCTGTACCTTAGGATTACTGATATCAAGTACCAGCTGGTTGCGGTAATAATAGGTATCACGCTTTGGTTGCATAATCACCCAGTCGGGATGCTTCTCAAAGAGTTCACTCTTAGGATTCACCATCTCAGGCTCAATCCAAATACCAAACTTTACACCAGCCTTCTTGGCATCTCTTACCAATCCAGGTATGCCATCAGGCAGCTTACTCTTGGTAGCCTCCCAGTCGCCGAGACCTGCATGGTCGTCCTTACGAGGATACTTGTTGGCAAACCAACCATCATCAAGCAAGAACATATCTACACCCAGGTCCTTGGCATCCTTCATCAACTCAGCAAGACTCTGCTGGTTGAAGTCGAAGCCGGTATTCTCCCAGTTATTCAAGAGCGTAAGGCGATCTTCCATACCCATGTTTACCTGATACTGGCGAGCCCAATTGTGCAAATTACGGGAAGCCTCACCGATACCATTATTACTCATGGCAAAGATAAACTCAGGGGTAGTGAACGTCTCACCAGCCTTCAGTTTATAATTAGAGGCGTATGGATTGATGGCAGGAATAACACGAAGGGCTCCCACGTTATCTACCTCGAAGGTAAAGCGGAAGTTGCCAGGCCATCCGATGGTTCCAAGCATCACCTTGCCCTCATTCTCCTTGGCAGGCTCATCGAATCCCAGTTCAAAGAACGGCTCCTCCTGCATGGCTGCACGGGTACCCAACTTGGTATCAACAATTTTCTTACCAGCAGTCAACTGGCAAGTTTCAGGCTGGCCTTCCTTAGCCCAGTCGCTATGATAATTGGTAACGAAATACTTGTTTGCCTTGAAATAAAGCATTGTAGAGCTATATCTCCAAAGTGTAACCGGAGCTTTCTCCTTATGAGAGATTTCGCTCCATGCCTTGATGACGTTCTCTTTAGAATAAGCTGCATAGTGAAGCTTCACGGTCAGCGGATACACCTTGTCCTTAAGCGTGATGATGGTCTCAACACCTCCACTGATAGCCTTTTCTTCAGAAGACTGATAATACAAATAGGTGGTCATATTACCATCTGCATGGGTCACTGCCACTGCCGGCTCGAAGAAATCTTCAGCACCAGAGGTTGCATAAACCTCATGACCTCGCTGGCAGACGGAACCATCAGAAGCCGCATATACATCCCACTTCAGATGATTGTAATCAGAAGGATTCTTCAACTTGTCACCCAGATACACTTGGTAGAGGCGACCCTTAGGAGAAACTTGCATCACGAGGTCGGTCTTGTCTGTTGACACTCTGATGGTCTTTTGAGCAGATGCCATGATAGATGTCATGCACATCGCTGCGATAATCATAAATACCTTTTTCATCGTTCTTTGGTTTTTATGTGATTGCTTTGTTATAATTAAAAGTTATGATACTTTCGTTATTATCTTAGAATTTGATTCCTGCGGAGAATTCCACCGTGAACGGACGGAGATAGCTACCACTCATGTACTTGCCGTCATATTTGCCAGCTTCCTGCTTGGTAATCAGCTCAGAGCCGCTAATGGTACCCTTGGCACCCTTCTCGTTAAAGATATTGATGACACTCACGCCAAGGCTCAGTTTCTTGTTCACATTCCAGTTGATTCCGCCGAAAGTCTCCCAGTGACCATTGAAGTAGAGTGCCTCCTGAAGGTTGGCATAGGTCTTACCGAAGTAACGGAAGCTCAACCAGGCATTCAGATTCTTGGTGATATCATACTTAGGGTCCAACTCGATAAGAACCTGAGGAATCTCCTTGACAATCATGTTATTGGCATTCACACCCATAGACTGACCGTCACTGAACGTTACGCTCGCATTATAGTTCTTATACACCGGCTTCTGATAAGTGAAGAGTGCATGCATGTGGAAGTTCTTGAACGGATTGATTTCTGCCGAGGTTGTCCAACCCAAAGTCTGGATATTATAGATGAGCAACACGGTCTTGCCCTCTGTAGTGCCAGGCTTGGTAAGATTCTGTTGGTCGATATTGTTCGACTTTGAAATGTAGGTCACCATTGAAGAAAGGTCTATCCAATCGTTCTTGTAGAAAATACCACCACGAATCAATGGAATGGTTACTCGCTTATACTGCTCCTCGGTAGGACCTGTTCCTGCATACTCGCTGATGCGTGGGAAACGGGTGGCGATGGTAGCATCGGCTGTCAAACCAAACTGGCGGGTAAGGTTATACGTCAACTGCAAGGTGGCTGCATAATTCAATTTATCCTTGGTTACGTTCTTTGCTTCGATGCTGTGCTCGGTAGCAACAACAGAACCATCAGCAGCAGTGGCGTATGTATTATAGTTACCCATGTGGAATCCTGAGAAACGTGGAGTAGAAATCTGCTCGGCAGACATGCGGTAGTACTCCAATCTACCACCATAGAACACCTTGAACTTAGGACTTACCTTCCATTCGTCGGTAAAGTAGAGTGCCAACTTGTTCTCTGAACCCTTGGTGTATTCTGGACTCAACTCATTATAACCGAAAGTCTCAGAACGACGGGCTGTCTGCGTAGGATCAAGGGGATTGACATACATCTGGCTCAATGTGCGTGGATAAGCTTCTACGGTGCCTGCCCACTGGAACGAAGACGAATAGTAATTGAGATGGTAATACCACTCGTTCAAACCAATCATTAACTTATGGTTGTTCAACTGCTTGGAGATTTCAGTAGTCAAAAGCGCATTGCTCACCTTACCAACATGCAACCAGGTGCGACGGCCTTCTATATAGCCACTGTAGGCAGATCCATCAGAAAGCTGATAGCCATCAGCCTCGCTCACCTGAGAGATGGTACTTCCTCCGTAATCTACATAATTGGCACGTGGAGCATTCATATACTTGGCGTTGAATTTCCACAACCATCCATTATCAAACTGATACTGGCTGATGAGGGCAATCTCGTTGGCATGATTCTCACAGCCATCGCTCATATTCCATGTCTCCATCTTTCCTGACTTTGTATTCAAGTATTGGAAAGAACCTTGACGCTGCACGTATGAGTCCATACCAGGGTCAAAGCCATCGATTTTCTTGATACTGCCGTCGCCTGAATAGATAAATGGTGCGGCATTGGCAAAATTGCCAGGGTTCTTGCTGTTGGAATACTTATATAATAAGGAGATACGTCCCTTTCCATCATTCAAGATGCGAGTGATACCGAAATGATAAAGTTGGGTACGGTCGGCATAATCTGTAAAGCGAAGCTTGAAACTACCTGGATCGAAATTCTGATACATACTGGCAGTATAAAGCCAATTGTCACCGATTCCACCAGACAGGTTGAGGTCTACATTCTGCATACCAAAATGGTTTGCCTTATAGTTGAGCTTGCCCTTGAACTCTTTCTGTCCCAACTCGCTGAAAGAAGAAACTGCGTACGCAATATTACCAGTAGCAATGGCTGACTCAGATGGAGTCATCAAGTCGGTACCTTTCAGTGAGGCATCGCTTCGCCAATGGGCAGAGAGTTTGTGTACGGAAGAAGAGTAAACGGCAGGAAGACCGTTTTCATATACGGTTACATCCTCGCTTGGCAATCCTATCTGGATTTCACGAGGCTTGTTGGCATCAGATGCGTTGAGCATCACATTACGCTCTTCCTTTTTCTCCTTGTTTTCAGAATCGTCAGAAGGAAGTGCATACACTTGGCTTGCAGCAGACATCGCTATCAAAGCCATAGAAAATGTACGGATTCTTAAGTTCATAATCTTACAGTTGTTTATTCTTAGTTTTACATGATTTCACTTGCTACCGAATGCGATTCGATTGCGGTTGCAAAGTTAAGGAGATTTTTCAGACATTGGCATCATGTGTAGGTTACGAGTAGATAAATATTAGGTTTATTAAGTCTATAACCTTCTAATAATCAAGCTATCAAAGATATTAATACTTTTTAATAGAGTAGATGGTAAAAAGAGAAATAAATGTAGTATCTTTGCAGAAAAATACAATTACAAGGCACTCTAATAGCCTATCAGATAGTAACAATAACAATTAAAAGGATAGTTATGAAAGTAGTATTGTGGTTCTTAATGATGTTGATGCCATTAATGGCAAATGCTTCTTCCGTAAACGAGGAACAGCTGTTCCATCGTTTAGACAGTTACATCGCTCAGCGAAGCAAGTTTACCCAAAGAAAAGAAGCGAAACTGCTAAGACTCAAAAAGCAACTATATATAACTTCCGACAAGCGCAGACAGCTTAGTCTATATAACCAAATCTACAGAGAGTATTATACCTACCGTTACGACTCTGCCATGACATACGCCAAGAAGGGCTACCAGCTGGCAGTACAACTTCAGGATGATTACTTCATCAACCTGAATAAAATCAATCGTGCGGCAGTGCTGTCAACAGGCGGTTTCTACAGCCAGGCAGAAGACTTAATGCTTGCAATAGATGTGGAGAAAATGTCACCTAAGTTATTGCAATACTATTATTATACCTTGACTTGGGTATATAACTACTGGGAAACTTTTTGCAACAAGTCGGAGTTTCAAGAAGGATTAGAAGCCAAGAAACGTTTTTATTTAGGCAAAACTCTTGAGCATATCGGCAACAAGGAATCCGCTCTTTATTACTATCTGTCAGGAGAGTTTGAATATCTTAAGCAGCGTACAAGCAAAAAAACACTTCAGTTCTACATGAAGGCGCTTTCTGCCAGTCCCCTGAACAGCCGTGTGTATGCCTCATCGGCTTATTGCATAGCCCGCTATTATTATGATACCGACCAAAAGGATTTATACGAAAAGTATATTGTAGAAGCAGCCATTTCAGACCAGATATGTCCCCTGAAGGAGAATCTGGCCCTTCAGGAGTTTTCCACCTATCTATATAATAAGGATGCCTCCTATGCAAAGAGGGCTTCCAAATACATCTATTGCTCCATGGAGGATGCCCAATTCTACAACAACCGTCTCCGTATGGTTGAGATTTCACGCATACTTCCCCTTATCACAGAAACGAACCATCAGGCAGAAGTACGCAAGAACCGCATCGTAACAGCATCCCTCGTCATCGTGAGCATCCTGTCGCTAGGATTCCTTGCCATGATCTTCTTTGCTTTCAAGATGAACAAGCGTCTAGCCAAGAGCCGTAGGGAGATAAAAAGCCAAAATACACTCTTGGACGAACTGAACCGGAAGCTGCTCAACACCAATAAGCGAAGAGAGACCTATATGCATTTATTCCTGGACATCAGTGCCGTATATATCAGGAAACTGGATGATTATCGCAAATTGGTAAGCCGCAAAATCAAGGCAAAACAAACTGCCGATCTTCTGACTGCCATCAACAGCTACAAGCTGGCAGAAGAAGAGGCAGCCAACTTCTATATTCGCTTCGACAAGGCATTCATTGACTTGTATCCGAATTTCGTAGAAGAGTTCAACCAATTGCTGTTGCCAGAAAAACAGATAGTTCTCCCTGCCCCTAACAGTCTCACCAAGGAACTGCGTATCTATGCACTGATGCGACTGGGAATTACGGATGGTCAGGAACTGGCCACCCTCCTGTTCTATTCTACGCAAACCATCTATAATTACAAGGCAGCCATCAGAAAGCGAGCCAAAGACCTCACCACTTTTGATGCAGCCATCAACCGACTATGCAATGTGATAGGCTAATAAATGGCAGAAAATTGAGAATGTTCCTCAATTTTCTGCCATTATCTTTTGCCCATTCAAGAAATAGTTGTACCTTTGCCATTACATAAAAGTTGTAACACTAAAGATGTAATGGCGTATAAAACTAAGTAACAGGAAATTAACAAATCCTTTCATCTACCAAGGTTATGAAAGTCCCGAGTATTTCTGCGACAGTGAAAATGTGCTTTAAACGTGCGGAATGTGCTTAAAAAAGACACATTCCGCACGTTTAAAGCACATTTTCTTAGATATCGCTTCATATTTGGGCTATTCCGCATACTCTTTTCTTTACTTTTTATAGTAACAAACGTTAAAAATATACTTTAAACGTGCGGAATGTATCTAAAAAAGATAGATTCCGCACGTTATCTCACTATTTTTTCGTATATTTGCCCCAGAAATATAACTATTTGAACTATGTTAATAGGTAGAAAAGAAGAACTGAAGACACTTCATCAAGCATTGATTGCAGATGAGTCGAAGTTTGTTGCCATATATGGGCGCAGACGAGTGGGAAAGACTTTCCTGGTAAGGGAGGCCTTCAACAATGACTTTGCCTTTTATCATACAGGATTGGCAAATGAGACCAATCGCATACAATTGGCAGAGTTCAACCGTTCACTCACATCATATAGCAAACAGAAACAGTCGAAGTTAAAAGATTGGTATGATGCTTTTGACAGGTTGGGGCAACTGTTGGCACAATCTACTATCCCCAAGAAAGTAGTGTTCATCGACGAGATGCCATGGATGGATTCTCCACGCTCCAATTTTCTTTCGGCTTTGGAACATTTCTGGAATGGATGGGCTTCCGCCCGCAAGGATATTCTCCTCATCGTTTGCGGCAGTGCTACCTCATGGATTATCAATAAGGTGATTAAAAATCATGGTGGATTGCACAACCGAGTGTCTGTCCGTATTCATCTGAAACCGTTTTGCTTAAGGGAATGCGAACTCTATTCCGAAGAAATGGGACTGCGCTTTAATCGCCGACAGGTTTTGGAAGGCTATATGATCATGGGAGGTGTTCCGTTTTATTGGTCTCAACTGAAACCGGGAATGAGTCTGGCACAGAACATCAACCAGTTATTTTTCTCAGAGGATGGCAATCTTCGTCACGAGTTTGATGACTTATACGACTCTTTGTTCAAACAGCCTAAGCCTTATCTCTCGATAGTAGATGCTTTGGCAACCAAGAAAGTCGGAATGACCCGAACAGAAATCTTACAAGCTACCAAGTTGACCGACAATGGCAAGTTGACGGAATACTTAGAGAACTTGGAATACTGCGGATTTATCCGAAAATATAATTGCATCGGAATGAAAGCTAAGAATGCCTTGTTCCAGTTAATGGACAATTACACCTTGTTTTATTATAAGTTTATCAAGGACAGCTATATCAATGACGCACAATATTGGACCAAGATTACCGGCAAACCCGAGTACAATACGTGGTGCGGTTTGGCTTTTGAACGAGTATGCCTACAGCATGTGGAGCAAATCAAGACAAAGCTAGGCATTCAAGGAGTTATCACCACGGTTTATTCTTGGAGTGTAGCTGGGAGCAAGGATAAGCCGGGAGCACAGATCGACTTGTTGATAGACAGGAGCGATGATGTCATCAATCTCTGTGAAATCAAATACTCCAAGGCTCTATTTCAGATAACTCACACGATAGATGAAAATTTACAAAACAAGCGAGAGCGCTTCATCCAAGAGACTGGTACCGAAAAAGCCGTGCATCTTACAATGATTACGACCATGGGATTATCCGACAATCCTTATGCCTGGGATGTTCAGTCGGTAGTAACAATGGATGACTTGTTTGTTCTCTAAACGTCCTAACTATATTAAGTTGGAGGAGATGGCAACAGAATCTGTTCTGAAAGCATTCTGCAAGGCATTAAAGATAAAACTCGTAAAAGAGCGTCGTCCTTTACGTGATTTGAACGATGCTTGGGAATACCTCCACAACTATACGATGGATATGTAGATACCCTAGCAGTTTAAACAAGCAAGAGAATATGGTTGCTTAAGTAAGAGAATATGATTGTTTAAGCTTACGGACACTGAATCTCGGGTTAACGGAGATAGTTTCTTGAGTTAGCGGAGACAGATTCTTGGGTAAGAGAATACTGCTTCTCGGAGTTTGCCACTAGGCTCAGCAGCTCTGCTGAGCCTAGTCAGCAGGTCTGCCGACTGCAGTCAGCACATCTGCAGACTATAGTGACAACACCTTATTGTTGTACAATAACACACCTTATAGTTGTACAACTTTACACCCTATAGTTGTACAACCTTACACCCTATAGTCGTACAACCTTACACCTTGTAGTTGTACAACAACAAAATCTTAGTAGAACAACTATGGCAGCAAACGCCTCAAATACAGTAGCCATAGTCGTAGAATTCCAAATTAGAAGAATTCTACTTATAAATTTTGTGAAGTCCATCAGCTGATTGTAATTCCATAATCACATCATCAACAATATACAAATCACTCATTAGATAGAGCAAAGAACGTTCATCATGGAGTAGTTCGTTGGTCTTACTCATTTGAAAAATATCAAACGCTCTTTCGGGAGAAATATCCAACCGCTTTGCCAACAAAGTACATATTCTACCTATCTTCATCCAAAGCTGTGAATCTCTTAACATGACTTTACCTCCTTTCTTGCTAAATCATTTAACGGCTCCGCAGATATGAAATGTAAGCTATCATCAAGTATATTTTGAGAGATAATACATATTTGATTATTCGGTTGATGCTCAGACAATCGTTTCAAAGCATATTCCATAGAAATATCTCCATTTAAATAATCTTCTATCGTTGTAATGACTCGGTCATCGGCAATACCACCTTCAACGTAATCATATTCTCTCCAGGGCATCTCTCCAGCTCTACTTTTTACTATAAATTTGAGCCATTCATTATCGTAAGCCGTGAATATTTTACAACGAGCATTTTGCTTAATGTAATTTTCGTCTAGTTCATAAATATTTAGCCATTGCGGCAAACCCAAGTTCACAACTCTTTTTGCCCAACTGATAGCCTGATCACGAATGTCTGTAACATAAAATCCCTTACCGAAATCGAGATTATCTCGTCCGATATGACAAAGTGGATATTCCACTATTCGAGTTGCTCCATGAAAAACCGTACGCATTGTTATTAATTATTTGCTGTTTCCAGACGACGAAGTGCAGTTTGTAAAGCTGCTACAACATAATCTTTACTCTGTGTATGAAGGGCATCAAGTCTTGTGGTAAGACCATGTATCAGTCCAACCTTTTTCATCCGCAAGTACATTTCTTGCCTACTGCATCCTTCTGCCTTTGCAGTAAGATCGACGCACATCGTTGCAAAAGCCAATGCCTGTTGAGTTTCTGCTGTACCCATAATATTTATGTTTTATATTAAACGATGATGCAAAGATACTACTTTCTTTTGGAAATACAATTATTATCTGCAACTTTTTAAACGAAAAAACGAACTTTTCTTTGATATTCTGATTTAACAGAGGTTAGACTGACCTTCTTTGTTTCAAGAGATAGAAAAGCATTGCCTCCTAAGCACAGCCGTCAGTTTACTCGACCAACAATCAAGATACTTACTTGCCTCCAATATCCCCATATTAGCTAAGAAAGGCAATGGATATGTAGGAAGTACAAAACAGAAAATGGCTTTATAAATGAAAGGACAATATACAAGGGCGTACCATAAGTCTATGATGCGCCCTCGAAACTTCCTCCAAGAATTAAAAATTAATAGTTGAAATATACTGTCCCATAAAGAGTTGTGAGAGCAGACCATTCAAAATTATCTACTATAAATTGTCCATCACCTAATGATACTTTTTGAGCTCTAACCGTGCCATTTTTCATCCAGCGTCTAGCACCAGAATGATATTCTGCTACTACATAAGGACCTTCATACTGACCTATTCTAGCACAAACACGTATCTTGACTCTCACAAATCTTCCATCCTGTGCTTTCACATACCCACCAACCACACTCGTTTGAGATATTGGTGGAGTTGGAGCTCCAAAGCCATAAGACTGAATTGAAGGTACCGACGGAACAGAAGGCACACTAGGAACCAATGGACGTCCTGTATTAGCATCCAAAGGTACATACTCAAAAGCCTGAGCACTCATGCCTAACGAAAACGCAGCGAACAAAGTCGCCAATAACACTTTTTTCATAAGTTAACCCTTTCTATTTATAAATTTAACGTTATATTATTTGGGGAACGAAGCAGTCCCTAAACTAATGGCGAAACCCACATCATCAAAAAATATATTATAACATACAGGATGCTTTTTATACGGCAATATGCGGATTTCTGCAGAGACAATTCTTTTAATAGCACCAGTTGATGAAGACCTAAGAAACGGCATACCATAATTTTTCAAAATTTGCTTTATCGTAGTCTCTCCATCAGAAACATAGTACTCGGCAGTTCCGTAGTAAACAAAAGGTTGTTTATTTTTCCAATGTGCCTTTATCTCGTCTTTTGAAGGTTGAATATAAGAATTTATTTGAAACTTAAATCTGTAATTTGAAGGATGTTCATAACTATCATACACGATAAAACCGCCATAGTTACCCCAGATATTATAATTACTAGTATTATACCAGCTCCCCCAATATCCATCATAAAAACATGCAAAACCAAGTTCATAACTTTGAGCATGACTTTCTAATGGGGTAAACATAACTAACAAACCAAACAAAAAGAACAAATATTTCCTCATAATTATACTATTTTATTATTCATCTTCAAATATTCTATTGCACTAATAATTGCATCTACCCTAGAACAAAAGATTGCATGATCATGCTTTGATTGATTTTTATATAGGTCATAAAGCCAAGCTTTTGCTTCCTCCCTGCTTACATTCTCATCAACCACACATAGATATATATACTCAATTATCTTACGAAAGCTTGTTGCATTTGAAAATGGATCATCATTCGTATAAGGTGCATTTTTCACCTCATCTTCCAAGATTTTCTTTGCTGTTTCTACACTTGAAACCATACATTATGTCTCCAAAGCCACGGCTCCAAATGGCACTCTAATAATTGAAGATTAGCATAAACACAAAAACGTGGAGCCAGTCTGCCGCTCGTTCCACGTGTTGAGGCCTTCGCATTGCCCTATTAGTCGAAACGAGCAACGCTGAAAGCCCCACGCAAAAGTGAATATATAGTACACCATCTTGCACTATGCACTTTAGCACACAGCGACAATTAGGATATATATAATACACCCCTGGGACGTCCTCGTTGCTTTGTTTTTGACTAATAGTTTGAAGTTGCGAAGTTCCAACACGTCAAACACAAAGCGTTCAGTACGCCTTTATGTATATGTATCAATCCCTTAGCTTCCACCCTTAGGGCTTCCAGCTTGGATATGACACCGCAAATTTATGAAATATTCTCGAAATCACCAAACTTTTATCGAAAAAAGTGAAGAGAAAAATTGCTTTTTCGATATAAAATCGTATCTTTGCACTTTGAACAGCTAAAATCAGTAGCATTATGAATGAACCCGGCAAGAAATATAACGATGAAGACAACATGCTCGTCAACGACTTGCGCTCCATCGTCAGCAAAGCTCGCAGCAAAGCATTTGCTGCCGTCAATTATTCTCTGGTGGAAAGAAACTGGAGAATAGGACAACGTATGTGGAACAGGAACAGAACGGAGCATCACGTGCAGAATACGGAAAACATGTGATAGAGATTGCTTCGGCTGCTCTTACAGAGGAATTCGGAAAAGGATTCTCGGAGACAAACATCATGAATTTCAAGAAGTTCTACATGAAATTCAAAGAGTTAACAATTCCTCAGACACTGTCTGAAGAATTCAAAAAGCAAAAACAGCAGACACTGTCTGCGGAATCTTCTTTGCTACCCCAAAAAGGTCAGGCACTGCCTGACCTTTTTTAATATCATTTTCCGCATAACTATCCATTTATCTATAAAATCATTACTTTTTCTTGCATAAAGTTTGCAATTTCCGATATTTATGCTTACCTTTGCCGTTGTTAAGAGGGAACTCGTAACACATTACAAAATATCTTATCATAAAAATAAGAAAGGAAATAGCGAATGGAACTGAAAGAAACTTTCCAACAGGTGAAGAAGGCTAGCAAGACTCTAGGCTTGCTGACCGATAAACAACGTAACGAAGTGCTAAAGGCGGTGGCTGACGCCATCATCGCTGAGACTCCTGCGCTTCTCAAAGCGAACGCAGAAGACTTGGCGAAGATGGACAAGGCGAACCCGCTCTACGACCGATTGCAACTCACAGAGCAGCGACTCCAGGATATTGCTTCGGATATGAGACACGTCAGTACCCTGCCCTCACCGCTCGGAAGAGTTCTCAAAGACAAAACACTCGATAACGGTTTGCATCTGCAGCGAGTAGCCGTTCCATTCGGAGTTATCGGCATGATTTACGAGGCCCGTCCTAATGTGACTTACGATGTTTTCTCACTCTGTTTCAAGAGCGGAAATGCGTGCGTACTGAAAGGTGGAAAGGATGCAAACGCCTCAAACTCAGCGGGTGTCGAACTTATCCACAAGGTGTTGATAACTTTTGGCATTGATCCAAATGTTGTTACACTGCTCCCTGCTACCCATGAAGCTACCGGCGAAATGCTGAATGCCGTGGGCTATATTGACCTCTGCATTCCTCGTGGAGGAAAGAAGCTTATCAACTTCGTTCGAGATACAGCCAAAGTTCCTGTTATCGAGACCGGAGCCGGCGTGGTACATTGTTACTTCGACAAGGATGGCGACCTGGAGATGGGCAAGCGCATCATCACCAATGCCAAGTGCCGAAGAGTGAGCGTATGCAATGCACTCGACTGTCTGCTGATTCACGAAAGCAGATTAAGCGACCTCCCTGCCCTCTGTGAAGGACTCGCCGAGAAGCAAACCAAGATTCATGCAGATGCCAAGGCTTACGAAGCTTTAAAGGGTCACTATCCTGACACCTTATTATATAAGGCAGAGGAAAGCGAAGCGAAGATGAAAGAGGCTGATGCCAACGTAAAGAGTATCTGGAACACCGAATGGCTCAGCATGCAGATGGGAATCAAGGCCGTGGTTTCAGAAGATGAAGCACTCGACCATATCGCCACTTACGGAAGCGGACACAGCGAGAGCATTGTTTCCAACAATGAAACTGCCCAGAAGAAGTTCCAGGCGATGGTAGATGCAGCCTGCGTTTATGTGAATGCTCCAACCAGTTTCACCGATGGCGCACAGTTCGGATTGGGCGCAGAAATTGGCATCAGTACCCAAAAGCTTGGAGCACGCGGACCAATGGCGCTAGAAGAAATTACCACCTACAAGTGGCTGATTACAGGAAATGGACAAACAAGGAAGTGAAGAGTGAAGAATTCAATAGCTTTATATTAGAAATAACAAATAAAAAACGAAATAACAATGAAGACATTCTTTAATGTTGAAGACCTTGGCGACCTGAAAGCAGCGCTCGCCGAGGCACAGGAAGTGAAAGCAAACCGTTTCGGTTATCAGGAGTTAGGCAAGAACAAAACCTTGCTGATGATATTCTTCAATAACAGTCTCCGTACCCGACTGAGTACACAGAAGGCTGCGATGAACCTGGGCATGAATGTTATCGTACTCGACGTGAACGCAGGTGCATGGAAACTGGAGACAGAGCGTGGCGTTATCATGGATGGCGACAAGAGCGAGCACCTGCTGGAGGCTATCCCTGTGATGGGTAGCTTCTGCGACCTTATCGGTGTTCGTAGCTTTGCCGGTTTGAAAGACCGAGAGTATGATTATGCCGAAACCATTGTAAACCAGTTTGTAAAGTACAGCGGCCGCCCTGTCTTCGCTATGGAGACTGCTACCGTTCACCCACTCCAGGCATTCGCCGACCTCATCACCATTGAGGAGCATAAGAAGGTGGCTCGTCCTAAGGTAGTCCTGACCTGGGCTCCTCATTGCCGTGCCTTGCCTCAAGCTGTACCAAACTCATTCGCCCAGTGGATGAATGCAGCCGATGTAGATTTCGTGGTTACTCACCCTGAGGGATACGAACTCGATCCTAAGTTCGTAGGCAATGCCAAGGTAGAGTACGACCAGAAAAAGGCGCTGGAAGGTGCAGACTTCGTTTATGCCAAGAACTGGAGCTGTCCGGGCGTGAAAGACCCAGCACAGTATGGCGAAATCCTGAGCAAGGATATGAGCTGGACCATCGACGAGGAGCACATGAGCTGGACCAACGATGGTTGCTTCATGCACTGTCTGCCAGTTCGCCGTGGCTTGATTGTAACCGATGATGTCATTGAGAGCAAGAACAGTCTGGTGATTCCAGAAGCAGCCAACCGTGAGATTTCAGCCGAGGTTGTCATTAAGCGTATGCTCGAATCACTCTAAAGCAGGAAATAAGAAAAAGATAGGGGGAAGTAAAGGAAAACAAGCCTTTATTTCCCTCGTTTCCGTTCTATCCAGCCTGTTCCTATCCCCATATCTCGGTATTTTTATCTTTTCATCCTGTCTATATTCTTATATCTCAGATATTATCCGTACCTTTGCTGCCGAAAAAAAAGAAAAACAAGATGGACAAATACATAATACTTTCACCAGAAGCTAAGGGTTCATTCAATGATCGCCTTAACTTTCTGTATCTAAAACTAGGTAACTTTCTCGATACAGAGAAACTAGAAAACCGTACCTTGCAATATTGTAAGGTATTCCTCAGCGACGCCCAGAACCAGATAAAAGAGTTAGAAGAATCTCTCCTTTATCAGGAGTTTCTGAAAGGCGCAAACCTCACTATCGTGGAACAGACTCCACTGAATGGCAGCAAGGTGAGTCTGCTGATCAAGACAACGGACTCCCAGACTTCCATTCTCTTCCACAGTCTTCGCCTTACAGAGGAGGAGGCTAAGGGAAAGAATTCGTACGAACAGACCCGTCTTCTCTTCAATAAATACCTGAAGACTATCGAAGGTACGGATATGACAATGGAACGCAACCTGATTCGCACCTGGATATACGTCACCAACATCGATGTAAACTATCAAGGCGTAGTAGAAGCCCGTAATGACATCTTCGATAAAGAGGGATTGACAGCCGACACCCACTACATCGCCAGCACAGGTATCGGTGGCGCCACTCCGGTACGCCATGCAGCTGTAGCCATCGACTTCCTCACCATCCCCCATATCAAGGAAGAGGACAAGAAGTATCTTCAGGCACTCGAACATCTGAATCCTGCCCATGAATATGGAGTAGCCTTCGAACGAGGAACCCGGCTTACGCTACCTACCCATACTCTCCATCCAGAAGGAAGCCAGCAGTTCAAGCAACAATACTTCATCTCCGGTACAGCCAGTATCGACAAGCATGGAGATGTGGTCTATGAAGGAGACATCGTGCGCCAGACCGGCAGACTGCTTGAAAACATCGGCGCCCTGCTGAAAGATGGTGATGCCACGATGAATGATATCCAATACTTCATCATCTATCTGCGCGACATCTCCG
>OGDU01000592.1_pt1 | contig 34816 bp, 30 predicted proteins | sample 1570371 | NCBI WGS metagenome assembly OGDU01 (sample SAMEA2581977, study PRJEB24529) | metagenome | biome: Human gut stool | place: China | collected 2011
AAGAAGGGATTATGCCTTGATGACAGAGGCACTTTTAGTTAAACCTGTTTAAAAATCAGAAAAGTCCAATTTCTTAAAATACCCTGTATCCCCAGTAAACACTGGGGATGGAGTTGTATTGTCATAGGGGTTGGATGCTTACGCTTGCCTTGTTTTGGGAGATAACATCTTCTATGGTGCTGGTTTGAACCAGATGTTGCATCAGGCAGTAGTAGATGCAGAGCAGAACAACAAAGCTACTGTATTTGGTTATCGAGTAAGCGATCCTGAGCGATATGGAGTTGCTGAGTTTGATGAGCAAGGCAATTGCCTGAGCATCGAGGAGAAGCCTGAGCATCCTAAGAGCAACTATGCAGTAGTGGGCTTATACTTCTATCCTAATAAGGTGGTGGAAGTAGCTAAGCATATCAAACCATCTGCTCGTGGTGAGTTGGAAATCACCACCGTAAACCAGGAGTTCTTGAAGGATAAGCGGTTGAAGGTACAGACCATGGCTAGAGGATTCGCCTGGCTTGATACCGGAACCCATGATTCTCTTTCTGAAGCATCCACCTTTATTGAGGTCCTGGAAAAGCGCCAGGGCTTGAAGGTGGCTTGCTTGGAAGGAATCGCATACCGCCAGGGTTGGATTACCGCAGAACAGTTGAGAGAGAATGCTCAGCCAATGTTGAAGAATGACTATGGCAAGTATCTCCTTTCAATACTTGAAGAGAAAGATCAAACATTAAAAAAGAATTTAGAATATTAGAAAACTATGAATATAATCAAAACCAATATAGATGGCGTACTCATTATAGAGCCACGCCTCTTCCGTGATGCTCGTGGTTACTTCTTCGAGAGCTTCAGCGAGCGAGAGTTTGAAGAAAAGGTTGCCCCAATCCTGGGACACAGTGTTCACTTCTGCCAGGACAACGAGTCTATGAGCAGCTATGGCGTGATGCGAGGCTTGCACTTCCAACGCCCACCTTACACACAAAGCAAACTGGTACGCTGCGTAAAAGGTAGAGTCCTCGATGTAGCAGTAGATATCCGCAAGGGCTCACCAACCTATGGTAAGCATGTAGCTGTAGAACTGACAGAAGACAATCATCGCCAGTTCTTCATCCCAAAGGGCTTTGCCCATGGCTTCGCTGTTCTCTCAGAAACAGCCGTCTTCCAATACAAGTGTGATAACTTCTATCATCCAGCGGCTGATGGAGGTATCAGCATTCTCGATGACACCCTCGGTATCGATTGGAAGATCCCAACCGAGCACGCCAATCTCTCAGAGAAAGATACGAAGCATGCGATGCTGAAGGACTTCGATTCACCATTCGATATAAATGTAGGCCTGTACTAATGGTTTCCATGATAGTATAATAAAAGTTTTCAAACAATGTGTGAAAAAATGGTTCAGTCGAAAAATAACATTTAGTTTATGAGACTACGAAAGATAAAAAACAAAACTTCCGCAAGCTGAATGATGTCGAGATAAATTTAGGTGATGCAACATTCCTTATTGGTGCAAACAATGCTGGAAAATCAAGGACACTGGATGTCATCGAATATTTGGTTTCGGACAAGAAACTTGATAATAGTTGCCGTTCCAAATATATAGAGGATGGTGAAGAGATGACCAAAATGGGGGATGTAATTATAGAAGGCTGTTTGGATAATGTTGATGCCACAATAGTAAATCTGCGTGGTTTCAATGCTTCGCGACTGATGTCAACTCAAACATCAGGTAATAACATACGAATAGCTAAGAATACATTGCTCCTTAATTTCTGTAAGCTCTTTATGATGGTCGTGTCTTTATATACGATCCGTGTCATAATGAATGCATAGCAAATGTATTTCTTGCTGTATTAAAGTATTTTTTAGGTAAATATTAAGATGAATTCCAATAAGACAATCGTAAAAAACTCTTTACTTCTTTACGTAAGGATGTTTCTAACAATGCTCATTGGTTTATATACTAGTCGAGTGTTGTTAAAAGCATTAGGTGTAGAAGACTATGGCATTTATAACATTGTAGGAGGTATAACTACAATGTTCAATTTTATAAATGGTTCTATGGCTGTTGCTTCAAGCCGTTTTATAGCTTTTTCCATAGGAAAGAATGATGTGCAAACAGAACGAACAGTATTTAAACATATATTGTATATACATTATGGAATAGGATTATTGATAGCACTTCTTATAGAAACAGTGGGTATTTGGTTTCTTTATAATAAATTAGTAATTCCTGAAGACAGAATGAATGCCGCATTTTGGATTCTGCAATTTTCTGCCATAACCTGTTTTCTCAATGTGATATGTACCCCATATAATTCCATGATAATCAGTCATGAAAAAATGTCTTCATTTGCGTATATATCAATTTTAGAGTCAGTGCTAAAATTATTAATATGTTATATGGTTATGCTTTCTTCTTCTGACAAGTTAATTGTTTATGGAGAATTATTGATGTTAGAAAGCGTTCTGATTCGTATAATATATACTTTATATTGTCGGAAAAAATTTGTTGCTGTACATGGAAAGGTTGTATTACAAAAGAAAATGTTTACAGAAATTGCTTCTTTTGCCGGTTGGAATACATTAGGCAATGCGGCACTTATGACTATAGAACAAGGTATAAGTATTTTGCTAAACTTATTCTTTGGTCCAGTTGTAAATGCCTCTCGTGGTATTGCTTCGCAAGTAATTAATTTGATTAGTGGCTTTTCTAGTAATATAAGAATGGCGATAAATCCACAAATTACGAAGTCCTATTCTCAAACGGACATGAAGAAGATGTATCAATTAATTCGAATGAGTTCGATCTATCCTTTTTATATGATATTGGCTTGTTTTATACCAATATTTTTAATTGGTGATTTCTTACTTCATCTATGGCTAGTTGATGTTCCTGCTTATTCTTTAGTATTTTTACGATTAGGGCTATTATACACTCTTGTCAATTCATTTGCAAATCCAATTATCATTGGTATACATGCAACTGGACGAATTAGGAAATTCCAAATAATAGAAGGTATTCTTATGCTATTAACATTGCCTTTGGCATATATCTTTTTAAGAATAGGTTTACCTGCATATTCTGTTTATATAGCTTCGATTGTTATTGCCATAGTTGCGCAGATGGGTAGAGTATTGGTAGTTTTGCCGAAATTAGGTTTTAGTATAAAAAAGTATCTTGTGGATATGGTTCTTCCTTGTCTAAAAGTAAGTGCTTGTGGATTTATTATATTGGCGTTATGTTCTATGATGTATGACAACAATCCAATTACTTCTTTTCTCCTATGCTTGATTTTCAATTGCATTTCGATTCTCATGATAGGATTCGATAAGGGAGAAAGACAAAAAATATACGATATTGTTATGACTAAAATAAAATTACAATGAAAATAGCTTCTTTTGATATATTTGATACGACATTAATAAGAAAATGTGGTAAACCTCAAAACATATTTTACTTATTAGCACAAAAACTTTTTTACCATAATACTGAACTTCAAAAAGAGTTTGTTATTTGGCGTTTAAATATAGAGACTAAAATCAGATTCCAAACAAAATGTGAGATAATGCTGAATGATATTTATAATAATTTCCCAGAAGACAAATTTGGGTGTTCCGGTGTTTTCGCAATGGAATCAGAACTACAGGTTGAAAGTGATAACCTTGTAGCAAACTCCACAATAAAAGAAACAATTCGTAGCAAGAGAAAAACTGGTTTTAAGATAATGTTTATTTCAGATATGTATCTTCCTTCGGCTTTCTTAAAGGAATGTCTAATGCATAACCATTGTATTTTGCCAAACGAAGAAGTTTTTGTATCATGTGAGAATCAGGCAAGAAAGTCTGATGGGACTTTATATGATAAAATTTCCAATATTTATCATCCAAAAGATTGGTGGCACTATGGGGATAATAAAAATAGTGATGTCAATATACCTAAGCAAAAAGGAATAAATTCCCAATTGGTTGATACAACTTTTACTCCAATAGAAAATAAGTTAATCAAAGAACATAATAATTTTGATGCATCAATTTTAGTAGGCTATTTAAGATGTGCAAGATTAGCTGTAGGTGACTCTTGTTATTCTCGATTTGCATCTGATTATATTGCTCCAATATTTCTAAGTTATGTTCAGTATATTATAAAAGATTGTGAAAAGAAGAACATAAAGCGAATTTATTTCTTGTCTAGAGATTCCTACATGTTCTATAAAATTGCTCAAAGTCTGTTTCCAAGTTCTTCCATCGAGTTTAAGTATTTGTTCGTATCACGAAAGTCTTTATTAGTTGCAAGTCAATATGAATATAGTAAAAAAGAACTTTTTGATAGTTTTGGGCGTAAGTCTTTTTGTGGTGTAGATAAAAAAACAATTTTAAAATCCCTCAAATTTGATTTGAAAGAATATGTAAAAAATACTGGAGATGATAAAATTGGGCTGATAAAGAATACCGATGATGAAAACTTGTTCTTGTCTTATATTTTTAATGAGAAAAATATACATCAGATGGATTTGGAAAATCATCTTTTAGAAGAATATCTGAAACAAGAGGGGTTCTTGGATGATTTAAAAATGTGCATAGTTGATTTGGGATGGTTGGGAACAACTCGAGTTTTGTTAAATAGAATTAGAAGACATAATCATCTCAGTGACGTTCATACTTATTATTGGATGGTTTTTAAAAATGTTCTTTCTGATAAATATGGTTCATATACTTCATTTGTCCAAAACGAGAAAGTTATAACTTTGGCTCATCTTTTAGAAAAATATTTAGCGCTGTCTCCTTATTCTAGCACATATGGATATGTTAGAAAACGGGATAAAGTTTTCCCTGTTTTCGGAAAAAATAACACGATATTTGATGAGAATGTTTTAGAGGCAAATTTGAAGTCATTAGTATTCTTTGCTAAGTTGATAAGATCAAATGGATACTCTAATGCAAATGCCTTAATTTGTGATATGAGCAATAGCCTGATTGAAAATTTATTAACGTTTAATACAAAATTTGATTTTTCTCCTTTCTTCAAATTAGCAGATAATGAATATAAAGAAGGAGATATCCTTCTTAAACATTTTACATTTGGAGAATTACTAAAGTATGTATTTGGAAAAAGAATCACAATGTGGGATAATGGAAGCCTTAATTTTACATATAATAGGCATGTTGCGGCTGCATTGTATATGATTAGACATTTTATTGCAAAGTTCAAATAATAAAGATAAATATGGATTTTAAGAAGTTACATACAGGTCAATATAGGTTTTTTGTTTTAGCTTGTATTGCATCTATGGATTTTTATTCACCATCATTTTTAAGTTTTCCCTCTGTTCTATATAAATTCTTGTATTATTTTGCAATAGTGATAATAGGAGTTTTAACGCTTGGAAAAGCAAATGTAGGCCTAGTAGACAAGAGATACTTTGTGATTAAAGTAATTAAACTCTTATTAATAAGTTTATTGTTATCAGCATTGAACGCTGATTTATATGAGAATCAACCATTTGGAATAAGTGTTATAGCAACTTTACAGAGGGTAGGTTTTTTGCTTTTTATCTTTTTATGTAAGTCTGAATTGTCGGTTGTAGATATAGAAAGAGCAATAAAAGTTCTAGCTTATTGTTACATGATAGCTGCTAGTATTAATTATATTTCAGGTTATGGCATATTTGGTGAAGCTGAGTTTGATACAGATAGAGGTGGCATGAGATTAAGATTGCTGGGGTTGGATTGGGTTCAGTTATTCTTGCTTTTGTCTGTTAATAAATATATGTTATACAAGCAAAAGAGATGTTTAATAAACGCTTTCCTTTGTTGTCTCTTTATTCTGCTGTCTTTAACACGCCAAGTTATGGGGATAACTTTAGTAACTTTGGTAATACTTGTGATGGTCAAAGCTAAGATGTATCAAAAGTTCTTAATTGTTTTGATTTTATCCAGTTTTATGATATTTGTGCTCCCCAAAATTTCGATTTATCAAAAAATGGTGGAAAAAACAGAGAGCCAAGTTAATATGAATAAGCAAACTGATGATGTTAGAATTGTTGCTTTCAACTACTATACTTTTGAATATCCAAGAAATTTGATGCAAAAACTATTTGGTGTTGGAGTTCCTTCCTATGGGAATAGTCAATACGGAATTAGATTTGAACGTGAGACTCAGCAAACAAGGCTGTTTCGTGAAGATGTTGGATATGCTGGATTTTATTTTGACCATGGCTTAATCGGATTGGGTTTGCTATTATTTGCAATCATTTATAGTATGTTGAGAAAAACGGATACAGATGTACTTTATAGTAAATATTTCCTGTTTATGGTGCTTTTGGAATCAATTGCAAGTGCTCCATTTTTCTCCTCCATTCTTCCGATTGTAGCTTCAATGTACTTAATTGCAATTAAATCAAATGTAAAAAATAAGAATAATAATTTTCTAAAATCATCATGATGTCAATATTGTTAATATTAGTTGTAATACTGTCGGTTGTTGTGCTGTCAAAATGGTTAATTTGTATAATTTTATACCCGATTATAGCTTTGGCGGCATTAGGAAATAGAGAGGCCGATGATAGTTTGAAAAAGTTTCTATGTTTTCCTTTAAAGGTCGTGGAACACTTTTTACGATATGGGGGTACAAGGTTTGTTATTTTTAATATATCATATATTCCATCATGCCATTTCCGAAAATTACTCTATAAAGGATTGGGTGTAAAAATGGGCAAGAATGTGACAATTCACTTTCGTGCAGAACTTCGAGCTCCAGAAAAATTGTCCCTTGGTGATGGTTCCATTATTGGAGATAATGCAATACTTGATGCTCGCCGTGGCTTGACTATAGGCAGGAATGTAAATCTTTCGAGCAATGTATCAATCTATACGCTTCAGCATGACCATAGAGATCCTTATTTTGGTCTTCCTTCTCAAGATAAAGTAAAGTTGTCTGTAGAAATCGATGATAGGGTTTGGTTAGGTGCAAATGTAATTGTATTGCCAGGCGTGCATATAGGGGAAGGAGCCGTTTGTTGCGCAGGTTGTGTTGTAACCAAGGATGTTGAGCCATTTGCTGTCGTGGCAGGAATACCAGCTCGAAAAGTGAATGAAAGACCTCGAAATTTAAAATATGAATTTAAAGGTAAATCTTGTAGATTCTATTGAACTTCTTTAATTTAATCTGTATATGACAAAATTAAATAGCTTAGCAATAGTTATCCCTGCCTACAAATCAACGTTCCTTGCTGCAGCTTTAGATTCCATTGCAGCTCAAACACGTCAGGACTTCACACTTTATATTGGTGATGACTGTAGTCCTAACAATTTGGAGGAGATAGTTGATAAGTATAGGGATAAAATCAACTTAGTGTATAAGCGCTTTGATAATAATCTTGGTGGTAAGGATTTGGTAGCGCAATGGGAACGCTGTATCGATATGACTCAAGATGAGGAATGGCTTTGGCTCTTCTCTGATGATGATGTAATGGAACCATCTTGTGTTGAAAACTTTTATAAGAGTTTACAAGAAACAAATGCTTCCTATGATTTGTATCATTTTGATGTGAAGGTTATCAACGATGATGGAAAGATAAGAAGTATTCCTAAAAAATATCCTCAAGATTTAGATAATTTCTCTTATTATAAAGGTAAATTAGAAGGTAAATATGCCAGTCTTGTAGTAGAAAATATATTTAGTAGGGAAGTTTACCGAAAATATAATGGGTTTATAAAATTTGATTTGGCTTGGGGAAGTGATACTGCTACATGGGTTTTGTTTTCTGAAAAGAAAGGTTTCCATACGATAAATAATTCACATGTTTTATGGAGATGTGGAAATCAAAATATTTCACCGAATGTTAGTCAGCCTATTGCTGTTAGAAAAGTTAGAGCATTGGTCGCTTTTTTCAAATGGGCACATTCGTATTTTAAAGCAAGAAATCAGGCTCATCTTTTCACAAATATGAGAGCGTTTGTAAGTAGAGTTGCAATGTTTAGTAGATATACACCAAAAGAAGTAATAGAAGAATCGATTGTGGAGTTTTGTGAAGGACACAATATATCCTTCTTATGCTTTCTTGTGAGAATATTGGTTAATATAAAAAGATAATATATATGTTAAAGTATATTTTAACCATGGATGCAGCTACTTGTTGTGGATGTAGAGCTTGTGAGCAAGTGTGTGCACACCGGGCTTTACAAATGGAATCAAATGAAGAGGGGTTCCTTTATCCTAAATTGGATGCAACGAAATGCGTGAATTGTGGATTATGTGAAAGTGTTTGTCCAATGATGAAGGCAGAAATTGTTCTGCAGGATGAAGGGCAAGCTTATGTTGCACAGAATAAGAATGTTGGTGATCTTAAGACGAGTTCTTCTGGAGGTGGCTTTATTGCAATTGCCAAAATAGTTCTGTCTCAAAATGGCGTTGTCTATGGAGCTGCTTACAAGAATGGACCAAATGTATGTCATATTAGGGTTGAGAAGTCTTCTGATTTAGAAAAATTGAAAGGAAGTAAATATGTTCAATCTGATATTGGTGATTCGTATAAACAGGTAAAAAAGGATTTGAGAGAGGGTCGTATAGTTTACTTTGTTGGTACATCTTGTCAGGTGGCTGGCTTGAAACTTTTCTTGAGAAAAGAATATGATAATTTACTAACTTCAGATTTGATATGTCATGGTACTCCATCGCCTGAGATTTTCAAGAATATGATTAGCCATGTTGAAGAAAAAATGAATGCAGATTTCGTTGACTATTCTTTTAGAGATAAGAGAGTCCGCGGTTGGAGCTGTTCTTCTTCTTCTTACAAAATGCGCTCTTCAGGCAAGATAAAGTATATAAATTATTCCAAAGATATGGAGGCGTACTTTAAGGCATTTATTTCAGGTCATCTTATGCGAATGAATTGCTATCAATGTCCATTTGCAAACACTCATCGGTGTGGTGATATAACTTTGGCTGATTTTTGGGGCGTGAGAGAAAATATTCCTGATTTCCCGTTTATTCATCGAGGAGTGAGTTTGTTACTTGTCAATAATGTTAAAGGAACGAAGGTTTTAAATAGCTTGAAAGATCAGTTTGTTCTGAAGGTAATTCCTATGGAAATGGCAGTTGAAACAAATGCAAATTTAAGTCATCCTACGCCATTATCAAAAGAAAGAGAAATGAGTTATGATTTGGCATTAAACCATTATACTGCTTTTCTTGATAAATATTATATAGGTAATTATTTTATAAATAACTTGAAGGTACAAGTTGAGTATAATATAAGACGTTACCCTTGGTTGTTTTTATTAATCTCTAGAATAAAGAAGTTGATCAAATGAAAGTTTCGATAATAACTATTTTAGATAATACCAACTATGGTACATATTTGCAGGCTCTTGCTACTGGTATGGCTGTTAGGTCACTAGGGCATGAAGTAGAAATTATACATTACACTAGACCATGTATGACGCCTAAAGGAAATTCTAAAGCTATTTATGAAGATCGGGGTTTTATCAGATGGTTTTATCGTTGTGTATTGAAATATTCTAGGAAATCTTATCAACTCAAAAAGCTTGATATGGATTTCTTGAAATGCTATTTGCCTGTAACTTCAGAATATATAGGTTTTAAATCACTTGTAGAAAATCCACCTCAAGCAGATGTGTATATTACCGGTAGCGATCAAGTATGGAATAGTTTCTATAACCGAGGAATAGATAAAAGCTATTATTTAGATTTTATTCCAGAAGGTAAGAAGAGAATAAGTTATGCTGCAAGTATCGGTATGCCAAACTTTCCTGAGAATGAGGTTGATGAAACCAAAAGACTATTAGAAAGATACCAATATATTACGGTAAGAGAGTTGTCTGCTAAAAAAATATTGGAAAATCTTGGGGTCGCATCGGAAGTGGTTCTTGATCCTACGTTGTTGCTAGACAAAGTTGCATGGTCAGAAATAGCAGAAAGGTATAATTTTAAAGAGTCTGAACCTTATTTGCTGACATATAGTGTAGAATATGGAAAGGAAGACTCTTATATCAAGCATTATGCCAAGCAAATTGCAGAAAAGAAAGGGTTGAAATTATATCATATTACATATGGTGGTAAGCCATTTGATAATTATTATGATAAGGTGTTTACTTATGCGACCCCAGACCAATTCCTTATTTTGATGCTTCATGCTTCGTTTATAGTGGTCAGCTCGTTTCATGGAACTGCTTTCTCTATAAATTTCAACAAACCTTTTATTACTGTCTCACCTAAGAAGTTTAACAGTAGAGTTATGAGTTTGTTGCAGATTACTGGCTTAGAATCAAGGGTTGTAACTGATGATAGCCGTTCAATTGATAGTTTTGGCGATATTGATTATTTTTCTGTCAATAAAATCCTTGATGGGGAAAGAAAGAAATCGCTTGCAATTTTAAATAAAATGTTAAAAGCTTAAAAATGAGTGTATTTGAAAAATTCGGGGGGGCAATAAATCTCCTTCATAATAAGTGGTTTAGATTGAAACTGAAAAAGGCAAATCCAAAGGAAAGAGCAGAGTTGATGAGAGATAAATTTTATTATCTCGGTAAGAATGTAGAGCTTTATACCATCAATTTTGGAACAGAACCTTATCTTGTTAGCATACATGATAATGTAATCGTTGCTTCTGGTGTTAATTTTGTCAATCATGATGTTAGCGTATTCAATGTGGCAAGATTGCTAGGACTAAGGCGTGGTGATATTGATAAAGTGGGCAGTATTGAACTATTTGAGAATTGCTTCATAGGTACAAGTACTATTTTAATGCCAAATAGCTCTGTTGGCAAGAACTCTGTGATAGCCGCAGGAAGTATTGTAACGAAGCATGTTCCTGATAATGAAGTTTGGGGTGGTATTCCAGCTAAGTTTATTATGACGATAGCGGAATATGCCAAAAGACTTCAAGGAAAGTCAAGTGAGTTTCCTTGGATGCCTTTGGAGAAGAAATATAAAATGAGTGAGAGCGAGCTAATTCGGACTCGTCAAAAGTATTTCTTTGAAGATTTGAAAAGAAAATAATATTTGTATTTATGGCAAAGACAAAATTTAAAATATTCCTTTCTTGGCAGACTGATACCGATGGTAATAAGAAGATTATCAAGGATGCCATTCTAGCCGAATGTCAGAAGCAAAAAGAAAAGAATGGTTATGATGTAGAGATAGACGAGGCAACTCGTAATCTACCTGGCAGCCCAAAGATAGAAGATGCCATCTTAAAGAAGATTGTTCATGCAGATATATTTGTTTGTGATGTCACTCCAGTAGCTAGCTGCGGAGAGAAGCTGATGCCAAATAGTAATGTGATATTTGAGTTAGGCTTTGCCTTGCATGCATTGGGTGATGAAAGGGTTATTTTGTTAGCAAAGAAAGTTAAGAAAGACGATTGGAATGTCAATAATATGCCTTTTGATTTCAATCACCGCCGGATTGGTTGTTTTTCTTCCGCTAAGGATTGTGATTTAGAGTTTGAAATTGACAGTAGTCTTAAATATTGTGCAAAATGGTCTTTCTCTAAAATTGATTGGAGAAAATTATATAGTAGGATTGGAGGTTTGAAAGATAAATTGCCTGCAATTGAATTTTCGTATAAGCCAAAGCAAATGATGCCGATAAAGGCAACGGAGGAGTCAACGGTTTTCTTTTCGAGAAGAATGGCGGAGGCTTTTCCTGGAGTGAGAGGTGTCTGTGAGTTTACTAATCGCAAAGATATTATCAAACGGCTTTCTATTTTACTGCAATTTCCTCTGAAATTCGAACATGGTTTGGATAAGGCCGATACCGATCCAGTATGGTTCTTTAGGGCTGGGGCCACAGAAGACATACAAACTTTTCTGCGTATAGGAAGAAATAAGGTTTTAATGAATACAGACGAACTGTTGATTAAACGTATTGTTGTATATCGTGATAGTGGTAGATATTATGGACAATATGTTTATGTTGAAGTGGAACCAGATAAGTCTTGTGGATGTTATTCACATAATGAGGCTGTTGTAAAAGATATAGTGAAATCAAGGGGATATTATGACGAGGAATTTGCTGTATTCAAGCCCAAATGGTATTTGCCTGAAAGAAATATATCAAGGCAAGAATATGATGATGGCTCTGCTATGATAAATGGTGCACATGTGCAACTACATGGTCGTGCGAAACTACGATTTCGCTATCTTACTCCTTATAACTTTATTTTAGCAGCAAAGTTCTCACCTTTTAATTGCAATGAGTTCGATAGGACATCTGAGGAGTATTTCAAAGGTATGCTTGACGGAACTATTGACAAAGAAACGTTTAATGAGTATATGGAAAAGTTTCCAAAACGGGATTATTGATAGAGGCAGAAATATGAAACGAACATTGATAGTAGCAACGACCTCATACGCAGGTATGGGACCGTATGTAAGTGAGATAGTAAATACATTTTCTCCAGAGGATGATGTATATTTTTTCTTTCATGATTATGAAGACGATTTTTTTAAAAGGAATATAAAGAAGGAACTTCATAAGAAAAGTGTGTTTTTTAAACAAGCAAATTCGGCAATTAATAAGCTTAAAGAATTATTGTTAAATTCTGAAGGTTATGATTCGTTGATATTGGATGTTTGTAGAGAATTTCAAATTCAGATGGTTCATTATATTAATGGACTTCCTTCAATCAAAATGCAGCGTTGTTTGGAACAAAATGGTATAAATATTCTCTCTACTGTTCATGATTTGTCTCCTCATGAGGCAAAAAAAGTTTGGTATAAGCAATTTCGACAAATTGTGTCTTACAAGAGAATGAAGGAAAATCTACTAGCAGCAAAATTATTGGTTACTAATAGTCAAAATCAATATGAAGAATTAAGCAGACGTTTTCCTGAAAAAAAAGTTTATTTTCATGATTTTCCTTCTCTTGTAACTTCTGAGATTGCAAATGGAACGAAAATTCCTGTCGAGTTAAACCATATAAATAAGCCTTATATTTTGTTCTTTGGTCGCATTGAGGAGTACAAGGGCATTCGTCTGTTATTTACGGCGTTTTGTAAGAGTCAAGAACTTAATAACAATTATAATCTAGTTATTGCTGGTAATGGTCAATTAAACATTGATACGCAGAAAGCAAATTCAAATGTACTATTTATTAATAGGTATATACATGACGAAGAAATTGCATATATGTACAAACATGCAGCATGTGTTGTATATCCTTATATTTCTGCTACCCAATCTGGGGTGTTATCTTTGGCTTTTTACTTTAAAACTCCTACTTTGACAAGCAATGTCAGTTTCTTTCGTAAAATAATTGAAGAATCGCAAGGAGGATTGATGTTTGAAAATGGAGATGTGGATGATTTGACAGAAAAAATAATAGCTCTATTACACATGGATGTTAGCAAAATGAAACAAAATCAAGCAGACTATTATAGATTAAACTATAATCCACAGGCTATAAAAAATACTCTAATGGATATTTATAACAATCGCAAATGATTGATATTACATAAATTATAAGAATATGATAAATAATACAGCTTTAAAGAAAATCTTGAAAAAGAGTATCTTTCCTTTTTTGACTATTTTAAACAAAATGATTAATAAGGAAGATAAGTTGGTTTTGCTTTATACTGCAAATAAAGGTTGTACGTTCTGTAATTTGACTATGAGAACGTATCTTCTCAACAATTATTTTGATAAGAAATACAAAATATATTGTGGTATCGAATCAATGAAATATGCAGAGCCAATAAATAGAGTGACCTTTGTTAGTGGGTTAAAAGCTATTTGGATATTTTTGCATGCCAAGCATGTTTTTTATACAGCTGGGCAGCTTCCGATAAAACCTTCGGCAGCGCAGTGTGTCATTCATATGAGTCATGGCAATGAGGACATCAAGGCAATGGGAGCAAATTCAAATATAAATAATGGTGACGAGTTTTTTTTCACTTATCTGATTGTAACTTCTAAACTTTATATAGAACCAAACATCAAGGCTTATAAATGTTCCTCTGACAACATCATAATTGCAGGTGATCCAATGTGCGATGACTTATTAAATGCTACCCAAGATGAATATGACTTTAGCTCTTATGCAAAATTTCTACTTTGGTTACCAACATTTCGCCAATCCGATTATTTGAATTATAATGATTCTCATTTGGATACCTTAGTGCCCCTTTTTCATGAAAAAGATTATTCAAAGTTGAATTCTCTTTTGGCTCATTATAATATCAAGCTTATCGTAAAATTGCATCCTGCTCAATCTACCCCTAAAGGCTTACAACGCCATTTTAGTCATTTAAGTGTTTTTTCTCACGTAGAGTTTGTGAATTATGGCTATGATATATATAAACTTATGGCACATGCAGATGGATTGATAGGTGATTATTCTTCGGTGTCATTACAATATTTGTTATTGGATAGACCTGAGGCTTTTGTTGTACCAGATATGGATGACTATAAAAAAAATCGTGGCTTTGCTTTTGAACATCCAGAAGATTATATGGGTGGGCATCTCATTAAAACATTGGATGATTTTGAACAATTCTTGAAAGATTTTGCAGCAGGTAAAGATATATATAAAAACAAGCGAGAATGGGTTTGCAACCAAGTGTTTAAGTATAGAGATGCTAAGAGTTGCGAGCGTATCGTAAAATTAAGTGGAATGATACGATAGTACACTTTGCTTTGTAATAAGTAATGATAACATATAGCAGATAGATTTTTTTAATGTAAATTATTAATTTTTTAAGACAATGTATTATATAAATCCAAATTTAAAAGACTTAGTAAGAGTGTTTGATCAGAATGAACGTAAAGATTACTTACGTCTCGATCTAAATGAGAATCCTGGAGGCTTACCACAAGATTTTATAGATAAAGTCTTGTCTGATGTTTCTCCTAGACTTGTTGCTCAGTACCCTGAAACCCTTCATTTTTCAGAAGTACTTGCTGATTTTCTGCACACCGACATTAAGCATTTATGCTTGGTAAATGGCTCTTCAGAAGGTATTCGATACATTATTCAGGCATTTACATCTGTTCATGGAAGAATTGTTGGTGTTGTTCCATCTTATTTTATGTTTCAAGTTTATTCTGAAATGTATGATCGTAATTTTATTAAGGTTCCTTATAATGAAGATTTGACAATGGATGTGGATAACATTATAAAGGCAATGACAGATGATACACAGCTTCTGATTTTGTTGAATCCAAATAACCCTATGGGTAATGTTTATTCTGAAGAGGAGTTTAAATTGATTTTGAAAGTCGCTCAAGAAAAACAAATTACCTTACTTGTTGATGAGGCTTATCATTATTTTTATGAGGGAACTTTTATTAATTACGCTTTGAAGAATGAGCACATATTTATCACTCGCACATTTTCGAAGTTATTTTCAATGGCAGGATGTCGCTTAGGTTACGTTGTTGGATGGCCTGATGGTATAAATATGGTTCAAAAACTGTGTACTCCTCATAATACAAATGCTTTTGCTTTGAAATTTGCCGAGAGCATATTGGAATCTCCTACTATTCTTAATGACTTAATTGAAAAGTTTAAGGAGGGACGTCGATATTTATTGAAAACATTGGATGCTAATGGCTATTCCCATAAGGGAGAGGCAGGTAACTTTTTGTTTATTAAGACAAAAACTGATGCTCCAACAATAGTTTCTCGTATGAAACACGAGAAGAGAATACTGATAAAGTCATATCCAAACGTTGGTGATTTTGGAACTTGTCTTCGTGTATCTATTGGTGAAAAACATTATATGCAACAATTCATTGAAGCTTTGTTGGAACTTGATAAATAATAGTAGTAGTTATGGTGAAAGTTATAACTTACGGAACATACGACTTATTACATTATGGTCACTTAAGGCTTTTGGAACGTGCCAAAGCCTTGGGTGATTATTTGATAGTGGGTGTTACCAGTGATGATTTTGACAAAGAACGTGGTAAAATAAATGTCCAGCAATCTTTTATGGAAAGAGTTGAAGCTGTAAGAGCTTCAGGATTGGCGGATGAAATTATAGCAGAAGAGTATGAAGGACAAAAAATAGATGACATCAAGCGTTATGGCATAGACATTTTTGCTATTGGTAGTGATTGGAAAGGGCATTTCGACTATCTTGAAGAATATTGCAAGGTTGTTTATTTAGAACGTACTGTAGGTGTTTCTTCAACAGAACTAAGGTCGGAAAAAAGAGAAGTACGTTTGGGGCTAATTGGTAATTATGTTTCTGTAATAGAAAAGTTTGTTGCAGAAAGCAAATTTGTAAATGGGTTGAAGGTATCTGGGATTTGCTGTTCTGGGTTTAAGGAAGACAATGGAAAGTCAAAGATTCCAAGATACACTGAGTATGAAGAATTGCTTGATGTGTCTGATGCAATATATATTGCATCATTTCCTCAAGAACATTATGCACAGATTAAGTTGGCTTTAAAGAAGAAAAAACATGTCCTATGTGAGTCTCCCATTTCTGTTAAGCCAGAACAATTCATGAGTTTAGTAAACTTAGCCAAGGAGAATGAGTGTGTGTTGATGGATTCTATAAAAACTGCATATTCTATGGCTTATTCTCGTTTGCTCCTTTTGGCAAAGAGTGGTATAATTGGTGATATTATGTCTGTTGATGCAACTTGCACTAGTTTGAAAGAGTTTTCTGCCAATACTCTTTTTCCTAATAAATGGAATAGTATCTGTGCATGGGGACCAACTGCACTCTTACCTATATTTCAATTGTTAGGTACAAAAGATTATTCAAAGAGAATTGTCAGTCACATCATTAATAAAGAGACGATGTTTGACGGATTTACTAAAATAGAATTTGTATATCCTAATGCTGTAGCTTCTATAAAAGTTGCTCAAATGATGAAATCTGAGGGAGATTTGGTGATATCTGGTAATAAAGGCTATATTTATGTTCCTGCGCCTTGGTGGAAAACGGATTATTATGAAGTTCGTTTTGAAAATTCAGAGAAAAATAAACGATATTTTTATCAGTTGGATGGTGAAGGCATTAGATATGAATTAGTCTCTTTTATCAAAGCAATAAATGACAGTCACGATGATTTCTATATTTCTCGTAATGTTTCCTTGGAAATAACTAAGATTATAGAATCATTTATTGAGGGTGATTATCTAAAAATTTGAAAACTCCAATGAAAAAGGTAATCGTTATAATCACAACGGCTTTTACACCAACAGGCGGTTTGGCTTCTGTAATGCTGAATTATTATAGAAGCCTAAATCTTGATAAGATCGGTCTTCAGATAGATTTTGCATCAACAAATAATATTCCATCTGATTTAGATGATGAAGTCAAAAAGAATGGTGGCAAATATTATCAACTTCCAAAAAGAGGAAATGTGGTACAGTATTGGAAAGCAGTGAATAGTTTGTGTAGAAACTATGATGTGGTTCATGTTCATGCAAATAGTTCTACAGCTGTAATAGAACTCTCTGCAGCAAAAGTTGCAGGGGTTCCTAAACGCATTCATCACAATCATACGAGCAAAACACAGCATCCGTTTATTAATGCTGTTTTACATCCTTTCTTTATGCATTCGTTTACCGATGCTATTGCTTGTTCTCAATTGGCTGGAGATTGGTTGTTTGGAAAGAATAACTATAAGATTTTGAGAAATGCAATAAATATTGCTAAGTTTGAATATAATAATGATGCACGTGTACTTATAAGAAATGAGTTTGGCATAAAAGAAGAGGATTTTGTTGTTGGGCATATAGGCAAATTCATGGATGCAAAAAATCATGAGTTTTTGATAAAGGTATTTGCTGAATACCATTTGAAGCATTCTAATTCTAAATTGCTTCTTGTTGGTGATGGCGAATGGCGTTCGAAAGTTGAAAGTTGGGTCGCTGATAGTGGCTGTGCTGATTCTATAATTCTTGCAGGTTTACGTTCTGATATTCCTGCAATTGTTCAAGCCATGGATATTTTTGTTTTTCCATCGATATATGAAGGCATGCCATTAACAGTGCTAGAGGCGCAGGCTTCTGGTCTTCCATGTTTGATTTCATCTAATGTGACTAGTGATGTTAATATTGGTCAAGATGTAAAGATGAAGGATTTGGCGGATGGGGTTAAGGATTGGGCAGACTCAATAGATTCTTTTGATTATGCAATAAGTCGTGAGGTAAGATGCCATAATAATTATGAGTTAATTACCAAAGCTGGGTATAACATAGAGAATGAAGCAAATGAATTGCTGAAGATTTATAACGCTTAATCTTTGGTTTTGATTATGATAAAAGGGCAGGGGCTGTTTGGCATTATCATTGCCATCCCCTGTTTTCAATGAGTTATGTTTCATATGGAGTGTTTTAATCTAATATATAGACTTTTAGTACTGTTTAGTATAACCTTGGCTCTTATTGGTATATGGCAAAGTTGGGATAAGTTCTATCTATTCTTATTGTTATTTACTACCTGCTTGTTGCTATGTGGGCGATGGGTAAGAGACATGTATGCTAAGTTCGAGTTTGGTTGCCTATGGATGAGAGGAAGGGTTGTGACTTCCTTTCGTAACTTAGTTATCGAGGCATCGAACTATTTGGCAAGGAAAATACAAAAGTGGGAGCTAAGCGATACTATGCCTTCTTTGCTTTTGTTATCACCAAAAGCGGATGCTGAGGCTCACAAGGAGTATATTCGACGATTAAAGGCTGCCATTGATAATCCTGATGTTCATAATATAGCCCTATCTGGTGCTTATGGGGCTGGTAAAAGTTCCATCCTGAAAACGTTCAAGGCTTGTTTTACAGACTATAAAACTGTATATGTATCGCTTGCTTCATTTGGTGAAGAAGCAGGTGGCTGACTATGATTTGAAACATGTGTCATTTGAAGGCTTCCAGTAACCTAAGCCTTATTATGAGCGAGCTTCTATCTTGCTTCTTACTTCAGAATATGAGGGCTTCCCTTTGGTTCTTGCGGAGTGTATGAGTTTTGGGGTGATTCCTGTGGTATATGATAGCTATTCTGCTGTGAGAGATATTATAGATGATGGCAAAGATGGAGTTGTGATACTTTACGAGAAGAATGGGTATGATGCGGACAAGGCGGCATGTATGCTTGCACAGATCATGCAAAACGATTCTTTGCGAGATATGATGGCTCATGCAGCCATTGAGAAAATCAAGGTGTATTCTGTAGAAAGAATATATCAAGAATGGATGAAGACATTCGGCAAGTTACTACTTTATTAAGGTGAAGAACTTAGGATTATTGAGGTAAGTGTGCTTATGATTATTTAGAATGAAAAAGAAATATGGACAATACTATTTATGTTGAAACAATACAAAGTATAATGAGCAGTCAATCTGTTGGTTATTCTTTCGTTAAGTCTTTTATAGATACCTTATGGAAAAACAAGGAAACTCTTTATATAAATAATTATGTCATGATTTGGGATGTTCAATATACAAGTGAATCTATGCCTCAAAAATTTATAGAGTTTTCTAATGACCTAGGGTTTGATATATCTTCATTAAAGGTGGAAGATATGATGATGTTGAAACAACCGGTAGATTCTAAAGAAAAAATGTTTCTGCGTTTTTTCATAAAAGATACTTTTAAAAATAGTCATATTATAGCAATTCCAATCAATGCCTTTAGTCATGATGCCTCCTATTTTAATACAAAAGGGGTATTATTGTTATTTGCACAACAAAGAAACATTGATATAGGGACAAATGAACTCAATAGTTTTCATATTCTTCTAAATAGTCGAAGACCATGTGTTCAAAGTAATGATTCTGTTTGCGAATCGCTAAGTTATTTAGCAAAATCGGAAAGTAGGAAGGCCACAGAATATACAGAGTGCTTTCAACATATAGGCTATTCTTTAGACTGTATCTCAAATAAAAATGGGGAAAAATCTATTATATCTGGGCTTAGGCACTTTTCTTTATGGAATTATATTCATGCTAATGTCGATTTGAAATCAAAGTCTTTCAGTAGAAATACATATAAAGATATAGCACATAACAATACTAATACAATTATCTTGGAAGATGACAAGCATTTTATCAATAATGCATCAACATTGTACCAAAAGGAAGAAGGTGTTCAAATATTAAAGTGTTTATCTTTTAATGAGGGGAAAAGTTCTTTTAAGGATATAGAATATTTTGAAGATAATGACCTCTCAGATGCTAATACAACAATAATAGTTGCAGCTGATGGAGACGGAGACTTGGATTATAAATATCCGGATCGAATTTTAAACTTTTATATATCAAATATTATTTATACACCTTTTATCTCTATTTCTTTTATCAAGTCGTTCTCAAAAAGTATAACCAACAATATCCGTAAAAGTTTGGTTACGAGTCGGGATAGAATACTTACTGATTTGATGAACGCTTCAATGTTCAGTTCCAAAGAATCTGATTTTTATTTCGCTGCTTCAACGATTATAAGAAAAGCAAATGAGGCAGAGGATGTATTGATATTCCTTAAAAATGAGCATAAATATGAATTTAAGAATGTAAATAATTATGAAACAAGTAAATATGGGGAATTAGAAATTCCTAATATTTACATTTCTGACAAGTCTTTTGTAGCATGGTTGAATGAGTGCATTGAAAAATATGTAAATGCTTTCTATGTAAGTACTAACAAAACTATAGTACGATCGGCAGCATATATGCAAACAAATATAGGTCAAACTGGAAGAAGTTGTGTGATATTCCTCATCAATAAACAACATCAACCGAGTACGACTTGTGTATATTATAATAACATATTTGATAAAGATAATTACTATATTACGGATCAATGTGGAGTATTTATGGTGCAATACCAAATGATGCAAGATTCTATAAGAAGTAAAAATTACCTTTTGCATAAGTTGCGTCATGAAATTCCTAGCTGTACAGAAGCTATAGATAAAGGTCTTTTTGAGATTAAGAAAAATCTGGACGACATAGATGTTTCTAGAAAGCATATATTAAATATCACAAATAATTTGGCTCTAAATAACAGTCGTGTTTTGCTATTGGCAAAGTTCTTTTCAACTGTAGATTTTGATGCTGAAAAATTTGCAAAGGATAAGATAAGAATAAATGTAGCTTCTTTTTTAAATTCGTATATAGAAATTTTTAGAACGGAAGGGAAGTATAAAGGAGTGGATGTGTATTTTTATCAAATGGATGAAGGGGCTGTCTACATTAATGCAAGTAACTACTTTCAATTAGCATTAGTTAATGTTGTTACTAATGCTATCAGATATGCAGCTTCTGGTACTTGTGTGTTTATTGATATATATGATCATAAGATCGTTGTACGGGATTTAGGAATTGGTATTCCTGAAGATGAGAAAGAAATGATTTTTAAGGAGGGGTATAGAGGAAAAGAAGCAAAGAAAGTTAATGAAAAAGGAATGGGGTATGGATTGTATCTAACTCGTAAAGTTTTAGAAGCTCATAATTTTCAAATAGGTGTAGAATCAAATTTATTCTATAATAAAAACTATTTTGCAGAGTCTGCATTGTTAATCTATTTGGATACATTGAGCTTGAATGAAAGAAGAAAATTTATTCTGAATGGGCTTGATAATCCTGATATTCCAAATGCATTAGCTCTTTTTGAAGAAGTTAAAGATAGTAGAAAGATAGTGGAAATAGGTAAGGGATATGCAAATTTGAAGTTGGATACTATAATAAGTTGGATATCCTACCTCTCTGATAATAATGTCGTTTTTTATGATATGTTTTTTGAAGTATTTCAAAAACCACTTTATGAAGTTTCTTTTGTAATTCAATTCTAATTAAGGCTATGAATAAGAAAATATTAATAATAGACGATAATCCTATTAATAATGCAAAATATATAGATACATTGAAATTGAGTTATGATGTATCTGTTGCAATTTGGATGAGATCAGCATTGCGATTATTAAAAAGTAAAAAGTGGGATGTGGTTGTCATTGATGTTATGATGCCTACACAGATTTTATCGACAGATAATGAAATGAAAGCAGGTTTTGCTTTTTATGATGCAGAGGTTAAAAAACTTGAGCTAACTTCAAAAATAATATTTTGGTCAAGGCTTTCCGATAATGTTTTTGACTCAAATAAGTATCCGGAAAATAGAGGCTTTTACTTTGTTCATAAATCTGAAGATGCAGATCATTTAAAAAAAGTTATAGATAAACTCATATAATTATGCAATTTCTTATAGTTGATAAGCTTTCAAATGTAGCAGAGCATCATAGAAGGTCTGTAACTCTTTGGTTTTTTTATCATTTTGTTATGGTATGTCTTTGTATAATCAATATCGTATTTTTGATAGCAAACTGGGGTGAACTTCATGTGAATATTGATAGTGCAACAAATATTCTGTTAACTATCATAGGTTTTCTATTTGCTTTTGCAGGTATCAATATATATTCGATATTTAATACAAACATTGAATCTGAAAAACAAAAACTAATAGAGCTGCAAGATATATATAAAGCACAAACTCTTACAAATATTGAGTTAATGAAGTTTTCTGCTTCTATAAATAAACTCCAGCTTTACTCACAGTTAATTTTCTCTTCAAGGAAAATGAATAGTCAAATTCTTGAATGGGCATCTATTGTGGCTGATACAATAAATTCGATACGGCTTTATCTAGAGGAAATTAAACAAAAAGAAACTCATGAAATTTATGAACATAATAATAATGATGTACTTGCATTAAGTCGTGGCTTTCGTTATCAAGGTATTGAATTTTTGAATTATATAAGAAATCCCCAAGGTGAATTCTTTCGTGGAGTTAGTGATGGTATAAAACAGACAGTTATAGATGAAATGGAAAATTTGCTGGAAAAATTTGATATAATCTTTCCAATGGAAAATCAAATAGATGACAACGAACAAATTACTAATAATTCGTCAAAGTGGTGTTCTAAAATCTTTATGCGTTTTGTCAGTAAGTTGAAATTAGATAAGTTGTTGTTGAAGTTCATTTCTAAGTTCTAATAGATTTGAAAAGACCCATTGGGAATAAAAATATAGCAAAATTAAAGTAGTAACAAAATGAGTCTATTAGTAAATCGTATACTTTCAACGGAAAAGTCTTCCGTTCATCAGATATTTGAAACAAAGGGTAAGGTTTATACTTACCTCAATCCTGTATCTTATCTCACAGCTTTGGATAATAAGGAGCTGTTTGGCAAGATGGATGGTATATTTGCCGATGGTGGTTTGTTGGTGAAAGCCATTAAATTGGTTTATGGCAAGCAGGTGACCCGAAGAAGTTTTGATATGACTTCGATGGCACCGGAGTTGTTCTCTTATGCAGAGGAAAATGGTAAGACTATCTATATTGTGGCTTCTAAACAGGAGCAGGTGGAGAAGGCTGTGGAGATATTCCGTGAGCGGTATCCGAAGGTGAAGTTTGCTGGTTATCGCAATGGTTACTTTGCATCGGAAAACGAAATGGATGAGGAGGCAAAGCATATCGTAAAGCTGAATTCTGATTTCTTGATAGTTGGTATGGGAGCCTTGATGCAGGAGAAGTTCCTGCTAAAGGTGAAGAATGCTGGTTATCAGGGTGTCGGATTTACCTGTGGTGGATTTATCCATCAGACTTTCAGGAATGAGATAGATTACTATCCTGCATGGGTGAATAAAACAAATCTCCGCTTTGTTTATCGAATGTGGAAGGAACCGCATACCCGTAAGCGTTATGTGATGGCAGGCTTGCTGTTTCCTGCAAGATTCATCGCAGAAAAAATCTTCGGATAGTCTTGTACAGCCAGTGAATGGGAGTGAAGACTACCGATATAGGAAGTAATATAATGAATAGGAGCGTCGGTATAATATGACCGATGGCTCTTTGTAATTTATCTTTCATGCGTGCAAAAGTACAGCATTATGTTGAAACAACAAAAGATTTTCTTTGATTTCTTGCAATTCTGCATTGGTTCTGCCAAGGAAATACCTGGTTCTTTGAAGGAGGTGGATTGGAAGGAGCTATATGCTATAGCCCAGAAGCAGGCTCTGCTTGGTGTGCTATTTCATGGTATCCGGCAGTTGCCAAAGGAGTTGGCACCAGAGCAGAAGCTACTGATGCAATGGATGGTGATGGCGGAACAGATACGAAAACAGAATATCAGACTGTTTCAGGATTCCGTGAAGGTTTGTCAAAACTTCGAGAACAAGGGCTTTGCTAACTGTATCTTGAAGGGGCAGGGGAATGCGTTGCTTTATCCCGACCCTTATATGCGTACTCCCGGTGACATAGATATCTATCTCGCTGGTGGCAGAAAACGAGTGATGCAATATATAAATAAGGTGTGTCCGAATCAGGTGATGCGTTATCACCATGTAGACTTCCCTGTGATGAAAACGGCAATAGAGGTGCATTTTACTCCTTCGTATATGTTCTTTCCTGTTCATAATCGCCGGATGCAGAAATGGTTCGGGAAGGTAATGGATTTGCAATGTTCGAATGTAGTTACATTACCAGATGGGTATGGGGAAATTACAGTGCCAACGATGAACTTCAATGTTATATATATCCTCTCTCACCTCTATCGCCATGTGTTCACTGAGGGTATTGGTTTACGGCAATTAATAGACTACTACTTTGTTGTAGTGAAGAGTGAAGAACGAAGAGTGAAGAATCTGACGGCATTGCAACGTGAACTGAAATATCTTGGTTTATGGAAGTTTGCTGGGGCTGTGATGTATGTGTTGCATGAAGCTTTGGGGTTACCAAAGGAGAAAATGATTGCACCTATTGATGTGAATGAAGGTCGTTTTTTGTTGGCTGAAATCATGCAAGGAGGCAATTTTGGTCAATATGACACTAGACTTGGAAGCAAGGAGAATGAAGGCAAACTTCATCGCTATCTCAGAATGAGTTTGCGCAACTTACGCTTCGTGAAGCATTATCCTACCGAGGCATTGAGCGAACCATTGTTCAGAACTTGGTTTGCCTTATGGAAGAAGATACATGGAATAAAATAACAGATTTACGGGCGAACGGCTCCCTCTCCCATTTTTTGAGCTACTTTTCGGTGATGGAGCCTAGTAGCCCGTTTTTGAAAATTTATCCGTCCTTCCTTACCCTTAAGAAAGGCTCCACCTTTCTCACCAAGCCTCTCTTCAATAGTCTTTACGCCCCCTTCGGTTCCCCCAGTTCTGGGGGACAGAAACCCTCAGGGACGAGAGGATGTAACCGCCCTCCGGTGCTCAGAACCGCTACGCTCTAAGGTTGGAGGACCAAAGCGGTCTTCGCCATGGTTGGTAACCATCTACTTCTCCATATTGCCCGCTAAAAAATAAGTATTACCTTTGCTGCCGATTAAAAAATGGTAACAGATGGAAAATAAGAAGAAAGCAAAAGTTGATTACGCAGCCATCATTCGTGAGTTCGAGATGTATGGTCGTGGTCGTTCTCTCAAACAATTTTGTGATGACAGTAGTTATGTTTATCCTAATGTGCTTCGATACTATCGTAAGTGTTTTTGGAATAGCAAGTCTAGGTTGGCAGCTTCTCCTGATGGTGACAAGTCTCTTGTTCCCTTGGAGATTGAGTCGGCAGCAAGTGTCAACTCAGCTTCTTCAAGTGTGGACTCTTGCAAGCCAGAAGAACCGACCATGCCTGTGGCTGCTCCTTCTATCCCGACATACAGTATCGTCTCGATGCACATATCGTTCAGCAATGGGATGGAGTTGTCACTTTGCGAGACAAATGTAAATGAGATTACAGCTTTGTTGCACAAAATAGTTGGCTGAAATGATATCCTTTACAAGTAGACAGAAATACTATTTTTATTCTGGTCCTATGGATATGCGTAAGGATATCGATACTCTCTCAGAAGTAGTTCGTAGCCAAATGGGGCTTGATCCTTATATCGAGGAATCGGTTTTTATATTTATGTCGAAGAATCTTCGTACAATGAAGATTCTCTATCGTGGTCGCCGCCGCTTTGAATTGACAAAAATCCGCTTGGATGATGAAAAATTCTTTTTGCCTGTATTCGACGAACATCGTTCCTGCTACAAAATTTGCTGGAGCGACTTCGTTACGCTTACAGAGGGTGTTCAAGTCACTAAAATGCAGATAAAAGAAGATGTTGTTTGATTGTTTAACTATCTGGTTATTAGTGTTTTAGTAATAAAAAATCTTCAAAAAAACTTGCATATGTCAGAAAAAAGTAGTACCTTTGTAGGCATGAATGACGAAATGAAGTTACGTTTGGCTTATGCTGAGATAGCTCGTCTCAAGGATGAGATGGCAACAGCGAATCGTGGGCAGGTAGATTTGATAACTCACGATCAAGCCTTGCGTGCCGATTTCGAACGTCAGCGTGAGGAGGATCGCCAGTTCTTCAAGGCTCAGCAGGACAATATGAAGGAGTTCTATATGCAGCAGATGAAGGAACAGGCTGAGCGCCATAAAGAGGAACTTAAGCATCTGCGAGAGGAGAACCTGGAAAATGTAAAGCGTATTATGAAGGATAGCGCTAACCACCAGAAGGCATCGGATAACTTGATAGCTTCCTTGAATGAGAAGATTACAAAACTCACTTCGATGCTTGAAAAGTCTTCGCTCTCTGCATCGGAGGCACAATGGCTGGCCCGTTATCGCCAGCGCCAACGGTTCAAGCGTAATGCGGAGCAAAAGAATTTGCTGAAGTCTGGCAAAGAGGTTACGAGAGAAGAAGAAAAGTCTGATTGGCCTGAAGATTCCAATGATGACGTTCCATCTACTCCGTCTTCTGCATCAGGTGACCAGACTCCTGCAAAAAAGAAGAAAAAAGCATTGGACAAGCGTTCTACTCGCACAGATTATCAGAAGAACAAGCCATATACGACTGCTCCTATCTATCATATGCTTCATGAGTATTTTACCCTTCCTGAAGGAGGACACTTTGTGAAACGCGATGGGGAAGTGGAGACTTGGTGGTATCGTGAGTTGATTCGTATTCCTGAGCATTACGAAGAGCATTTCTACGAGGTGGCAAGCTATTATGTTCCTGGGCATGGAAGTGGAGTCACTCGTCCTAATACCCGCTTGATTAAAGGTGTTTCCTTTGACTTGGAACTGATAACTTATGTTCTTACCGAGCATTTCGCTTACAATACTCCATTTACGAGAATTGTAGAGAAGCTATCTCATATGGGATTGAATATGAACGAGAAAACCTTGGGAGTCATCGTACATAAGATAATCTCTTATATCCGCAAGGAAATGAAAGATGTCTGGGAGGCGACTATCAAGAAGACTCACAATTGGATGATTGATGAGACCTCAGGTCTTGTTGGTGTGAAGACAGATGAAGGTGTCCGTAAATACTTGAAGCGTTATTTTTGGGGAATCAAGGCTAATGTCCAGAAGCTCGTGTGGTTTATATACGAGCATGGGAGTCGTGGCCTCAAGGCAATCCGTCAGTTCTTGGACAACTTTATCGGCTTCTTTACTACTGACGGTTATGTAGTATATAAAGTATATGACGATGATGAACTTCATCCTGATCAACATCGTTCAGCATGCCTGACACATATAAGGCGAAAGTTCGTAGAGTCCTTGGAAGAGAATCATTCCTTGTCTATGTGGTTTATCGATGAGATAGGTAGACTATTTGGAATCGAGCATGACTGCAAGAAGGCAGGTTTAACAGCCGACCAGGTTCTTGTGGAAAGGCTTCAAAGGAGCAAGCCTATCATGGACCGAATCAAAGAGAAGTTTGAGCGATTTGCTAGATCGAATTACAAAGGCTTGGGCGCTTTGACAAAGAAGGCTCTTAAATATATCAAGACTGAATGGTCGGCAATGCAAACCATTTTGCAGGATGGCAACCTTGAGTTGTCTAACAACCTGGCAGAACAAATGATGAGACACATCAAGCTGAATCTTAAAAACTGTCTGAACATCGGCAGTGAAGATTCTGCGCTTGACTATGCCTTCATGTTTTCTGTCATAGAAAGCTGTAATATGAACAAGTTATCTCCTGGGTGTTACATCAAGGAGCTAGTTAGTCGTCTTACTGCCAAGCCTGTTTGTACAGCAGAAAAAGTGGCACTTTTGCCTTGCTTTATGCAAAAATAAATGTTAAATCCAATCATTTTTTATTTTTAACATCTCTTGAATCGCCTTTACATAAAGGTGGTTCAGAGGGTGTATGGAAATATAGATGGTTACCCATGGTTGTGCGGGATGGGACCGTCTGGGGTGCAATATATAATCCTTTATTTAGAATAACATAATGCTATTTTCAAAGTTTTATTAGTTTAGCATTTTTATTTATCTGCTTGATCATTAATATATTATAAGTATGGAAAAATATTATGCAGTGCAACTTTCAAGTTGTGTAAAGGGTGAATTGATATTATTGAAGGCTGATGTATCTTATTTGTATGCTCATTTATTCACGGATGAACAATTCCAGGCATATAAAAAATGGAAACGTCAGGGGATTCATTTCCCTATGGAAATGCCCATTGATTTAAATGCACCTTGTGATGGGGATTTTTGGCTTGTAGTTGATAACGGTGGGGATAATATTGATAATATAAAATGTACATTTCGACGTTTTGCTCCTGGTATTTCAAAGTCTGATGCTATTGGTATGGGACGTTACAGTTTTGAAACCTATGTGGTTAATGCTGATAATACTTTAACAGAAGGAAGCATGATTCAATATTGGAAAGAAAATCATGAGCCAAAATCGCAGATAGATTTGTCTAAACAAACATTTATTTGTCCTTCCTGTGGTAAAGTTGTATCAACAGCAAGGGTACATGGAGCACATGTGCGTTCATGTGAGGATACATCGGCTCTTTACATTACGCCAACTTGCGATTCTTGTAATTCAAGCAAAGTAAAGAGATATTTTAAAGTGAATAAAGTGGATTTGGTGGAAGCGCCTAAATGATGAAATACATGTTTAGAATTAAACAAATACGTTAAATTCTTCTATGTATTTGTTGTTTTTGTATAAAATCTCCAGTTTCTTGTTTACTTTCTTTAGTTAAAATTTGGTGTTGATAAAATAAATAATTAACTTTGCCACCATTATAGAATAGGAATCATCCTAAGGTGGTTGTTGGAACACTTAAATTAAACAACTTATTTATGAAACAATGTGCAAAGAGTTAAAACTTCTCAATAGTTATGGGGAGCTGAACAAGGCTATTATAGCCTGGGCTAAAACATACTTGAAGGAAGATAAAAATATTGCTCATGTGGCAATATCGAGAAAAGCTCCTAGATTGCTTGAGTGGTGCAAGCAACATGGGGTGAGTAGTAATGTGGACATTATTACAGAACTTGCTTTGCCTTTTGAAAATTGGTCGAAATATAAGGATTGTATATTGACAGATGAAGCTATTTACCACGGAACTACCTTTAGTAAGGTAATGACATTGGTGGTAGAGGCGATGCATCGTTGGTCTTTGGGTAAGGCTTTCCCATTGTTTCTAACTAGTGATGCTATGGAGGTGAAAGGTATCTCAAAGCGTCTTCTTGACGGATGTCACCTTCTTGCATCTTCGGATATACCATTCTTCGTAGATTCTATTATCTCTAAGTTTTTCGACCTCGGAAAACCTTACGATATAGAATATCCATTGTTCTATATTGATTTTAAGGATGAATTGAGCGATGATACAATAGAATTTATATTGGGTAATCTTTCGGAAGTCCAAAAGTATTCTTACTATAAAAGTAGCAATTACGTAAGGGAGTTGAATTGTTATATCAATAACTATACCTTACGTACTGACTCTTTTAGTGAGAATAGCAAGCTGGGGGTGTCGGTGCCTGATTTCGCAAAGTTACGCTTTTTTAAAAAGGGTAATAGGCTTTGTGTTGTCTCTATGGTGCCTTATCGTATCCCTGATAGTTATATATGCCGTAATTCTTCCTTATTTGATGGTACATGGAGTATTATATGGAATAGTATCTATTCACAGGCAGAACAAAATACAAATAGTCTGGAAGAAAATAGTAGGTGTGTTAGTGAGGAATATTGCTATCAAATGAAAAAGAGTTTGGCTGTAATGGCCAATTATCTGTTTTCTTATCAGCATTTCCTTACAATACAAGATGCGCTACGTGATGCTATCGGTGATTTGGCTACGTCTGATTTTTATACTTTACATGAAGATCTTCAGTATTTATTAGGAACAGAGTTGGTAGACACTGTAAGGAACCTATTAAAATTGTGTCACTATAATGGGGGTGGATTGAGTAATTGGCATGCACAAATTTCCAACGTTGATTTTGTGATTCCACTCAACTATCAAGTTGATTACAATTACCAAATGGCAATCGATAATCAACGGCAGCCAGGTGGAAATAATGCAGACTTGTTGCTTTCCAGTATGTTCAGCGCGATGCATTGGAAGATAGAAATCGCTTCCAGAAAGCTAGGACATTCTGATTATAGTCGCTTACGCTTTGGTGAAACTTATGCTTCCATGCTGGATAGATTTTCCAAGCATTGGGATGACAAGCATATTGATTTGCTAAATGAAATCCATAAGGGAATTGATGTCCGTATAGATCATGGCTCGGTAGTTCCTAACTATGTAAGAACTGATGAAGGTGTTAATAGTGGTTGGGTCCGTATGTTCAGATCGGGTGAGAATGAGGATAGTAACAAAGACCAAATGTTGAGAACTCTTCTTACGCTGGTCTCTTTATATATGAGTGAGACTCAATCTCTATTTGTCAGTCTGATAGATCTGGAGTTGTTCTTATCGCATATTTATTTGGTTGAGAACCATGTAGATGTGTTACCGCGTAGAGTGTTTTCGCAGCATTGGTATCCGGTTTTTAATCAAGATGCTGCCAGATATGAAATGGCTGTCGAAATATCGGGAAAGAAAATTCCTATGCTGGAATGGGCGATTGAATCAAATGTGTTGAGTGAGGATTCTTTTGGCGAAATTACCATAGAGGATAATGAATATGCTCGTAATCTTGCCTTAGGTTCTATCCTGGATGAGGAAACGCTGGGGAAATTGAAAGAAATAGCGAAGTCTTCAAAGAAACGTATGGATAATTGTAAGCAAATGTATGTAGATACTCGTGAGTATTTAAACTTCTTGTTTTATACTGATGAGCATATTCCGATGGCTAAAGACATACATTTCCAAATGTTGGAGCTATGTCATCTCATCAAGGATGATATTCAAAACGATGAACTGGTAAAGCGTATGGCTTTAGAATGTGACACGCTGTTTTGGCGCTTCCCTGATACGGATTTGGACTTTTATCAAGAGGGCGTGACATATAAGGATTTTGAATTGATTTTCAAGGAAAAGTATGATTCTACCATAAAAAAATGTGGGCAGGATGTGATGTTCTTCTATGTGGTGACAAATCTGAAGTATTTTTGGAACTTGTGGTATCACTATAAGACGAAAGAAAACTTATATGATTATGACTATGCAGACTTTGAGCAATTCGTTGATTGGCTGGATGGAGAAGATAAGTCTTTTGCTGATGGTACCAGAATGGCTGATTGGTTCCGGCCTTTGGCTGAGGATTTGGATAATATCCTCTCGGTTCCATATGAAGACATTCGTAGCAAGATGTTGGAACTTTTGATATATTAATTCGTATGAATATTCTGAAATGTAAACTTTTGGCAGATTCCTTGATGGACGACAAAGCTCTTGAGAGGGATCTGCAAGAGGTCTTTCGGCTATTTACCGACGATCCTTATGACCTGGCTGGGCAATGGAAGAAAATGTTTAGGGAACCTCCTATGTATGATGTGTGGAGATTCTATGAGCATGATGTGTATGACTTCCGTTTTAAATATTTATTGCTCAATAATTACAGAAAATATGGACAACCAAAGGAAGACACCTCTTATTATGGAATATCCTTCAGTAAAAAGCTGTATAAAGAAGGGAAAACTGTAGAATATCCTCAAAGTGTTTTTGTCCTGGGAAATAATGGCTTAGGTAAAAGTTCTCTGTTTGATGCCATGGAACAGGTTTGTACAGGCAAGATTAGTGAAGCGACTTATCGAGGTATTTCTGATTTGAATTGGTATGTGAATCGAAAGCAAGGTATCATTCCGGATGTGAAGCTTTATACCTTTTATGATGAGTCTGCCTTGGAGAATGGAGTTAACCTTCCATTCAGTGATATGGGCATTGATTCTCACAGTTTCTTCTTATCGGAAAACAGTATCTATGAGCTTTCAAGGTATATGCAAACTGATGGTAATTCTGGGGATGTAGATTGGGTTCCTTGTTTTTGTTATGCTCTAGGCTTGGAGGATTTATTGAATTTTGCAAAGGATTCGACTGGGTATTGTCAAGCTCTTATAGATAGAGTAAATGAGGCTGTAGCTATGATATCAGATGACCCTCAAAAGCAACGTGACAATTTGAAGAGATTCATCAGGGATACTAGTGTAGAATTGAGCGATAATGATTTTAAAAAGGTTGGTGAGTTTAAGGAAGTATTAGGTGGTATTAAAGAAAATTTTTCTAGCTATGATACCAAAGAACTTTTGAAGCTTATAGAGATGAATATGCCAACTGGTCTGACTCAACTCTACTCACTGAATAGGTTTAAAGAGCGATTTAAAAAGGTATATGCAAACTACCAATTGATCCAAAATCAGGGAAACGGCGACAATAAGCCTATGGCGGGAAGAAAAAGAGTTAGAACAGAGAACTTGGACGCAGATGAAAATCGTTTTGAGCTAATCACTATCATAGAGGATTTGCATAGCAGTCTGGAAACAACCATGGAACTTAAAAATACCAAAGATTTACCACTGGACAGAATTATTCATGAAACCCAAAGTTATCTTCTTACACAAAAAGCTTTGGAACATACCAAGGAAGCTGATTTCTTCCGAGGACTTCCGGAAAGGTTGTTGGCATTCCAAAAGAACCTGAAAGAAAATTTGGAAGAACAGTTTAGAGAGATATTTGATGGGGAGTTCCAAAATATTATAAAGAATACATTTGAGCCTTTTATGTCTAAAGGAGAGAAACTTGATTTTGTGCAGGTAGATCATGGAGTGGTAGCTGCTAACTATGGAATGAAAGTAACGGTAAATGATATTCCTGTTAACAAGTATTTTAACACCTTTCGTTTCAGGTTGTTCTGTTTGTCACTTATGGCTGCGTTCAATCTGAAAATGATGAAAAAAATGAAATTTCGCTTTCCGTTTGTCTTTGATGATATTTTCTATGCAAATGACTATCGAAATAAGAACGAATTGTTTGTATTCTTTCAAGTGCTTGCTAATAATGCCAATGCTTTACTAGGAGACAAAGATGCGGTACAAGTTATATTTTTCACTCATGATGAACAGATTGTGAATACCTTATTGCAAAAGGATATTCCATTTACACATTATTCCGTATCAAGATTGATGGAACAAGCATATTTGCCATCTCCGTATTTTGATGGATGTATTAAACTTGTAGATGGACACTCTTTTTGTAAAGTTGTAAAAGAACTAAAAAGATTCAAAGATGAAAGGATTGAAGAATGAGTTTAAGTGGCTGGTTTTCTTAGTTGTCTTAATATCTGGATTGATTGTTTGGACTTATTTCGTTTTCTCACCAGGCCCGAATATTGATAACCAAGTACAATTGCGATTAGAGCATCAGAAAGAGAATGTCTTACGAGATCATGTTATCCGGAAACTAACTAATAGCGGGGATGGAAATCTTGATAGTAATCAGAAAGATTCTCTCAATATGCTTTTTGAACAATGGGATACCATCTTGAAACAAGAGCATGCTTTATTTAGATCGGAACAAAGTTCAGCTCAGCAAAATATTGCTATTTGGTTGAGTATTATCGCTGCAATATGTACTATTCTGCCGATCGTGATAGGTATTAATCAGAATATGAGTTTCAACTCACAAGTGAATTTACTTAGTGCAGAATTCCAAAGGAAATTGGATGAATATTCAAAGGAAATACGTATCAAAACAGATAGATTCAATCAAGAAATCCGTGAATTTAGAAAGAAAGCTTTGGAGAGCAAATTCTCGGAACTGGTAAATACCTTTTCTGTCAATTTACGAATCCTTACGGAATTAGAGGAGATTGAAATTCATCAAAATGTACTGCTTACATGCCCTAAACTGTTGAAAGGACAATTGGATAAGCTGGAAAAGCATTCTCTGAAATTTAAAGAGGATTATCAGAAACTTTCAAGTGAATTTAAGGAAAACAATGATATTGATTCCCTAGAAGAATCAGAGAAAGAAAAGGTAAGTCCTGACATTCAGATAATTGAGTCGCAACTAAAAGAGAATTTGGTAGATGTCTATATCTTAATGAATAATCTCTTAAAAAAGTATGAAACATATTTTGATGACGACTTGCTGTTTCGTGTACATGATACAATGGATCAACTTTGGTATAAAACCGACAGTATTCTAAAGACACCTAACGAGGTTAATATTCAAGAGCATATAGAGTCTATTTGTCATTACATCTCCCGTATCAAAGAAATTTTTTACGAACTTCTTAAGCGTAAGAATGCTAAATGATAGATGTATCTATTGCTCGGCAGAAAGGAAGGAGAGGATATGAATCTCATCACTCATGTAACAGATAGAAAGGGGCACGATATGTGTTATGCCATCGATTCTCGTAAGCTCCAGAAGGAACTCGGCAGGGAGCCATCGACTTCCTGCCTACTCTTGATAAGGTGAAACCGGATGTGTTTGTGGTGAACGCTGAAGGTGGGTCTGATTACCATCTCGCTGGAACCGACCTTTGAGGTGCGCGACCGCTGTGGTCTGTCTACCTCTACCCGTAAGATGATTCAGAAGATATGGCCGGTGAAGTTGCCGAAGATGGATCCGGAGATGCTCGC
>OGDU01000596.1_pt1 | contig 34748 bp, 27 predicted proteins | sample 1570371 | NCBI WGS metagenome assembly OGDU01 (sample SAMEA2581977, study PRJEB24529) | metagenome | biome: Human gut stool | place: China | collected 2011
TAAGGTGCGGTTGTAGACGTAACGGGCGCAGCCACAGAATTGCTTCATCAGTTGAATCTGCATTCCATTTGGTTTTAGTTCGAATTTGAAAGCGCGCCTAATTAACAATTGTATTCCCCCGCTACGATCACTTATTTTCACGGAGCCTGATGAGTTGCATCATCGGGGAAAACGATACGGCAGAATCTGAGAAAATTTGGTAGAGGTATCTTTGGTTCTGTTGATCGTATGCGGCAATCCGTCGTGACGAGTTCTCTATTACCATAGACAAAGCAGGTATTAAAATATGCAGAGCCGCGACTCTATGGAGCCCTTATATCACTGTCGTGAATGATGGTGTTTTACGGGCCCTTTTGATAAAATTCTTTGGTGTCTCTAAGGACCGAGCCCGGTAGAAATAAGTACGTTAAGAGGCTGTTTTAAACAGTGACCTAGAGAACTCGAGAAAAAAGAAATGTTTCTTTTATCTCGTCCGAGTGTTTTTGGAAGCTCGGTATTCGATAACTCTGCATGTAAGGCAATCTTGTCGAATGTTGGAAAGGAAGTCTGACTTCTTTTTTTGAAACTTCGTGCACGCACGAAGGTGTTCATGGATAATGCGGTTATTCACAAGCGCACAATGAAGTGCAGAATAAAGGATGACAAATGACGGATATTAAAGACACAACATTGAGGGGTGTTAACCTTTTAAGAAATCCCTGGTTCAATAAGAGCAGTGCTTTTACTGAAGAAGAACGCGACGAGCTGGGTTTAAGAGGTCTTCTTCCTCCGAGAGTGTCTACTTTCGACGAACAAGTGACTCGCCTTAAAGGCATCATCGACACATACGAAAAACCGATCAACAAATATATTGTTCTCGAAGGCGCACACGCTTCCGATGAAACTTTGTATTTTGAATTGCTGGTTCGATACATCGATCAGTTCCTTCCGATTGTTTATACCCCGACGGTGGGTCAGGCCTGTCTGCAGTACAGCCACATCTTCCGCTATGCCCGCGGTCTTTATGTTTCCACTGAAGATAAAGGTCGTGTTCGTCAGCTGGTTGCCAACGTTCCGCACAAAGATGTTGACATCATTGTTGTGACAGACGGACAGCGCATTCTCGGTTTAGGTGACTTAGGCGTTAACGGTATGGGTATTCCTGTCGGTAAGCTGGCTCTCTACACTGCCTGTGCAGGTGTTAACCCCCAGAAGACACTACCGGTCTGTATCGACGTCGGCACCAATAACGAAGAACTTCTGAACGACCCGCTTTACATGGGTCTTCGCCAGAAACGTATTACCGGACCGGAATACGATGCACTGATTGCTGAATTTGTGGATGCCGTCAGAGAACGCTGGCCCAATGTTGTGATCCAGTTCGAAGACTTCCACAACAGCCATGCTTATGACCTGCTCGATCAGTACAAAGACAAAGTCCCCTGCTTCAATGACGACATTCAGGGAACGGCTTCGGTTGTTGTGACCGGTATGTTCTCTGCTATGCGTGCCCTCAAGCAGCAGCTTAAGGATCAGAAAGTCTTGTTCTTGGGCGCAGGTTCTGCTGCAACCGGTATTGCTCACTTGATTGCCGACGCAATGGTTGAAGAAGGTTTGACTAGAGAAGAAGCACTTGCCCGCATCAAACTCTTTGACTCTAAAGGACTGGTTACCAAGAAACGTACTGCTCCGCTGACTCCGGCCAAGATGCCGTTTGCTGCCGAAGACGCTCCGGCTGAAACTTTCCTCGAAGCTATCCGCGAAATCAAGCCGACTGCCATCATCGGTGTTTCCGCCCAAGGCGGCGCATTCACAAAAGAATGCTTGGAAGAAATGGCTAAGATCAACGAACGTCCTATCATCTTTGCCCTTTCCAACCCCACTTCCAAGGCAGAATGCACAGCCGAAGAAGCTTACACCTACACTGACGGACGCTGCCTCTTCGCCTGCGGTTCTCCGTTTAAACCTGTTGAATACAAAGGAAAAACTTTTGTTCCTCGTCAGGGCAACAATCACTATGTCTTCCCCGGAATCGGTCTCGGCGCTATTTTCTCCCGTGCCAAACTGATCCCGAACGAAGTCTTCCTCGTTGCAGCTAAAGTTCTGGCCGACATGGTCAAACCTGAAGATCTGGAACGCGGCAGCCTGTACCCAGCACTTTCCGAAGTTCGTGAAATTTCTGCAGAAATCGGCGCTGCGGTTGCTGGTTACATTTTCGACAAGAATCTTGCCGAAATCGAGAAACCTGCCGATTTGAAGAAAGCCGTTAAGGATGCAATGTGGGATCCGAAACACGCTCACTTCATCCAGGAATAATCTTCCTTCCTGATTAACAAAAATCCTCCGATGTCAAAAACACCGGGGGATTTTTTTGAGTTCGAAAAAAAATGGCCTGCTGATGCAGGCCGGAAAGATTATTTTTCTTGAGCGGTTTTTTCTTGGTCTTCTTTGAGGAAGTAAGAAATCTTCCACTTAAACGACACGCAAGCCATACGGAGAGCGGTAATGAAAATGAAACCGGCCCAAAGTGCAGCGTCGACCGGAACTTTGAGTTCCAGCAGCATGATGTAGAACCAGCATCCGATAAAACCAACAACCGCATAAGGCTGGCGGTCGGCAACCACTGCCGGCATCTGATTTAAGAAACAGTCTCTCATCAAACCGCCGAACACACCGGTGATACATCCGATGATGACGGAAGACAGCCAGGGCACCCCGGCTGCGAGGGAAAGCGAAGTTCCGGAGATACAGAAAATTCCGAGACCGATGGCATCCGCAAAGATGTACCAGTCATGAGCATGTTTGGTTTTCTGGAAAAATTTATAAATGAACGGCGCTGCCATACAGATGATGAAAGTAGCAACAACGTAAGCTTCGTGATCGATCCAGTAAAACGGACGTCGGTCAATCAAAATGTCACGGAGCATACCTCCGCCGAACGCTGTCGAAAAAGCGACGATAAAAACACCGACCGGGTCAATTCTTCTCTTGATGCCTTCGAACACTCCGGAAAGTGCGAAAGCGACAATGCCCACAAAGTCAAAAACAGGAATGAGTGCGTTGAGCGCTCTGACGTCCATTTCCATGATTGGGAATCTTCTTAAAAAATATTTTGCGACATTAGATTAAAAAAATGAACTCTGCACTCAGGAAAAACCATTAAAAATCAATAAGTGACAAGCAAATGTTACAGTCAAATTATTAGCTTGCTTAACAACATAAAATTGGCCTATAAATTGAAATCATTCGTGTGATTGTAGGATTTGAAGGTAAAAAAAATAAGGCCCCGAAGGGCCTCAATTTTGCTGAAATTTTAGTCGTTGTTTTGAATCCGGCCTTGATATCTGCTGCTGTTGTCGTAGTAGCGGCCGTCGGAACTTTGTCTTCCCTGATAGCGTCCGCTGTTGTCATAAAAACGTCCGTCTTCAGAAACTCGGCCTTGATATCTTCCGCTTTTATCGTACATTCTTCCGGAATCATCCATTCTGCCCATGTATCTGCCGCTTTCGTCGTAATATCTTTCAGCGGCGATGGCATATGTGCCGAGAACAAAAAGGGAAAACAGTGAAACAATGAAAAGAAGAATCCATCTTTTCATCGCTTCTTGTCGATACAAATATGCTTTAGTATCCATTCGTCTCCTCCAAAAAGAGGGTAAAGCCTCTCGAATATTTTGTTTTTTGGGATGTTTAATTATTTACTTTTTACCGGCCGATTGAATTCGACCTATTTGCATAATAATAAAAATTAACTCTCAAGTGATGAGTACAGATAACTACATGTAAGAAAAGTAACAGTTTGTTCTCTAAATAGAAACCCTGTACCCCGTTGGAGATGGAAAGATTTCGCAAAAGAACTCACTAAAAAATAACGAAAAATTTAGTTTGTCAGCAAAACTTCTTGTACTTCTCTTGGGAGACAAGGACTATTCCCGATTAAAATAGTTACAAATCAAAACTAAGGAGAAGTTTTCATGCCCATCATCATCAAACCCTCTCAACTGGAAGAAAGTGCCAAACTCGGCGCTCATTTCCGCCACTGCATTCATGAAGAACCGGAAATCGGTCTTTATCTCCCTAAAACACAGGAAAAAATCGTTAATGCTTTAAAGTCTTTCTTTCGGAATTAAAGAAATTTCGACTTTTGTCGGAGGCGCAAACGTTACAGGTGTGGTCGCCGTCATCGAAGGCAGCCGTCCCGGAAAAACGATCGGACTTCGTGCAGATTCTGATGCACTTCCTTTGGAAGAAAAAACCAGCGTCGAATGGAGCAGTAAAGTTCCGATGGCGATGCACGCCTGCGGACATGACGGTCATGTCGGCACCCTGCTCGCAGCGGTTCACTATATTAATCAGCACAGAGATTTCGCAGGAAGATTAGTTGCTATCTTCCAACCGGGGGAAGAAGGTTTCGCCGGCGGACGTTACATGATTGAAGACGGTTTAGTTCAGAAATTCGGAATCGATGAATTTTATGCACTTCATGCCGAACCGATGCTTCCCGTTGGATGCGTCGGATTTATTCCAGGTTTTGCAACGGCCAATGCAGACATTTTCAAAATTACATTTACGGGCGTCGGCGGTCACGGATCCCGTCCTCATTTGACAAGAGATCCTTTGGTTGCTGCATGCGAATGCGTTCTTTCTCTTCAGACTGTTGTTTCTCGAAGTGTCGATCCGAATCAGACCGCAGTTGTTTCGGCCGGATGCATCAGCTGCGGAAATGAAAAAGGATCCAGTGTTGTTCAAAAGACTGCAACGATTGTCGGGACGACCCGTTCTTTTGAAAAAGAAGTTCAAGACATCATCATTCAAAGAATGCAGCAGATCGTTGACGGCACTGCGCTTTCCAATGACATGAAAGGAAAGCTGGAATACACCAAACTTTATCCCGCTATGTTCAACTCTCCCGAACATGTTGAAAAAGCAAAAGCTCTTCTCGAAGAAGCGCTCGGCCTCGATAAAGTCAAACTGATGATTCGTCGTGCGGGCGGTGAAGATTTTTCCTTCATGCTCCAAGCCAAACCGGGATGTTTGTTCAGACTCGGTGTTCAGGATGAAACGCATAATGCTTCCGTTCACAATCCCGAGTTTGATTTCAACGATAAAGCAATTGCGACCGGAGCGGCCTGCCTTCTGACCATTGCCTTGAATCGCGCGGCTTCTTAAGTTCAAAAGTGACCGTCATAAGACGGTCACAAAACAAAACTAAAATCGAAATTAACTAAATAACCCATGGAGGGATGTTATGAAGGTTCTTTTACCGATCGACGGTAGTATTTATAGTGACAGAGCGGTTGAATATATTTGTGAACACTCTTCGCTCAGAGCGAAAACAGATACCGTCTATCTGTTGAACGTTCAGAAAAAACTTCCCTCCGAATTCGCTTCCAAGATTCCAAATTCAGAAGAGATTCTGGATGAAGCCGCAAAGAAAATTTTGAAACCTGCAAAGAAGGCGTTGGAAGCCGCGGGTTATAAAGTCAAAATGAAAGTCGCCTACGGAAAGGCGACAAACCGAATTGTTGAGTATGCTCAAGAAATTCCTGCGACCTTAATTGTCATGGGTTCTCACGGCCACACACCGGTGAAAGGAATTTTGTTGGGGTCAAAAACTTCTTCCGTTTTGGCGAGCACCTCGATTCCGCTTCTGGTCGTCCGTCACAAGTTCTATCAGAAACCCGGTCGTACCGAAGTCGGCGTCTGCTTGGACGGTTCGGAATACTCTCCGGCAGTTTTAACTTTTATTAAACGCCGCCTTCCGTTGTTTGCCAAAGACGCCCGCTTTCATTTAATTAACGTGGCGTCTCCTCAGAACGGACTATTAATTCCGGAAGTCAGTGCGTTCGGTGCCCCTGCTCTTTCTTCCGAAGAATTTGAAAAAGAACAAAGAGAACCTTTCTTCAAAATTGCAAAACCTTTTGAAAACTATATGCAGGAAAAGGGCCATGAAGTAGTTGAAGCCCTGCTTACCGGAGATCCGGCTGCACAAATTTCTATGTATGCTCAGGAACATAACCTAAGCTTAATGGTGATGGGTACACATGGCGGAAGTTCTTTAAGAATCATGATGTTAGGATCCGTGACGATGTCGGTAGCCTCGCAGACCAAGCTGCCGATGCTGCTGGTGCATCACGATGATCCGACGCTTCTTCGAGATCTGTCCAAAGAAGAATAATTAATCCCAAACTCTCGTGAAATAGCCCGTGATTATTTTTAATCGGGCTATTTTTCTTCAACTAATTCTCTGATTCCTTTAAACAAAAGATTTCAATGACGGCATTTTTATGCTATAATAGATCGGTATTTTAATAATATAGGTCTATTAAATGGGTCGCCCTAGAATTTACGACACTCCGCACTTCTGCCTCCATACTTACGTCAGGAAGGGGCACACTTACGTCGAGGCTTACAGAAATGAATGGGATCCGGAAAAGAAACGCTCCCGTATCGCACAAAGAAAGTACGTCGGAGCCTTGGATACAGAGACCGGAAGAGTTCGGCTCGGAAAGAAATATCTTTCCGAGAACCCACAATATGAAGGCAAGATTCTTTATTACGAAGATAAGCAGCTTGTTGAGCGAACACCGGAAGAAGTTCAGGAAGAGTTGAACCAAAGAGTTCCGAGTCCTCTTAATGACATTGTTAGCTATGGTGCTTCTGCCGCGTGCTGGCTGGTTGCTCAGCAAAGCGGAATGCTCGAAGACTTAAAAGAGACTTTCGGGGCGGAAATCGGCTCGGACTTGTTGAGGTTGGCTATATACCAGTACCTCGACGGCGGCTCCATGGACTGCTTTGAACAATGGGCCTCTCAGCACTGGCTGCCCAGAGCTCGAATATTCTCGGGCCGGCGCATCAGTGAAATGCTCTCAGAAATAACGCATCAGGATATTACGTCTTACCTAAAACTTCGGAATCAACGATGTGTTGAGCACTTTAACTCGGTAAAGACTCAGGCAGAAAAACTCAAAAAAACAGGCCCTAGATTCCGCTATCTCGCGTTGGACTCCACGGCGCTCAGCACCTACTCGGTAACCATCAGCAACGCTGCATACGGGTACGCAAAACAAAATCCGGAACTGCGGCAAGTTAACTTCACGTTAGGCGTTGACTATCTGAACGGCGATGTCTGTTACGCCTACGAAAGCGAAGGCAGTATTACAGATAAATCCGTTTACCCTCATCTGATGATGGATCTGCATCACAACGGCTACAACCTTCAGGACACGGTTATCGTTACGGATCGAGGCTATCAGAGCATCTACAATATCCAGCGGCTGCTCGATATTGAAATAAATTACGTTTGCGGCGTCCCGCTCACAGAAGAAAGTGTCAGGCAGCTCTTTGAAAAATATAAGTCCAGTCTTAGTAATCCGGCGTTCTTGAACGGCCGACTGAAAGTTGCCGCCAGAACGACGGAAGAGCTCTGGGCCAAGGCCACGGACTTCGGACCTCTGCGTCTTAGTACTTCACTGCACTTATATAAATATCCTGAACTTGCTGCTTTACAGGCGATCTCTCTGCATCAAAAGGTCGAGGAAGTGCTCGAGAAGAAAAACAGCGGAGAAAAAGTGCATCCGGCTGACTGGAGCAGAGTCAAAAATTACATTGTTGAAAATCGGCAGAAAGTCTGGGTTAAAAATATCAAAGGCCTCGAAGAATTTTTAACTCGAGCCGGGTGCTTCGCCATCAGAACAAATTGCATTAAGGACCCGTTTGAATGCCTGGCGGTTTACAAGCAAAGACAGATTGTTGAAACGGCCTTTAGACAAATGAAAGTCCTTAACGGGAACAACCGACTGCGCTGCACTGAAAGGACCTATGTCGGTAAGCTCCTGCTCTTTGTTATCGCCCAATCTTTAAGAATGAGGATGCTCTACACGGTCAAAGAAAACGAGCAAAAGCTCGACTTGGATTTACCCGGTGACTCCTTGGATAAGGCCATGGCAATGCTTAAGGGGATCATGGCGGTCAGACCGCCGAGTAAGTCTGTCTGGGCTGGAAGGCCTATTAGTAAGAAAGCCCGAGACATTCTCGAGCTTCTTGGCATTAACAACAAATTCCCGCGAAACCTGAAAGACTAAAAGTCAATACCGAACTATTTCGCGGGAGTTTGGGATAGATGAATCCGCCGTGAAGATCACTAAATCCTCACGGCGGCTTTTAATTGATAATCAAAATATCATCATTACACGCGATGTCAGGTCCGAAGATCGAAGGCAGAGAGGTCAATGTGTTGCGTCAAACCTGTTGCCTAGAGGATCAGGTCAGTTGCTACCTGGCGTCACACATAGCCGCGTCTTCATCGTCAGCTTCGTCTGATTCGCCATTAAGAGCTGTTGACCATCTCTGGACGGATTTCCTATTAGCAATGATTTTCAATCGGTCCCTGATGGCATTAATGGTTGAAGAATTATCGGCAAGTTCTTTTGTTTGTTTAACATATTCTTTTGCGTTCTTAACATTCTCGTCTCCAATGAGAAGAGATGTAAAATTCTCTCCCTTTCCAAACCTTATGAAGAGAGCGGTCGGGTAAATAAAGATACAAGCAACCAGCTTATTCTTTGCTTTCATCCGTATTTTGTTTGAACCAAATTCAAAATCAAAAGGAACTTTTACTGATTCAAATATTTTTCTTAATGTTGCCTCAAGCAGCGACAAATTACTCTCTGTTAGCTCATCTAACTTTGTTTCCGGATTTCGTCCAAGCGCTTCAATCAGTTCCCCACAATCCTTAGGACGATTGTCTATCTTTATTGAATCTTCTTGAGCGTCCGTAGTTGAAGTGAATGATGTGAACTTGTCTATAACAGCCGCACTTCTCTTTGGCTCCCCATCTCCAACAAGAGTCGACCATTCCCTAATCATCATCAAAAGATGAACAATCTGTTCCTTCTTGATAATCTGCCACTGGTCGCTCCGAAGAGTTTCTTCGTCAATATAAATTTCGTTCTCTTCATCGATAGTCGTCTCTTCGTGCTGTTCAATCAATTCTTGCGGGTTTTTCCAACTATACAGGTTAGGGTTCCTTCTCAACTTGTCATAAACACGCGGATACACAGCCTGAAGAGCAGAAAGCGCAGACAGCAATAAAAGCCCATTGTCTGTTTCAATAGTTTCGAAGAACCCGCTGTCACATACTCTCACAAGTTCTTTCACTAAAGACAAACTATTCAGAAGGCGTTTAATCGATCTAGGGTTTCGGCCGCAAGATGCCTCAATAATTTTTGAAAAATTTCCGATAAATTTCTCGTTCTTAAGAAGCCTTAAGCCACAGAAATTTATTCTTCCAAGAAGCTCGCGCAAATACTGATTCAAATCCAATTGATCTGTAGGCACTCTGAAAGTTAGTTGGATGATTTTATCGAAGTAGGATCTAAATTCTCTGTTATTAGTTTGACCAAATACGGTGTCAGAAGGTTTACCAAACTTCTTTTCGAGTCCCTTAACGACAACCTCATAATCAATTGCTAAAACGAAAACGCAGTCGGGGACATCAAAAAGATTTTTTAATAAGGAAAGAATTTGAACCGCAACCACAGGCTCAAGCCGGTCCATATCATCGATAAAAAAGATAAAACCTTTAAATTTCTTGTTTTTGGCTCTGATCTCATCCTTGTATTGTTGAATAACATGAATTAGATCGTTCCTAAACTTTTGTGGCCCCACTGTCCCCTTATTAAGTACTCCGCTGACATCATTGAGAGCAACGGGGTTTAAACCCATAGAAGCTATCCCGACCTTGGCTCCTGCCAGCGCCAGCTCGCCAACGCTATCTTTCAATTGGCTTGCAAATTTGTACCAGGTAGCAGATTTTTCTGTCAGAACTGCCTTTACAGACTCATTCAAGGCATCAATTGTTCCTTTAAGAACTTCCACCTGAGCGGAAGAATCCTCTTTCAGCAAAGAGTATTGCCATGTGTTAACCCAGACTCCAAGCCACTCTTTTCTATCGCTGTCCTCTTCTTCATCTGAATTAGCCGAATCAAGGAGCATCTCTGAAGTAGGCCAGGGATAAAGATTGTTATCTTTGAGACAACATTTTGCTGCAAGGGAATACATAAAAGAAGTTTTTCCGCTCCCCCATGGCCCTTGGATAGAAATGGTCATTGGCGTCTCGACTCGAGAAATGAAATTAGCCAAAGCCGTCACATAGTTATCCGCACCTAAAGAGTCCTTGCCACGCGGGGCAAGAGGGAGGTCGGTCATGTTTGAATAATTGCGAGCCATGCAACGTCCTTTCTTAAAGCTAGATTCTCAGAATCAATTGCGCAAATGCCGCAAGGAGGGGTGCTTCTCCCAATTCATAAGTATTCGTGGAGTTTGGACTGTTTTTAGGATGTATACGACCACAATCTACTACCCATGTATTTTGGGAGTTTGCTCCATTCTTTGGTTTTAAGTTCTTTCCGTCAAAAACCCAAGTATTTTGTGAATTAGCTCCGGACTTAGGCTTAATCTCTCTGCCATTGAAAATGTAAGTATCCGCTGACGAGGCTCCAGATCGAGCCTTTAATTCAGAGCCTGTGCATAACCATCCGTTAATTTTTCCGTTTTGCCAGTCTATTTTTTTCATGATTTATTCTCCAAAGGATGAGTTTCTAGAAATCATTATTCTTTAATTTTATTACATTCCTCGGATTCCGCCAGAAAACACCCCATATTTCAAGGGCGTCCAACCAATGCGTTAAAGATTTAGAAGCGGCTCTTGCAAATCTTTCTCGCTCCCGGAAAAAACTATTCTGGCAGGGCGTTTGCTGCACCCATCCAATTAGCGGGGAACGCTGTGCAATCCATAGGCAAAAAGAGCGGCATCTCCTCATCTAGAAGTAACTCTTAAATTAGAAACTTTTGTACTCCGCTATTCACTGGGATTTAGGTTTATAGGATTTTCGAAAATATTGTTTTCCAAATTGCCAAATATACCTGTCTAATTGCTTCCAGTTAAGGTCTTGAAGTCCATAAAATTCCCGAAAAGCTTGAAGTATTTCTTTAAATTTTTCATAATTTTTCAATTCATTGTTAGCAAACCCACAAAAGCTCTCTCTGTCGCGAAAATAACGCAACACTTTGTCGACATAGGAGTCATAAATAGGAAAGTCTGCTTCATTGTGGTGACTGCAATACTTGCTGGCAAAAGAATAGAAACAATGTTCTTTTCCTCTAATTACAACCCTCTTTAGGTCGTCCACAAGGGTCACGTCACCGGTTGTAAGACGGTCATCTATTGCAAGTTTTTTAATGTGTTCTGCAACCTCAAAGATAGAAAAAATATTAGTGCTGTAAAAATCATTTAACGCGACTGCTTTCAGCAAAACGTTTTCCGTCCTTTCATTCCCTGGGCAAAGTGTGTGAAACAGCAAGTTCAGCGCAGACTCCTGCTCACGATAATTGATCTGTTTCTCCCAATCCTCCAGATATTTCTTAGCCTCACTTAATGAAGGCGACGGTATGATCATCATCCGGTCTGTAGATTTATCGTTCGGCTTCTCAGATAATTTCTGTTGTTCAACATACCGCCGGAAAGTTCTTAAGTGGTAAATGTAGTTGGAGACCTGGCTGTCCTTGTTTTCACCAATCTCCATTTGGATAATCGAACGAAGTACTAAAGGTGCAGCACTTTCAAACACTTGTGAATTTACAACCTGCCAGAAAAGTTTTTTACCTGCTTTTCGCCAAAGGAAAAAACAAGTAGTACTGGCAGTCAACACAGTATTGGGTTTATAGCCTCGAGTCTCTAGATGTGCTTTGTATTGATCTTGCAACTCTTTCAAGTTCAAAGATTCGAAATCCATTACTATTCTTCCTCTTAAAAGTCAGATCTAGATGCGTTGAGTTTCAATCGTTGTTAAAAAAGGTTACAGTTCGGTCCTCTAATATCGGAAAAAAAGTCTCAAGTCTCCGTCCTACCGGAAAAATCTCTAAAAAGAGTTTCTCTTTCCATGGAATTACGAAAAAAGGAGAAACAACGATAAAGTTAAAACTTTTGCTGCTTCCCCTCTTTACTTATTCGAACTTCTATTTACTTCCGACAATCATCGGGATCAAGTTCTGGTAGAAACGCAAAGCGATTCCGATCACATCTTCGTCAAAATCAAAAAGTCTCTGATGATGTCCGGCAGATGTGCGGCAGCCGAACACGACGAAGGTACCCTTACCGCCGTGCTGCTGGACTCTGCGAAGCATGATCGTGCAGTCCTCGCTGCCTAACTTCAGACCAAGCGGTCTGGCGAGTTCTTCTGTCGTCACATTTCTTGCAGCGATATAAGCAAGCTCAATCGCTTCCCGATCGGGCTTAAATTCGGTGGCTTCACCGGCTTTGACAATATCGACTTGGCAGTCGTACATATCGGCAGAAGCCTTGATCTTTCGGATAGCCTGGTTGCGCATGTAAGCGTTGAGTTCTTCAGTTTCACCACGAACTTCGAGCTGCATGAAGGCATTCGGAGCGACAACATTACGGCCCTGACCGGCAACTAATGTTCCGACGTTCAAAGCAGTCACTTCACCGATCGGGCGAGTAATACCGTGAACAGCTAAGGCTGCAGCGGCACCGGCTAACAATGCATTCTTGCCTTTCTGAGGATCGGCGCCGGAGTGAGCAGCAAGACCGGTGAACGTTGCGTCAAGCTTTGTAGAAGCCAGGAAAACGCCCGGCTCCGGAGAAATCGTGCCAGTCGGAAGGTTAAAGCCCAGATGGTTTCCAAAGAAGAAATCGACGTCGTCAAAAATTCCGGTTTCAGTCATCGGACGTGCACCGCGAACGCCCTCTTCAGCAGGCTGGAAGACGACCTTGATCGTGCCGCAGAACTGGTCCAAATTTTCCTGAATCCAGTTGCAGACAGCGATACCCATCGTTGTATGGCCGTCGTGGCCGCAGGAGTGCATATGGCCCGGATTTGTACTTGCCCAGCCTTCATCGAAGGGACGGTGACCGGCTTCGTGAGCTTCATCTACGTCAACGCAGTCCATGTCGAAACGAATTGCCAGAACGGGACCAGGACGACCGGTTTCAAAAATAGCGGCAACACCGGTGTAGTCCTGCATAGATTCGATAAATTCCGGCGGGACTCCTTTTTCTAAAGCTGCTTTTTTGGCTTCTTCGACTTTGGCAGGATTGCGGCCTGCAACAAACTCGGGATTGATGACCTGGCGTCCATAGATCGGATCCAAACCGAAGCTGCGGAGCTTTTCGACGATCTTGTGGGTCGTAACAAATTCGCACCAGCCGGTTTCGGGATAGGAATGGAGTTCACGACGGAACTTAATCAATTCGTTTTCAGTAAGCAACTTTCTTCTCCTTGTTACCGTTTAAATAATCGAATAATTATCGCCGATCTTTAAGTTCGTGTAGAGCGGGGGAAGCTCTTAGTGAAGCCGCGAGATTTTTGTGATTGCCTTTAATCGTAAAGAGAAGCCGCAAAAAAGCTGCGTCAATTAATTTCGCGATCCTAAATAGACTGAAAAAAATAAATAGTTAGTCGGAGACCTCGCATGAGCTGCACCTACGCTTTCAACATAACCGGTTGGTCTCACGTGTATGTCAGAGATGATGAGTATGCAAAAAACCGTTTTAAATACCTAGCTCAACACTGCCCTGCCGTTTTTCTCAAATTCGAATACTCCGCCTATAAGGATCTTGCCGAGAAATTTTTGAAAGAAACAGACTCATCATTGAGAAAAAGGCAAATCAGCTCTTTCAAAATTACCTATCCACAAGGCTTAGTTTTATTTCTGTTTGACTGGGTAGAGTTCTTGAGTCACGAGTTCTCAAGCCCGACGTGCCTAATTATGAACGACCCTCGCCGATGCACGTTTCTTTTACTCCGTTCGTATTCCCTAGCAAAGGATCTCGAGATGAAAAGTTTTATATACGGGTACCCTAATGGAGGCTTTCGTCTCTGTCCAGTCAAGCCAATCACTCGCAAAGTCGATCCGCATAGCGACGACACTGAATTGATACTTTCTTCACAAGCGCTAGCCGAACGCTCTTGGACTGAAGATGATTTGATCAGAACTTTGCTCGGCCTAGATAGCCGTGATGAAATTCAGATTTCTCTGTAATTTTCATCTGCAACCGCTTTAAACACCAAAACGCCCCAACGGGCGTTTTGGTGAATCAACTGTAGATCTTATTACTTCGTCATGTAGTTAGCAGCATTCGCTCCGGCAATACGGCCGAAAGTAATGATGTCGGCCACAGCGTTTCCGCCGATGCGGTTACCGCCGTGAACACCGCCAGTCACTTCACCGGCAGCATAGAGACCGGGAATCGGTTTAGCTGTCACGCCGATCACTTCTGCGTTCTTGTTGATTCTCACGCCGCCCATAGTGTGGTGAATAGCCGGAGTGATCTGAACAGCGTACATAGGCCAGACATTGTTGGCTACGACCATCTCAGGGCGCCCGAAAGCCTCGTCTTTTTTGGTCTCAAAGGCTTTTTGATACTGATCCATTGTAGCCTTAAGATTCTTGGCAGGTACGCCCATAGCCTTAGCTAATTCGTCAACATTCTTGCCGGAAACCATCAAACCCTGAGAAACATAACCGGCAGCCAGCTTGTTGGATTTAACCAGCTTGTCGTCGATCAGAAGCCACGCTTTTCCTGTCGGCTGGGCTAGAACAGCAGCGGCAACAACGTCGCGCGGCTGAAGTTCATTGACAAAGCGATTGCCTTCATTGTTGACGAGGTACCCGCCGCGAGCTCTCATGGATTCAGAAATCAGAATGCCTTTAACAGGAACAACGGTCGGGTGGGCTTGAATCTCTCTCAAATCAACGAAAGTTGCACCAACGCCTTTGGCCAAGTCTAAACCTTCACCCAATGCACCCGGTTGGTTCGTTGTAGCAAAACCTTTGTATTCCGGCCTTAAAGAAGAAATCAGCTTGGCATTTGCGCCGAATCCGCCGGTTGCCAGAACAACAGCCTTGGCATCAATCGTGTAATCTTTCTTATCTTTGCCTTTTGTTTCAACCTTCACGCCGGAGATCTTGCCGTCTTTGGTCAAAAGCTCTGTGACCTGGTTAAGCGGACGAATTTCTATCGTCGGAATCTTCTTAGCTGTACCGTAAAGAACCTTCATCACAGACTGTCCGACTGCAGAACCGTCACAAGGTCCGTGACCACGGGCAGCTGTCTGTCCGCCGCCGCGGCCCATACGATGGCAGAAAGGAGCGCCTAAGGAGAGGAGCCAAGCTTCGGCGTCTTTGGCGTTCTCGGCTAGAGTCAGCGTCAGCTCAGGATTATTGAGATAATGGCCGCCTTTCTGAGCATCCATACTCATACGCATAGCGGAATCGTTCATGATGCCGTGTTCAAGCTGTTGAAGCGTGCCTGCGGCATTCATACCACCCTCACTGCGGAGCGTATTTCCGCCGATGATCGGCATTTTTTCAAGAACAATAACTTTCTTGCCTTGCTGAGCGGCCATGATGGCGGCAGAGAGGCCGGCGCCGCCGGAACCGACGACAACAAGATCAGTTTCTTCAGCATTAACAATGCCGAGGGCCAGTGCAGAAACGAGTGCGATGCAGAGCTTCTTCATTTTTATCTCCTTAGTAGATATGAAATTCGTTAATTGAATTTTTGCGCATCGCAGTACTTAAGTACCCTGACAAATATCAAAAAAGAGCGTTTTCTTCGATGTGAGAGAGTAATCTCACTAATTCCGAAACTGTTTGTACCCCTAATTTATGGAGTCCTTTTTGACGATGAACCTCAATTGTTCTCGGTGAAAGTCCGAGGCGCTCGCTGACTTCTTTGTTAATCAGCCCTTTCGCAATCAGCGATAAGATTTGTTTTTCCCGAGAAGTCAGTGTCTGAAATCTCTTCTTTTCTTCCTCCTCCGAAATCGTCCAGCCTCTGTGAGTTTCGTCATATCGAACTGCTTTTGCCACGGCTGACAGAAGTCTCTCCTCGTTAATCGGCTTTTGAATGAAGTCGATGGCGCCGTCCTTCATCGCCTGGACGGCCATGTCCACATCGCCATGCCCTGTCAGAAAAATCACCGGAACCTCGTACTTTCTTTCACGCAGTCGATGGTACAGCTCCAGTCCGTTCATCTCCGGCATAGCGACATCAAGAATGAGACAGCCGATGAGAGAGGGTCGGTCTTCAACTAAAAATTCAGAGCCTTTCTCATAGGCCTCGACCGTCCATCCCTCGGACTCAAGGAGGAACTTCAGCGCTTTTCGGACGACTGCTTCATCGTCCACTATGCGAATAATCGGATTCGATATTGTCATTGTTCTGTCGTCTCCTCTGCCGGCAACCTAATTTCTACCCTCAACCCACCCGAAGCCGCCTGAGAAAAGAAAATCTTGCCACCGTGATTTTCAATAATGCTTCTGACAATCTGCAGACCTAGACCTAATCCGTCAGCTTTCGTTGAATTAGTCGGTTCTGAGAGTTTTTCAATCTTTTCTTTTTCAATGTGACCGTTGTCTTCGATTGCAATTAGCGCTTTGTTATCTTCTCGCTTAATCGTCAGAGCCACTTTCGGATTCAAGACTCCAAGTTCTTGAAGTGCCTGAGCCGCATTTCTCAAAAGGTTAATGATCACCAGCTCAAATTCGAGCGGGTTCACGATGATATAGACCGGTTGCTCTTGAGGGACCCAGACTTCAACTCTTTCTCCGCTCTGTCGTTTGAATTCTCGAACTGCTTTGTTAACGAGCTCGGAAACTTCCGAAGACACTCTTTCGCTGCGAGTGCCTTTGGCGTAGCTTCTGACTCGCTCAACAATGGCGGCAGCTAAGTCCGCATCCGTGCGAATCTCCGTCAAGGCTGTACCGAGCTTGTCTTCTGTCAATGTTCCCGAATCTTTAGCGCGCTGAAGCGTCCGAGCATAGAGCTTGATACCAGCGAGCGGCTGATTGAGTTCATGTGCGATCAGGCTGGAAATCTGCCCGACGACAGCCGCTCGCTGCATTTTCATCAGGCGTCGGTGCGCTTTTTGTGCTTCATTAAAACTCCTATTCTCACGTTTGAGCGATTCTTTGAGCTCCCTCGTCCTAATGTCCACCGTCCTTGAGACAATGAGAGAATGGATCAGCAAAAGAACAAAAGCAGCTAGGGCACTCAAGATCCAAAAGCGATATTCGACGATTCGCTGCCAAAACCATTCTTTACTAAACCGCTGATACGACCCGAGCCGCAGAGACTTCAGAAGATTGTCTACCGCGGTGTAGTCACTTGCAACGGACCAATACAAACCGATACCGACCGGTTTTTGTGCAATCAAACCTGCAGCCACCGCTGACAGGACTGCCGGTGGAACGGAAGGGTTCGAGCCAAAACTCCAGTTCGGATAAAGTCGTGTGGAGTGCAGGCAAATGTGGTCTGGATCGCTCTTAAGATTGATAAACTTGAGCTGATCCGTCGTAACAACCTTTCGATTAACCGCATCCTCGAGATAGCAGGCTCTCAAAATCCCCACATCAGCCTTGCCGTTCAAAACGTCTTTAATGATTTGATCGCGATTAAGACCGTAAAACTGAGTCGATCTAAAAAAGGTTTTAGGATCGTAACCGTCCGCGGCAATCTCGCCCATCGCGGCCAAATACATCCCGAAAGCAGTCGGGCGACCTGCCGCAACACGTTTGTCCTTGAGGTCCGAAACGCTATTGATATCCGACCTGTCGGCCTTAACAATGAACAAAGAGCCTTCAGACCGATTCGGATTTTTAGAGAACGGTGAAGACGCTGTCAGCACATCACGAGCGCCTAGATCCTGATAGCGCCGAATGGTTGCCGCAGTCGAAATGAAGAAATCCGCCTGATGGTCTTCGATCAGCCTTTCTAACTCCGGCAGCTCGACATACATAACCTTTAGCTTGGCCGGCTCCACGGCTCTCTCGACCGTCTTAATCGTTTGATTTACAAAAGCGGCATGCAGAAGCGGAGTAACGGCTGAGTTGATCGCAAACGTGTATTCCTTCGGTTCCTCAGCCTGCACATTGAGCAAAAGAAAACCGATTACTGCAGCGATCAGCCTAAGAATCTTATTCACGGTTCAACTTCATCGAACTAAGTCGTAGTTGTCTTCAACTTACCACAATTGAGTCAAACTCAAAATCCGTTTTCTCACTACTAAAACTGACACTCGGCTAAACACCCCTAATCCGCAAATTCAGATAAGGAAAAAATCAAAAAAATAATCCCGAGTTTGATCCCGGGATGTATGTGAACACTTACTTAATCTCTAAGTATTAGGATACTGTTGCTTTTGACCCTTTATCTCCGCAAAACGGAAGAATGCAGGTTTCGGCCTGCGCCAAAATCTTGGTCATCAGTTCACGGTTTTCAACCGGCGTAAAGATGTTGGAAATCGACATACCAAGGTACATGGCCATCACGCAGAGAATGCGGTACTGCCCTTCCTGGCCGTCCGGCGAGATGCCGCCCGCTTCCGAAATCATCTTCCGAAGACGTGCGCCGTTTTCCTTAATCTTTTCTTTTATCTCGGGATTGCGCGTGCACTCAGTCAGAATCGTCAGCATCAGTGAAGAGCGACGAGAATCAAAAATCGACTGACAACTCGGGTTCTTCTCTCCTGCGGACATCGCTGTCTTTAGAGCATCAAAAGTTTCCTGCCCCATCTTCAGCTGCACTGCCAACGCCAAAGCAGCTTTACTAGCATAGAAGTTGTAAAGATGAGGCGTACTGACGTTGGCCGCTTCTGCGATTTCATTCATGCTTGCCGCATGAAAGCCTTTATCTAAAAAGATGGCTTCCGCGGCACGCAAAATTCGATCGCGCTTTTCGCTGCGTTTTTCTTCCTTACGCTCTTCAACTCTGGTTTCTCTAGTTTTAAGCATTTCCGCCTCCGCTCGAGACATGAACTGCCTGAGCCTGTTCAGCGGCAGCCGGAGCTTCCGTTTGAGCAGCTGCCCGAGTTTCAGGTTCAATGACAGAGCCGCCTCCGAGCACCTTATAGAGCATTACGCCGCTGGACAGGCGATTACTCTCGGCAGAAATGTAATTCGTCTGAGCAGCAACCATCTGTCTTTGGCTTTCCAGTACGGTCAGGAAGCCGTCAAGACCGTTCTTGTAACGGCTCTGAGACAGACGGTAAGCCGTTTCCGTAGCGTTAACCAAATCCTTTAAGGCTGCGCACTGACGGTTCACCGTGCCGACAGTAGCAAGCGCATCACTTACCTCTGCAAAAGCATTCTGCACAGTCTTCTCATAAGTTGCGACCATGATCTTTTGCTGTGCCTCTGCCTGACGCAGGGTCGAAAGGTTCGCTCCGCCGGTAAAGATCGGGAGAGAAACGGAAGGTGCAAACGTCCAAAGGCCCGTACCGGCATCAAACAAGTCACTTAAGTGACGGGAAGAAGAACCGATGCCTGCCGTCAAAGAGATGCGCGGAAAAAAGTTGGCTCGAGCCGCGCCGATGTTGGCATTCGCAGACATCAGATCATGTTCGGCAGCCTTAATGTCCGGACGGTTTAAGAGGATGTCACTGCTTAAGCCGGCAGGAGCAATCGCTCCGTAATTCGTAGCTTCTTCCAGATTGTTCGGCTCAAGATCCGCAGGAACTTGGGAGCCGACAACTAAATTCAGAGCATTCTGTGCCTGAGCCAAGCTACGTTCGTACTGCGCTACTGCAGCGCGAGCCGTGGCAACCGTCGTACGAGCCTGTTCTAGCTCCAGCAGAGAGCTCGCGCCCAAACGATAGCTGTCGGACATCAGCTTGAAGCTTTCTTCCTGACTTTGGAGCGTAATTTTCTGCAGACGGAGAAATTCTTTCTGAGCGCCTAAGTTAATCCAAGAAGTGGCGACCTGCGCAATCAGGGCGTTCTGTGCGGCGGCACGGTTTTCTTCAGCCGAGAAGAACTGCTGAAGAGCTACTTCGCTCAGGCTTCTGACACGTCCGAAGAGGTCCAGCTCCCAAGCCGTAGAAGCCAGGTTCGCCTGATACGTGTGAGAAACGTAGCTGCTGCCCGTCGCCGACATCATGCTTGGTGTTTTACCGGTATTTTCCTGCAAGCCGGCTGCCACGGACGGCATCAGCGCAGATCTCTGAATACCGTAGGCCGCTCTGGCCTTTTCGATATTGAGGATCGCAACTCTCAGATCGCGATTGTTGGCAAGTGCCATCTCAACCACTTTCTTGGCTTTCGGGTTGGTGATGAAGACCTTCCAGTCGGGGAGCGGAGAGGCTGTGGTCATCACGTCCTTGTACGCTTCCCCGGTCGGGAAAGTTGCCGCGACCGGCGCGGCAGGTCTTTCATATTTGGGCGCCATCGTGCAGCCGGCACAGACGGCCAGAGAACAGGCAATAACCGTGAGTTTTAATGCCTTCATTTACTTATTCTCCTGCAGGGCTTCCTGCGGTTTTTTCTTTTTAATCTTATCGCCGAAAAGCTTAACAATGAGCACATAGAACAGCGGAACGAAGAAGATACAGAGGAAAGTACCTGTCAGCATACCGCCTAACACACCGATACCGATGGCGTTCTGTGCACCGGATCCGGCGCCGGTTGCCTTAGCAAGCGGAAGCACGCCGAGACCGAAGGCCAGAGAAGTCATCATAATCGGACGAATTCTCATGCGCACCGCGTGTGCTGCTGCATGGACAATGGACTCGCCCTTCTCATGCAGTTCTTTTGCGAATTCCACAATCAAAATCGCGTTCTTACTGACCAAACCGATGGTCGTCAGCAAACCGACCTGGAAGTACACGTCGTTGTTCATGCCGAAAGCACCCGTCATACCGAGCGCACCGATCACGCCCAGCGGCACAACCAAGATGACGGCGATCGGAATAGACCAGCTTTCATACAGAGCTGCCAAACACAGGAACACAATCAAGATAGACAGCGTATAGAGCGCGCCAGTCTGAGAACCGGCCTGCTGTTCCTGGAAGGAAATACCGTTCCAAGCGATACCGAAACCGTATGGAAGAGCCTTGGCGATTTCTTCCATCGCTAGCATCGCCTGACCGGTTGTAAACCCTGCAGCCGGAGCCCCTTGAATATTCACAGCGCCTAAGCCGTTGAAACGTTCCAGACGAGAGGAGCCGAATTTCCACTCTGTGGAGCAGAATGCTGAGAACGGAACCATTTCGCCTTTATCGTTGCGTACATACCAGCGATCCAGGTCTTCGGGACGCTGGCGGAATTTCTCGTCGCCCTGTACGTAAACCTGCTTGATACGGCCGCGGTCATAGAAGTCGTTGACGTAAGAAGAACCCCAAGCCGTCGACAGCGTGTCATTAATGGAAGCCACGCTGACGCCTAACGAGGCCGCCTTGGCAAAATCAATGTGCAGCTGCAGCTGCGGTGCGTCTTCTTTACCGTTCGGACGAACGTTGTAGAGCTGAGGATTGCTTCTGGCAGCACCCAGCACCTGGTTACGGGCCGCCATCAAGGCGTCGTGACCTTGACCACTCAAATCCTGCAGATACATATCAAAGCCGTCTGCCATACCGAGCTCGGGAACCGGAGGTAGAGCAAAGCCGAATACCATGGAATCTTTCCAGCTCATTAGCGTGCGGTTAGCACGAGCAGCCACAGCCTGTGCTTTCTGCTCAGGATTCGGACGTTCGCTCCAGTCTTTGAGTTTGACGAAGGCCATGGCGGAGTTCTGTCCCATACCGGCCAAGCTGAAGCCGACTACCGTCATGACGGACTGAACGGAATCCTTCTCTTCGTTGAGCATGTAGTCCTGCATACGTTTTACAACAGGCAGGATTTGCTCTCTGGTCGAGCCTTCCGGCAACTGAATCTGAACCATTAAAGAGCCTTGGTCTTCATCCGGCATAAAAGCGGTCGGAACTTTCAGGAATCCGAAAACCACGCCGCCGATAATTACGCCGTAGATCACGATGAAGCGTTTCCAGCGTGCGGTCATGTAGCCCACGGCGGAGGTTGCTCCTTCAGCGCCTTTGTTAAACCAGCGGTTGAACCAGCCGAAGAAGCCTTTCTCAGCCTTGTCGTGCTTGATCGGCTTAAGAATCGTGGCACAAAGTGCCGGTGTCAGCGTCAGGGCAACCAGGACGGACAGGCCCATCGCAGCCACAATCGTGACGGAAAACTGACGGTAAATCACACCGGTAGAGCCGCCGAAGAAAGCCATCGGAACGAACACGGCAGAAAGCACCATCGCAATACCGACCAGAGCGCCCGTAATCTGCGACATGGACTTCTCGGTAGCGTCATGCGGAGAAAGACGCTCTTGGTCCATCACACGCTCGACGTTTTCCACCACCACAATCGCGTCGTCCACCAGCAGACCGATCGCCAGCACCATGGCGAACATCGTCAGCATGTTGATGGAATAGCCCATGGCGCCCAAGATACCGAAGGTGCCCAAGACCACCACCGGCACGGCAATCGTCGGAATCAGCGTTGCGCGGAAGTTCTGCAGGAACAGATACATCACGAGCACCACCAGCACGATAGCTTCGAGCAAGGTGTGGATCACGCCTTCAATAGAAATACGCACGAACGGTGTCGTGTCGAACGGAATCACATACTCATACTTCTCAGGGAAGAAATGAGACAGCTCTTCCATTTTTTTGTCGACTAAGTCCGAAGTCAGCAGCGCATTTGCGCCGGAGGCCAATTTAATCGCAAGACCGGCGGTCGGTTTGCCGTTAAAGAAGGCGGTGGCTTCGTACATCTTCGGGCCCTTTTCAATGTGGGCCACATCGCGTAGGAAAACCTGAGAGCCGTTCTCCTGAGTCTTCAAGAAGATAGCGCCGAATTGTTCAGGAGTTTCCAGCAAAGAGCTCGAGGTAATCACCGCGTTAAGCGCCGTTCCCTTAGCTGCAGGCAGGCCGCCCACCTGTCCGGAGGAAATCTGCACGTTCTGCGTGGAGATCGCGGTCTTAATGTCTGCCGGAGTGAGGGAGAATTCGTGAAGTTTTTCCGGATCGAGCCAAATACGCATCGCAAAGGCCGAACCGAAGACTTCGACTTCGCCCACCCCGTCCACGCGACTCAGTGGTTCTTGAATACTGGAAACAAGATAGTCACCGAGCTCTGCCGAAGAAATCGAACCGTCCGTCGAGGTCAGACCGATCACCTTCAGAAAGCTTGCGGTCGTTTTAATAACCGTCACGCCTAAGCGCTGAACTACTTCCGGCAGAGAAGACTGCGCCTGGGACAGACGGTTCTGCACCTGAACCTGAGCCATATCAGGGTCGGTACCGGCAGCAAAAGTCAGCGTGATGTTGATTCGGCCGCTCGATTCACTGGTCGAACTCATATACAGATAACCATCCAAGCCGGTCATCTTTTGTTCAATCACCTGAACGACCGTATCTTCAATTGTCTTAGCAGAGGCTCCCGGGTAGGTAGCAGAGATGCTTACCTGAGGAGGCGCAATCTGCGGATACATGGAAACCGGAAGATTCAGAATCGAAAGCGTACCGGCCAGCATGATCACAATTGCGATCACCCAAGCAAAAATAGGTCGGTTAATAAAAAACTTTGCCATATCAACCTCTGAATTTACTGCTTAGAAGCCTTTGCCGCTTTGGCTTGTTCCTGCTCGGCCATTGTCGGAACGATCTGGACGGGAACACCCGGGCGGATTCTCTGCAGACCTTCGATGACAACCTTTTCACCCGGCTTCAGACCCTCCTCAACAATCCAGTTCTGACCTTGTGTACGATGAGTCACTAAACGGCGGATAGCGATCTTGCCGTCTTCAACCACATACACATAGGGCGTGCCGTTGGCTTCGCGCATCACGGCTCGCTGCGGGACTAGCAAAGCTTTTTCCATCGTACCCTGAGGGAGTTCGGTACGAACAAACATACCCGGCAAAAGAATATTGTCGGGGTTCGGGAATTCGGCGCGCAGCGTAATGGTGCCTGTGCCCGGATCAACAGAAACCTCGGACAGCGTAAGCTCGCCTGTCTGAGGATACTTGGTTCCGTCTTCCATGATCAAAGTCACGGGAATAGCGCCGCCTTTGGTTTTAAGTTTGCCGGAAGCGATGTCTTTTTTAAGACTGAGAATTTCTTTACTTGACTGGGTCACGTCGACATAGATCGGATCCAGTGTCTGAACGACGGCCATGTTCTGGGCCTGATGTGCGGAAAGCAATGCGCCTGGTGTAACTAAAGAGCGGCCGATGCGCCCGCTGATCGGAGAACGTACGGTCGTGTAGTCCAGGTTGATCTGGGCGTTCTTTAATCCGGCTTCAGCAGCGGCCACCGCGGCCTGTGCCTGCTTGTATGCAGCCTGAGCGTCGTCGTTGTTTTGTTTACTGATTGCATTGGTTTTGACCAGCTGTGCATAGCGGTTTGCGGTCAGACGGGTCTGATACAGCACGGCCTGAGCTCTCTGAAGCTCGGCTTTAGCGCTTGCCACTGCGGCTTCATAGACAGCCGGATCAATCTGATAAAGCGCTTGTCCTTCTTTGACTTCGCTTCCTTCCTTAAAGAGCCGTTTCTGCAGAATACCGGCGACCTGAGGACGAACATCAGCGACCAAATACGAAGCTGTGCGGCCCTGAAGCGTCGTCGTCATGTCTAACTCGGTCGGCTGAATTTCCGTGACGGAAACCTGAGGAGCTCGCTGAGCACCGGCTCCGGCCGGAGCACCGGTTGATTTCTGCGAGTCACATCCGCCGAACATAGTCACGGCAAAGCCCGCGGCAACACACAACGCCGCCTTCTTTAAGTCGTTCAATAACATGAAAAACCTCGAGATTTATTCCCAATTTATTCTGATTTGAGTGCGCTTTCTCGCCTGAGAAGCACAACGGACACAATTCTAGTTCAATTCTGAATGAACATTCATTCAGGAATTTACAATTTTCGATTGTTTAGCGAGCCAACAATGGAAAGTTGTAAAGGAGATTTTCTTGTTAAGTATTTTCCATTACCGCTTTTTCGGAATACTTCCGTGCTTCCGCCTCAAAAACAGAGATCTTCCGTTCCATCGCCTTCAGTCCGCTTTCCCAAAATTCAGGCTGAGTAATATCGATCTTGAAAAACTTTTTAAAAAGATCGTCGACAGACATACGTCCGCTGTTAAAGAGAAAGTCACTGTAAATTTTTGGGAACACTTCCGGCATTCGATGACGAATCTCAGATAATCCGTAGGCGCAAACCGTACCGAAGATATACGGGTAGTTGTAGAAGTAGTCGTCAATCTTGTAGAACTGACCGCGGTTGATCCAAAGATAGGGATCGATGCCGGCGGTACTCTCTCCGTACCAAGCCTGCCACGCCTCGGACAACAGATTAGAAATTTTGGTGACGGATAACACGCCTTTCCTTCGCTCTTCAAAGAAACTTCTTTCGAAATCGAAGCGCACACCCATGTTTATGACATAGTTCGAGATAAACGTGAGCTCCTGCCAAAGGGCTTCCAGCTTTTCTTCCATTGAAGCTGCTTTTTCTTGGATTTCTTCAAAAAGTAGCAGCGCAAAGAAGTGTCCGGCAACTTCCATCAAAGCACGTGGAATCTTTCGCTCCTGCGCAGGTAGCTCTCTTTGCAACCAGAAGTGCCAGGCATGGCCGTACATGATGGCCTGTTGGCTCATGGAGGCGAATGATCCGAGATACGTCGAAAAAATTCTCGGCTCATTGAGCGACAAAATGCCTTGGAAGAATGCGCCGTTTTGTTTGCCCGGCAGCTGACGAACCTCAACCCAGCCTTTTTCGACGAACAATTCGAAGGTTTCCGGAATACGTTCGTCGAGCACCTTCCCAACTTCTTTAATCTTGTCGAGCGCCTCCTCGTAAGGAATATGAATTTCTCTTCTGAGCGGTGCGGGCGCATTAAGGTCCCAGACATCCATCGCACTCCTGCCGGTAAAGAGCGCACGGCTGATCACCGACTTTCGAAGCATGTGACGGTTGGCCCTCACCGCCGTCATCAATGCATCAACCGCTTCCGAGCTTACAGCATTTTGCCAATAAGCAGGCGCCATGAAGTCCATCTGAGCAAACTCGAAACCTTTCAGCCGGAAACCGGTGAGCATATTAAAAATGGATGCGTAGAGATAAGCGTTCTGCGAATAGTATTCGTTCAGCGCAGCAAAGGTCGACTGTCTTAATTTCGGATCTTCCGAAGTTTTAAGTACCGCAATGCACTGCGAGTGAGACTGATGTTTCGTCAAACCGTCCATCGTCCTCACCGTCGCCACCAAATGTGAATTCACCGAGTGATAAAGATCCGAGCAAGGAACAAAGTTCGAAGCTTTCAGCTCATAGAGGAGCTGCAGAGCACGGGGCGACAGCGAAAAAGACCAGCGGGAAGAAACACGCTCAAAGAGCCATTCCCACTTACTGAAATCCAGTTCCTTCCAAATCGGATCGCTCTTTTTTAACTCGGTCAAGCGATGAAAAAGACCGGTAATCAGCTCGTAATAGCGGGAATGAATTTCCCAAAGGCGGACGCGCTCTTTTGCAGCTTCCTGTTCTCTCGTATCAATCGCAGACAGGCATCGACAATAGCCGATCAAAGAATCCGTAAGGCTAAAAACCTCCGCTAGATGCTCCAAGGCAATGCTGATCGAAACCGCGTCTTTGGCGTTCGGCACAAGCCCCGAGAGAATATGAATATCCGCTTCCAACCGCTGACGGGCCTTTCGATATGCCTGAGAAGTCAGACCTCCGTAAGAAGATCGGAAGTCCCATGCCGGCATTTTATTTTTCAAAGATGGAGTCATATTGATTCGGAAACAGCGGTTGATTTTCCGAATCATTCTAATGAAAAAGAAAAGAGGCGGCCGTTCCCTCACAGGAGAGAAGCCAGCCGCCCGGGGAGGGTTTATTGGTTCGAGGTGTTGTGTTCTTTTATTTATCCGAGAAGGGGCTTAGTGGTTTCCGTACCGGCTAATGCAAGCGCGGTTAAGAGAACTAGCTGAGGTCCGAGCTCGGTCTTTTCCATGATGAAATGCTCTTTAAGCGTATGAGCCCCGATTCCCTTACCGCCGGAACACAGGCAAGTGGCGGGAATGTTGTGGCTCATCGGAGCATTCGCATCCGTGGAAGACATTGCATAGTTTGTCAGCTCAATGCCAAGTGTCTTCTGGGCGCTGCGAGCAGCCTGAAGAACCGGGCAGCTGTGCGGACGAAGTCCGCCCGGACGATTGCCAATCATGGTCTTGGTGAGCTTCAGACCATTTTCATCAGCAACACCCCACCGGGCATTTTCTTCTTTGATGGCCTTCTCGAAGGCGCCTAAAGCTTCACTCTCTACGCGAAGCAGTTCGTCATTGGAAACACTGCGGATATCCACGTCCACTTCGCAGTGAGCGGAAATCGTGTTGACCGTCGTACCGCCCTTGATCGTACCAATCGTGAAGGTGGTCTTGGGGTCTTCCGGAACTTTGATGTCGGCAATGATATTGCCGGCACGGCAAACGGCGTGAATGGCGCTCGGAGTCTTGCCGAAGTCAGCGAAAGAGTGTCCGCCTGTACCGTCCACGGCTAAACGCCAGCGGTGAGAACCGACTGCGCCGTAAAGGACGCGGCCGACGTCCGTACTGTCGATCGCGACAAAACCGTCAAGCTTGTTGTTAGCACAGAGATGCTTTGAGCCGCGAATATCGCCGTTGCCCTCTTCGCCGACGGTACCAACAAACCAGATATCGCCGACAGTGCGGATGTCTTCTTTTTCAAGGGCGCGGAGCACCTGGAGAAGCGCTCTCAAGCCGGAGCAGTTGTCACCGATGCCGGGAGCTCGGTAGATATTGCCTTCTTTTTTGACCTTGACGTCGGTTCCGGCCGGGAACACGGAATCCATATGAGCACCGATGGCAAGAACTGGGCCGTTGCCGGAACCCTTGCGGATACCGATCACGTTTCCGATTTCATCAATATGAACATCGGTCAGACCGTACTGCCTCATGCGCTCTGCTACAGAAGCGGCTCTTTTCTCTTCGTGGAAAGTCGGAGCTTCAATTTCGCAGAGCTCAATCTGTTCCAGCATAGCGACTTCAGTCTGGTCTTTAATGAAGGCAATAGCCGCTTCAACTTTGGGTTCTTTAGAGATTTCGGTAACAAGACCGAGAACTTTAGGATCTAATGCGGGAATATTTTTCATGCCAGTCTGTTCCTATTAAACCAGGAAGTAAAGAGTGAGAACCATCACAACAGCGGCCGGCGCAGTTCTCTTCACGACTTCAACCGGGGAGATGCCTGCGATACCGGACAGAAGGATGATGCCGCCTGCAAGCGGAGAAGCCTGACGACCGATACCGGCTGCCATCATGGCGAGGTAACCCAGACCGTCAATGGTCATTCCGAATGTCGGAGCGTGCGGAGTAACCGCTTCGTTAAAGGCGAATGCTGCCGCATCGCCGGAGCCTGTTAACACGGCCAGGAAGAACGGACCGAAAGCACCGCCGATCTTGGCAACTTCGTTGGAGTGAGTCAGATACTGAACGAAAACTTCAATGACGCCTGCGGCACGTAAACCTGCGGCAAACACACCGGCAGCAATAATGATACCGAGGATCTTGGCATAGCCGTTACCCATACCGGCGAAGAATTTCTTCGTGACTTCTTCAGGGTTGGAGCGTGTAACGACTAAGGCATAGAACGTACCGATCAACATAGCGGTTGCAACGGACATCTTGAGCTGCGGGAACCAAATGGAAGCGCAAACGAGAAGAACGACTGGAACGATCGGAGCGATCGCGAACAGGATGTTCGGATGTTCAATTTCGTTGGAAGCAACTTCAACGGCTTCTTCAACAGCGGCTTTACCGCGCTTAAAGTCACCGAAAGCAAAGCAGGTGATCGTGATCACGACAATGCTGATCAAGCCCATGGTGACGGTAGTCGTGGCATGAGCTCCGATGAACTGCATGATTTCCATGGAAGCGAGCTTGGAGATGAACGGGTTATGAGAAACGCCCGGGTTCAGATAAGCCGGCATCATGCAGCCGCCGACAGCTGCAGCAGCAATAGCGGGTTTGAAACCGCTTCTGATCATGATCGGGATCATTGTCGGACCGACGGCAGCGGAAAGACCGGCCATAGAAGGAATGGCAGTAGCAATCACGCTGGTCACGATCATACAGGAAGGAAGGAGAAACACGCCGAGCTTTTTCAGCGGTCTCATCAGAAGGCTAACCAGATGAACGTCGCATTTGGTCAGAGAAATCACTGCAGCAAAACCGAGCGCCGAGCAGATGGCGATGATCAGGCTGCCGTTTGTCATCGATTTGTCGAACTGCTTGAAAGCGATCATCGGCTGCAATGAAATGAAAGCCATCACAAAGCCGGAAGTCAGCAGAACGAGACGAGTTTCATAGCGCTTGATAAGGGCATAAACCGTTGCAATCACTACAACAATAGCGGCCCAGAAAGTCCATGTCATTTGGTTCTCCCAGAACAATAGGTTTAGAAAGAGTCATCGCCGATAATTCGGCCTTATATTTCTAGAAACGAATTTTACGTTCTGAGATAAATCAGATTCAGACAACTAAGAGTTATTACCTAATACTTCAGTTGTTACTCGAGTATTTATTCTATCTATTCGATCAATTAAAATTTATTGATCTTCAATTAGAAGATAATTTGAAATTCATATTAGGTATTATTTCTATCTTTATAAGTATTACTACCTAAACATTTGTAGACGTATCATGAATTTTTCTCAGCAGTGTGGTTATTTTGTCCTCGTGGTACGACAATCCTGAGTAAAACCACTAATACATTGAGAAAACCACAAAAAAAGGAGACCCGAGAGCCTCCTTCTTTGTGTGATAACCGTCTAAATTAATTTTCGGATTTTTGTCCTTCTGCCTCCTGTTTTGCGGGAGCCTCTTCCTTCGCGACGATATCTTTCAGTTCGCGGCGAAGAATCTTACCCACAGGGGTCTTAGGAATGGAATCAACAAAAACGATTTCCTTTGGCATCTTGTAACCGGTAAGGTTTTGACGGCAATAGGCCTTAACCTGCTCAACGGTCAAAGACGGATCTTTCTTAACGATCACGGCCTTGACGCGCTCCCCGGATTTTTCGTTCGGAACACCGACCACGCCGCATTCCAAAATCTCCGGCATGCTCTGAAGAACGCCTTCAATTTCGTTCGGGTAGACGTTAAAGCCGCTGACCAGAATCATGTCTTTCTGGCGATCAGTAATCGTAATGCGGCCGTTGCTGTCCATGTTGCCGATATCACCGGTGCGCAGCCAGCCGTCACGCAGCACGGCAGCTGTTTCTTCCGGCTTGTCCCAGTAACCGCGCATGACCTGCGGACCCTTCACGCAGATTTCGCCGGTGTGTTCGGGAATTTCCTGCGGAGTTGTCCAGAAGCCAAGATCTTTGAAACCTTCGCCGCGGATAGAAACCACGGTAGACGGGAACGGGAAGCCGACGGAACCGTTCCAAGGCGTGTTCATCGGGTTGGCGGCAACGCCAGGAGAGCATTCGGTCAAACCGTAAGCTTCGATAATGTGGCCGCCGGTCACTTCTTTCCAGCGTTCGGCCACGGACTTCTGAACCTGTGTGCCGCCGCCGACGGTGAGCTTCAGCATCTTGAAGTCAACCTTGTCGAATCCCGGTGTATTGAGCAAGCCGTTAAAGAGCGTGTTCACACCGCAAATGACGGTGAAGTGCTGTTTCTCGCATTCTTTGACCAAACCTTTCATGTCGCGCGGGTTCGCAATGAGAACCATGCGGGCGCCCCACTGAAGGAAGCTGCACAGCGCGGTCAGAGAAAAGATGTGATAGAGCGGAAGCGCTGTCATAACGACTTCGGTCTTCTTCTTGAAGTCGCCGGAAATCCAAACACCGGTCTGCTGCAGGTTCGCCAACACATTGCGGTGTGTCAGCATGGCGCCTTTGGCAATGCCGGTTGTGCCGCCTGTGTACTGCAGAAGTGCGATGTCGTAGCGGTCGAGCTTGACCGGATTAAATTTTCTGGAAGCGCCTTGAGCCAGTGCATCGCGGAAAGAGACAGCGTGTTCGAGATTGAACTCGGGCACCATCTTCTTTACTTTCTTCAGCATGAAGTTAACGAGCAGACGCTTCGGAGCAGAAAGCAAGTCGCCGACTTGAGTCGTGATGACGTGCTCAACGGGAGAGTCTTTCTGAATCTTTTCGAACGTCTTGGCGAAATTCTCGATAATGACTAAGACCTTAGCGCCGGAATCCTTCAGCTGGCCGCCGAGCTCGCGAGCGGTGTAAAGCGGGTTAACGTTAACGACGATAAGCCCAGCTTTCATGATGCCGAACAGACAGATCGGGTACTGGAGAAGGTTCGGCATCATCACGGCCACGCGGTCGCCCTGCTCAACGCCGGGCAGCGACTGCAGATAAGAAGCGAACGCCGTCACTTTCTCATCAAATTCTTTGTACGTCATTGTCTTGCCCAGGCTGGTAAAGACCGGAGCATCACCGTACTCTTGACAGATCTTTTCCTGGAAATCCGGCAGTGATTCGTAAATATCCGGATTAATGGTCGCGGGCACGCCTTCGGGGTAGTGCTTGATCCATGGATATTCTTGAGTGTCTGTCATAGTTTTCTGTCCTAAAGAAAGCGTAACCCGCTAATTTTAGCGGGTTACGCGATATAAAAACATTGAGAATTAGCCTGAGATTAAGCTTGGCGGGCAAGCTCGGAGACGTGTTTGGCGTACTGCTTCACATCTTCCCAGTCAGTAAAGTCAATGCACATAGACGGGTCTGTCGGGCCGTTTGTGATCTTCATGATGAGCTGAATGCACTTCTTATCAAAGAGATTCAGGTGCGGATAGTCGATCTTGCCTGCAAAGCACTTGAGGTCGCGGGGACGCCACGGAGAACGCTCAAGGAATTTCTGCATGTAGCGGTTGCCTTCAACAGTAGCCTTGAACGGTGTACGGGCAACGACGGTGACGTTGAACATCGCATTGGGTTTACGGTCGAGTTCCGTGCAGTTGTTGCGAACAAATTCGTAAACGTTCGGGTGGTAAGTGCCATAAACAACAGGGAAGCCGCAGAGCACGAAATCATGCTTGCTCCAGTCCACGCCTTCGCGAAGGGCTTCGGAGACCGGCATAACCGTCACGGTGTTTCCGAGTTCCTCGAGTTGGTCGGCAATAGTGCGGACCATGCGGGCGGTATGGCCCATACGAGAGTAATAAACGATAAGAATGTTCTTCATTAGTTTCCGACTCCGATCGCGTCCGGACCGAGAGGGCCTTTCGCATCAATTTGTAATTTATTGAGTCGATTTTAGCAAAACCGCCCCGATTGGCTCATTTTTGTTACTGAGTTTACGTAGTTAGGCGCATTGTCAGGTAAAATTCGATTTTTAAAACCCTGTTCCTATTGATTATTAGGAACTTTTATTCTTATATGGCTAAAGAAGACCTGATTGAAACAACTGCAACCGTTACCGAAGTTCTTCCGGACGCTCGCTATCGCGTCAAACTCGACAACGGCTATGAACTGATTGCCTACACAAACGGCAAAATGCGCAAGCATCACATCCGAATTCTCGCCGGCGATAAAGTTTCGCTGGAAATCTCTCCGTACGACATGACCAAAGGTCGTATTACCTTCCGTCATATCGAGGGTCGTCCTCCGGTTGCCGCTGCCGGCGGAAAACGCAAGTAATCGCTTCTGTAAAAGAGGCTGTCGCAAAGCTCGAGTTTTGCGTCAGCCTTTTTTCTTTTGTGCGGATATGTACTCGCCGTCGACATATCTTATTTTTATTCTGCAACCACTTCGATCGTCTGATCCTTGAACTGAACCTTCTGTCCGGCGCGAATCTTGTGGCCGCGTTCGGTGCAGACTTTCCCGTCTACATTCACTAAGCCATCCTGGACGGCTTGTTTTGCTTCACCGCCGGTTCCGGTGAGTCCGGCTGCCTTCAGCAAATCTCCTAAGCGAATAAATTCGCCGTTCAATTCGAATTTCATTCCGATTTCCTTTTTTGACTTTCTCAGATGAAATGCATTGTATTCCTGCAAGGCATTTGTTTTATCACCGGTGCCGAATTCGAGGCCTCAGAAACGACAAACGCCCCGGAGGGCGTTTGTGTTTAATCCGTTTCTACTGAATTAGATGAGAGACAGGAAGCGAGTGATCATGCGAATGCGTTCTTCGACGGTGTCTAAGCGAAGGAATTCGCGGTCGCAGTGGAATTCGCCGCCGGCAGGGCCGCATCCGTCAATAACGGGAAGACCGGCTTCAGCCATGTGGTTGCCGTCGGAAGCACCGCCTGCGTCAACCCAGTCAATATCGAAGCCTTCGAGTTTGGCAGCTTCGGTGATCTGAGCAACGAGTTCTTTCGTTGCGTCGGACAGCGGCATAGAGTTGCTGTGGCTGACGCGTTCGATTGTCTGAGTTACGCCGGGAGCCCAAACGGCAGCAGCCAGTTTGTTGATGCCGTCGTCGAGATATTTGTCATCTTCGTTGTTCCAGTAGCGAGTGTCGAGCTTAACAACGCATTTTTCGGAAATGACGTTAGGAGCGCTACCGCCTTCGATCACACCGGGGTTGACGGTTGTGCCTTTATCGACATCGGCCAGACCGGCAGCTGCCAAAGCAAAGCGCATAGCGGCGATGTTGGCGTTGGCTCCTTTGTACGGAGCGTTGCCGGCGTGGGAAGCTTTACCGTGGAAGGTAACGACGTAGTTCGTAGAACCTTTTCTGGAGCGAACGAGCTGGCCGCCTGCACGGGCTGCTTCAAAAACCAGAGCGCGGGAAGATTTGGCAGCGATGCCTTTGAGCCATGCGCTGGAAGCCTTGGAACCGGTTTCTTCGTCCGGGTTCAGAGCAACAGCGATGGAGAGTCTTTCCAGATCTTCAGGACGAGCAGCCTTCAGAGCGTAGTAGATGGCAAGAACGCCGCTCTTGCAGTCGCTGCAGCCGGGGCCGTAGGCGCGGTCGCCTTTCACGGTCAAAGGACGAGCAGCGGCAGTTCCGTCAGGGAAAACGGTGTCGAGGTGAGCGTTGAAGAGAACGTCATAGTGGTCAGCGTTAGGCTTGTTCGTAGCGAACAGACCGTTGCCGGCATTCGGACCTAAGTCAACGAGGTCGGCTTTGAATCCGATGGATTCGAGGTGGCCCTTCATAATCTTGGCGGCTTCGGTAACGCCGGCAATGTTTGCAGTGCCGCGGTCTTTGTTAACCAATTCGGCCAAGTCTTTCATGTAAGAATCGAGAACTGACATTGATGTTTCCTCTTATTAAAGTTGCGTTAAACAGTTGAGCCCGAAGGCTTAACGATTTCCGCGATTGTAATGATTTGTGAGATTGAGATAAATGAGAATAAATACCGCTGGACAAACCTATTTTGATTACTCAATTCGAAAAAATTTTCTAATTTCGACGTCGTTTTTGTGCTGAGATAAGGGATACATTCGCATTCCACGTCAATTTTCACAATCTATTAAAAAATGATCGAAGGTCTGGTCCTTCTTCTCGTATTCCAACTTTTGGGAAACGTCGCCGAGATGTACTTTCATCTCCCGGTTCCCGGCTCGGTTCTGGGCATGTTCCTGCTGCTCGTTGCCTTGATTGCAAATGACCGTTTGGCTTCCTGGGTTCGCCCGATTTCCTTAGTCCTGATTTCTTATCTTGCCGTGCTGTTTGTTCCGGCCGGTGTCGGCATCATGCTGCACATCGACCGCCTCAAAAATGAAGCCCTCCCGATCGGCGTATCTTTGATCGTCAGTACGATCCTGACCATCGCCGTAACCGCCTTAGTCATTAAGTATTCGACGATTTGGCTGCAGAAACGCAAAGAACAGAAGGAGGCGCGCCGTCAACTACCTCAGCCTTAAGGCCGAGGCTTAAAAAAGCCTCTAGTTGACTAGCCTCAGGCCGTCGTTTGGCGGACTACGTTGGTCG
>OGDU01000630.1_pt1 | contig 33321 bp, 30 predicted proteins | sample 1570371 | NCBI WGS metagenome assembly OGDU01 (sample SAMEA2581977, study PRJEB24529) | metagenome | biome: Human gut stool | place: China | collected 2011
TTCAAGCTTGCCTACGATCAGGTTGCCGCCGGCAAACCCGACGAGTTCAACGGTCGTTATACGGCCGACTACCTGCGTAAGCTGAAAAACAATTACCGCCGCAACCGCGACTTATGTATCATCATCACTGCCGGACTTTACGTGCTGCAAATCATCGACGCCCATGTGGACGCTCATCTGAAAAGTTACGACATTTCGGACGATTTAAGCGTAGAGTTCACGCCGGCGGTGAATTACGTCTATTCCCCGACCGTCGGCGGACACCGCCCGACTTTCGGATTCAACTTCAACCTGAATTTCTGATTCCATCATGAGAAAGATCCTCGCCTGCACCCTCCTTCTTTCGATCCTCCTCGGCTACGCGACCGCAACCGCCCAGAGCCGCAAAGAGCGCCGTGCCAAGAGAAAAGCCAAGACCGAAAAGCAGGCTTCGAAATCGACCCATACTCCCGTTTCGGTCAAACCGGAGAAAACAGTGACAGAAAAAACGACCGTACAGCAAACGGAGCCTTACTGTCCGGAACTGAATCGCAATCTCACCCCGGCCCAGATCGACTCGCTCGTGGCTCTCTGGCGGGAAAAGCAGACTCTGCAATCCTACGATACGTTTTTCAACGACTACATCGACATCGACAGCCTCGCTTCCTCGAGTGACACGACCCCCGATTCAGTCTATGCCAACCGCCTGCGGGCACTCGTATCACCGGTGCAACTCCCCTTCAATCCGATCGTCAAAAACTACATCCGCCGTTACGTCGATACCCGTTACGGGACAATCAACCGGGTGTTGAGCCTCTCACGCTACTATTTCCCGCTGATCGAGGAAGAGCTCATCAAGGCCGACCTGCCCGTCGAGCTGCGTGCGCTGCCGATCATCGAGTCGGCTCTCTCGACCACGGCCACCTCCCCGATGGGTGCTGTCGGACTGTGGCAATTCATGCCCGCGACAGGCAAAAGTTACGGACTGGAGATCAATTCGTTCGTCGATGAACGTCGGGACCCGGTACAGGCGACCCGCGCCGCCTGCCGTTATCTAAAGGACCTTTACGGCATCTACCACGACTGGACGCTCGCCATCGCCGCCTACAACTGCGGCCCGGGCAACGTAAACAAAGCCCTGGCCCGCGCCGGCGGAGGGACGACCTTCTGGGACATCTACGAATACCTGCCCCGCGAAACCCGCGGGTACGTACCGGCCTTCGTCGGAGCCTCCTATGCCTATGCCTACCACCAGCAGCACGGTATCCAGAGCGAAAACCCGCCCATGCCGCTGGCGACCGATACGATCCGCGTCACCCGCCTGCTCCACCTGGGACAAGTGGCCTCGACACTCGACATTCCCATCGAAACTTTGCGGACACTCAATCCGCAATACAAAATGGACATCATCCCGGCTACGATCAAAAGCTACACGCTGGTACTCCCCCAGCATTACCTCTGCCAGTACATCGCCAGCGAAGAGGAGATTCACCGGAAGGACTCCACCTATCTGAAAGAGTACATCAATCCGGCCAACATCGAAAAGAAGAAACTCGCGGACGCCACCCCCGCATACACCACCTACACGGTCAAGCGAGGCGATACGCTGGGTGCGATCGCCCGCCGTTACAGAACCACTACGGCACAAATCATGAAGCTGAACAAGCTGAAAAACGCCAACAAGCTGCGGGAAGGCCAACGCCTCAGAATCCCGGTCCGCCGATAATCTTCTCCGATGAACGTCCCGACCGATACCATCGTCGCTCCCGCCACCGCTTCGGGCGGAGCCATCGCCGTCATCCGATTGAGCGGTCCCGAAGCCATCGCCTGCTGCGACCGTATCTTCCGGGGACGCAAGCCGCTGGCCGAAGCCGCCGGGCACACCCTGCATTACGGCGAAGTCATAGACGGGGACAGAATGATCGACGACGTAGTCGCGGCCATCTATCGTGCACCGCACTCCTACACGGGCGAAGATGCCGTCGAGCTATCGTGTCACGGTTCGCACTACATCGTCTCCGAAATCATCGCACTCCTGCTTCGCTCCGGCGCTCGTATGGCGCAACCGGGCGAATTTACCATTCGGGCCTTCCTCGCAGGCCGGATGGACCTCGCGCAAGCCGAAGCCGTCGCCGATCTGATCGCTTCCGATTCCCGGGCTTCGCACGCCATGGCCTCGACCCAGATGCGGGGCGGATATTCGGCGGCACTGGGTGCGTTGCGCAACGAACTGCTGCAACTGGCCTCCCTCCTCGAACTCGAACTCGACTTTTCGGAAGAAGACGTTCAATTCGCCGACCGTGCACGCCTGCGGGAGATGATGCACCGCATCGAAAGCGAAATCACCCGCCTGACGGACTCGTTCAGACTCGGCAACGCCATCAAAAAAGGGGTGGCTGTCGCTATTGTCGGAGAACCCAACGTCGGCAAAAGCACCCTTCTGAACCGTCTGCTGGGCGAAGAGCGGGCCCTGGTATCCGACATCGCAGGCACCACACGCGACACGATCGAAGAGACGCTCAATATCGACGGCGTTCTGTTCCGCTTCATCGACACCGCCGGGCTGCACGATACCGCCGACCGCCTAGAACAGATGGGCATCGACCGCACGCAGGAGATGATCCGCCGCGCACAAATCGTACTTCAGGTCGTCGATGCGACCTGCCCGATACCTCCCGCCATACAGATTACGTCCGAACAGACTCGCTTGCTCATCGTCAATAAATGCGACAGCCCGGATGCACGTATCACCGAATCGAAGGTATCCTCCGGCTGCGGGGTCGAATACGGAGTATCGTCGGCAAACCCCGACACTCTTTTCATCTCGGCAAAAACCGGCGAAGGAATCGAACGGCTCCTTGCCAGACTCCGCGCGACTTTCGACACCGGAAGCATCTACGACGGTGATCCCGTCATCTCGAACAGCCGCCATCTGGACGCCCTGCGCCAAGCCCTCGACGCCCTGCACCGAGCCCTCACGGCCCTCGATGACGATCGTCCGGCCGACCTCTTAAGCGAAGACATCCGCCAGGTCATCCACCACCTGGGCACCATCACAGGCGAAATCACCAACGACGATATTCTCATCCAAATATTCTCGAAATTCTGCATCGGAAAGTAACTCAAGAAAACAAAGCCAAAGAATCATCGAAACAAAATTCATAAATTCAATTACTTACAAGCAAATAAAGGATTTTTATTTCGACTTCATTTTATCGTTCGAGGTGTAAAATTTGCCGCTTATTTACAACACACAGCTATCGAGGAGTAAAAAAGTGTAAAGAAATTTTTCTATTTTTGTGCCAAACCTAAAACCTCGACCGCATGGAGATCAAGATTCGGCAGAAACCGCAGCGCTCGACGGGCAAGACCTCGTTGGTGCTGGAATACTATTACGGGTACACCCGCGACGACGAAGGGCGTATCAAGCATCGCCGCAAATTCGAGACCCTCGAATACTACCTCTACACCGACCCAAAAAACAAGTTGGAGCGCGACCACAACAAGGTCAATCTCGAAATGGCCGAGAAGGTCAAAGCCAAACGGCTGCTCGCCGAGCAGAACGAGCAATACGGCTTTGCGGTGAAATATAAAATCCGCACCAACCTCGTCGAATACATCAAAGGATTGATAGAGCAACGCAAGGAGTCGCCGGGGAACTGGGGCAACTGGGACAGCGCATTGAAACACCTCGTCGCCTACGCCGGAACGAATACGACGTTCGAGATGGTCGATAAAAAGTTCGTCGAGGGGTTCAAGACCTATCTGGCGAAGCAGGCCAAGACCAAAAGCAATACCGCTCTTTCGACAAACAGCCAGAGCAGCTATTTCCTCAAACTCAAAGCCGCGCTGAACCAAGCGGTCGAGGACGGCATCATCCCCCACTCGCCCGCCATGTCGGTCAAACCCGCGCATGTCGAGGACGTGCATCGCGAATACCTGACTTTCGACGAGTTGCAACGCCTCGCCAAGACGGAGTGTCCGTATCCTGTACTAAAAGATGCATTCCTCTTCTCGTGCCTGACCGGCATGCGTTGGAGCGACATCAACAAACTGACGTGGGCCGAGGTGCAGGAGTTCGACGGCGGCACGCGCATCGTATTCCGGCAGAAAAAGACCAAAGGGCTGGAATACCTCGACATCACAGGCCAAGCCGTGCGCTACATGGGTCAGCGCGGCAAGGCCGACGAGCGGGTCTTCGCCGGGCTGAAATACTCCGCATGGCACAACCTCGCCCTGCGCGAATGGTGCCTGAAAGCGGGCATTACGAAGCATATCACGTTCCACTGCGGCCGCCATACGTTCGCCGTGCTGCAACTCTCACTCGGTACGGAAATCTACACCGTGTCGAAGCTCCTCGGCCACCGCGAACTGAAAACGACGCAGGTCTATGCGCAGATTATGGATGCGAAGAAGCGCGAAGCGGTGAACCGGATTCCGGAATTATAACTATCTTTATGCTATGGAGAACGAAATGTTGATATATCGCTCGGCCGACGGGAGCATCAAAATAGACGTCCGCATGGGCGAAGAGACCGTCTGGCTGACCCAAGACCAGATGGCGGCGCTGTTCGGAAAGGCCAAATCCACCATCAACGAACACTTGAAAAACATCTTTTCCGAGGGTGAGCTGGTCGCCGATTCAGTTATTCGGAATTTCCGAACAACTGCCGCCGACGGCAAAGGCTACGACACGAACTACTACAACCTCGACGTGATTATTTCGGTCGGCTACCGCGTGAAATCGCACCAAGGCACGCAGTTCCGCATCTGGGCGACGCAGGTGCTGCGCGAATACCTCATCAAGGGCTTCGCACTGAACGACGAACGGATGAAGTCGGGCAAGTCGATGAACTATTTCGACGAATTGCAGGAGCGCATCCGCGAAATCCGCCTTTCGGAACGGGTGTTCTACCAAAAGGTCAAGGACATCTACACGACGAGCATCGACTACGACCCGAAAGCTGAAAAGACGGTCGAGTTTTTCAAAATCGTGCAGAACAAACTGCTGTGGGCCATCAGCAGCCAGACGGCCGCCGAGCTGATCGCTCATCGTGCCGATGCCCGGCTGCCGATGATGGGCATGACCTCCTGCGACAAGAGCGACCCGCGGCGCATTACCAAAGCCGATGCCGCAACCGCCAAGAACTACCTGACCGAAGACGAAATGAAAGACCTCGGTCTGCTTGTCGAACAATACCTCGCATTCGCCGAAAGTCAGGCGCGGCGGCAGGTGCCCATGTATATGGCAGACTGGATCAAGAAGCTGAACGACATTCTGGTCATCAACGGGCGCGAACTGCTCGAACATGCGGGGCAAATCAGCCGCAAGGTTGCCGAAAGCATCGCGGCCCAACAGCTCGATGCCTACAAGGGGCGTTTGCGCGAAAAGGAGCGCCGCGCGAGCCTCGCCGAACTCGAAGCCGACCTGCAAGCCGCGGCCAAGAAACAGCCATGACCCGCATCGAATACATACGCCTGTCGCACCGGCACACCAACCGCAAAATCCGCGAACGGTTGCAGGCCGTTCGCACCCGATTGGATGCCAAAAGCCGATGGCTCGGCGGTGCATGGCAGGTAGTCGCATGGGTATTGTACAGCATAGTCAGCGTGGTGAGCTGGCTGGCATTCGCCGCCGAAATGTTCAAGGACAACCGTTTTTCGCTGCACTACATGGAGTGCGAAATCGAACATCGCAACCTGTCCGCCGCCGAAGCTCGCCAATACATCGCCGACAAAAAGCAGGAGTACGACCGTTGGCTGGCCTACGGCTCAATCTCGGCCAAGGAGCAGCGCCGCATCGACAAGACGTTCGAGTATCTTTCCGCCCGTTATCCGGCGGATACGCCTGCGGACGAACTACTGAACCGAATCGCCGAAGTCCGAACTACCGTTACCGAAATCGCCGACTACACCCGTCATCGACAGACGGAGGAAGTGCAGCGCAAGGAGCGCGAAGCGGAGCTGCTGGCCCAAGCCGAAAAACGCCGGGCCGCCCAGCGCAGCCGCACCGGCTTTGACCCGATACCCGCCGATTTCTGCCCGCGCCTGACCGACTGGCAAATCGCAGTGCTGACCAAACACATCAACCGAATCGGCATTTTCAAGCGCGACACGACCGAAGAAGAGATTGCCCGACTGCTGGCCTGCCAGCTCGCGGAACCGTTACAGACGACGCACAACAAGCTGCTGGCGCTGCTGCTCGAATCGTTGAGCGCATCCCGGCTGATTACCCCGAAATGGCAGCGGGTCGCCGGAAACAACGGCTGTTTTACCTCGAAATTGGGCAAACCGCTGACAGCGAAAGACCTCTCGGCCGCCAAACAGATGGCCGAGATCATTGACCGCCGCAAGGAGCGGATGATTATCGACTGCATCGAGGCATTGGAAGCAGCAGAATAGTTTCGACACATTCATCTGTAACAGGATTCCGCCCCACCGGAATCCTGTTTTTTTCGTCTCCATACGCCCACCGAACATTGGAAACGTTGTCCGAAAATGTCGAAACATGGGCAGCCAATGCGGATAGCTTTTCGTTGAATTTTATTTGCACTCGTAATTACATCACGAGCGTTGCGCAACGCCTTTTATCAAACGCTAAAAACAGAATGATTATGAGCGAAAACACAACCGTCGAGCAACGGCTCGACCGCATCGAACGACTGCTTCGGGGGCAAAAGACAGTCTTGAACTTCGCCGAAGCATGCGAATTTACGGGGCTGTCGAAGACCTACATGTACAAGCTTACCCACCAAGGGCGAATCCCCCATTTCAAACCCCACGGCAAGAACATCTATTTCAACCGCGAGGAGTTGGAACAGTGGCTACTGCAAAATCCTGTCAGGACGGCCGAACAGAAAGAACGCGAAGCCGTCGATTACGTCGTCGGCAAACGACGACCGAAGTAGCATTTCATCCGGCCTGCTCCGGCACTTCGGGGCGGGTCGGATTTTCTATCAATTAGTAAGGCAAGTTTGTGTTTTTGTAGTACAAAAACGTGCCGCCGAACCTCGGTGGCAGCATTCCGTTGGTCTATTAACACGAAATCAACCCATGAAACAAATACCGATTCACAAAGGCGGACGACCTACCATAAGCGAGGGCCGCCGCAAGAAATACCTGCTGTCATTACGGCTCGATGCCGAACATTACTTCAAACTGAAAGCGCTTGTCCGCATCTCCGGTCATGGAACAGCCGAAGTCCTCCGCCAATTGATTGCCGCCGGTCATGTACGCGAACGTCTGTGCCGCGAACATCTCGACTTCATGACCCAGCTCAAAGGCGTAGCCCGCAACCTGAACCAACTAACCCGCCTTGCCCATGCGAAAGGATTGACGGGTATAGTGTCCCGTCATGCGGCTATTGTGACAAGTATTGAGGGCTTGTTAAGGAATCTTCGCGATGATAGGTAAAATCATCGCTGGGTCGTCATTCGCCGGGACGGTTGGATATGTGATAAAGAAGCAATCGCGAGTATTGGCAGCCGAGGGAATAGCCCCACCGAATGTTCGGGATATGATACAGGATTTCAAAGACCAAACCTTACTGAACCCACGTATCAAGAATGCCGTCGGACATATCTCCCTTTCGTTTTCATCGAAAGATGCGCCGCGCATGACAGATGCGTTGATGCTGGATATTGCCAAGGAATATATGCAGCGCATGGGAATTACCGATACCCAATACCTGCTGGTACGTCATCTCGACCAACCGCATCCACACTGCCATCTGGTCTATAATCGGGTAGGAAACAACGGACAAACCATATCGGACAGAAACATTAAAATCCGCAATGCAAAAGTCTGTCGCGCATTGACCGAGAAATACGGGCTGCATCTTGCGCCTGGCAAAGAATCGGTACGCCGGGAACGCCTGCGAGAACCCGACAAAACTAAATACGAAATATACGACGCAATTAAAACGAGCTTACCGAATTGCAGCAGTTGGAACGACTTGGAGCTTCGGATGAAAGAGCGAGGTGTTAGTATGCGCTACAAGTATTGCGGCTCGACCAATCAAAAACAAGGGGTGCTGTTCAGCAAAAACGGATTCGAGTTCTCAGGCTCGAAGATAGACCGGCAATTCAGCTACTCGAAGCTGAACCGACACTTTACGCAGACACAGCAACAAGCCCAGTATCGGAATATACTTGCAAAGGAATTCCGTGCGGCCATAGGCAATTATCGGTCGTCATACACCGATCTATTCGGCAATACAGGCGGAAGCGTCAATAAGGGCCACGCGGATGCTGGTTTGATAAACTTCGGTGATAATATCGGAACATTGCCGTTACCGCCCAATGATTCGCCTGTCGGATTGTCTGCGGCCCAGCTGCAACGCAAGCCCAGCGAAAGTCCCGAAGAACATATCGCCCGCATTACGGCACTACTCAACACCGTCGCTGAAGCGATGGCAATAGCAGTGATAGAACAGAAACGCAAACTGCGAGACCGAAAAGTGAACAACCCTAAAATGAAATTGTAACCCTAAAACAAGCAACAATGAAAGAAGGCAATATGATGTCTTACGAAATGTATGAAGACTTCAAGGAAACGATGGTAAAGACAATCAAAACCGAACTATCGGCAAAGCATAATCAATCGACCGATACGAATTTGCCGCAACGAATAGAACAAATCGTTCACACCGAACAAGAGCGGCATCGGACGATAATAGCCCAGCTTGCCAGACGATTGGAACGCATCGAACAGAGCAACGCAAAAACACAGGATGGTATAGACAATCTGCAAGCAGCTGTCGAAGCAATCGAAATTCCAGCCGAACTGCCGCCGAGAATCGTGTACCACAGAATATCGCTCGCTATCGAATCGAAAGGAGTATTCTGGGCGATGATAGGCATGATGTCGACAATCGTTCTGCTGTGTACGATGTTGTATTGGGCTGCCAGACCGAACTACGACCGCATCGACAATGACCTGAAATACCGCTATATCAAAATGAAAGGCAAAGCGACATCCGACCGCATTGCCGAACTGGAAGAACTATTCGAACAGAACCGCGACAACGCCAAAATCCGAGAGATGAAAAGAGATGTCGAAGAATATGAACGAACCGTCAAACGAAAAGTGCAGTTGGAAGAACAAGCAAGGCTCAAAGAACGGGAAGCCGAACGCCTGAACGAAAATGCCTCCCGACTGAAAAACAAATAAGCCATTTCCTTTGTCCGCAAAGGTATTGCCGCCGAAAGAAATCCGCAAGGTCATGCAAGTTGCTACGCCAACCTTGCGGATATTCTTTCCGGCGGCATCGGCTGGTCGCTATCAAAGGAAATGGCTGAATCAGGAATGGCAACTTCGGTTTCGCTGCCGAATTCCGCAATATTCGAACGCTTCATTTTAATATAGCGGATTTTTTCATATCTTTATGGCAAATATCGACCGAATAAGATGTCTGCACACATGAATCGAATAAAAGAAGTCCTTGAAGAGAAAGGCATCAAACAGACTTGGCTGGCCGAAAAACTCGGCAAGAGTTTCAGCATAGTCAACGCCTATGCCTGCAACCGCCGCCAACCCAGCCTCGAACAGCTGTTCGAAATCGCAAGGATTCTCCAAGTCGACCCGAAAGATCTAATTGAAAGTAAAGAACAAGCATGATAGCTCCCACACAAATACGACCACCGGAGAATTGGCAAGACTTTGAACTACTCTGCAAAAAATTGTGGGGTGAAATCTGGAATTGTCCTGATATCATTAAGCGCAATGGGCGAAGCGGGCAGAAACAGTGCGGAGTGGATATTTATGGGACACCGAATGGTAGCACTGAATATTACGGTATTCAATGTAAAGGTAAAGATAATTACACTCACGCCCAACTTACGAAAAAAGAGATAGACGCCGAAATTACAAAAGCCAAAAATTTCAAACCTGCCTTAAAAGCGTTTTATTTTGCCACTACCGCTGTTAAAGATGCAGCAATCGAAGAATATATTAGAGAAAAAAATGTCGAAAATATTACCAATGGTGGGTTTGCAATAGACATCTTTTCTTGGGAGGATATTGTTGATTTGCTCAAAGAGCATCGCTTGACATATAATTGGTATATAAACAACTGCCAATATGCAGATAATTCGGATGTAAATATATCCATATCATTAGATGATGACGATGATGCATTACATCCTGAATACTTCCGCATAACCCAAAAATACAAATTGCGTGAACGAAATTATACAGAAGATATATGGGCATCAATTATTCCGCCAGTATCGATTTTTAATCAAACGTCTAATGTTGATTACCGATGGTGTGATATATATTTTGAAGTTTCTAATATCGGATCTACAACCATTGACGATTATAAAATTTATATACAAATAGACAACTGCCAAAAATTAAGTTGCAAGGTTAATTATTGTAACAATTATCTGATGAATCAAGCAGTTGTTGCTTCTATCAACGACAAAATAGACCGAGAAAGGGAACTATTTGAAACTCAATGGTGTAATGTTTTAGAATTTAGACCACAACAAACGCGATTATTGAAAAATGATTTTGATAACTTTACCATTGGAGTAAAGCCAGAAGATAACGTCGAAGAAATCATTGTCCAATGGAAGCTGTTATCCAGAGATTACCAAAAAGATGGAAAGCTGACTATACCGGTCAAACCCAGATTTGAAGATAACGAAAGAATTATCTACGTAGACACACCTGACGAATTAAAGCCTAACGAAGAAATTATAGAACCCAAAATAGTTGAAGAATAGCTATGCCTACACTGACTTGGATAGGAAAAGATAAAGTAGTCAATCATCATCACGATGTACCGTATCGGGTGCTGGAACACAAGTACGGGTTTCGGGCGGAGGATGACGGCGACCGGACACCGACGGAGAGCGACAACAAAATCATACACGGCGACAACTTGGAGGCGCTGAAATCGCTGCTGCCAGAGAAGGTCGCGTGAAGTGCATCTATATCGATCCACCGTACAACACGGGCAACGAAAAGTGGGTTTACAACGACAACGTGAACGACCCGAAAATCAAGAAGTAGCTGGGCGAGGTCGTGGGCAAGCAGGGCGAGGATTTGAGCCGCCACGACAAGTGGCTCTGCATGATGTATCCCGGCTGAAACTGCTGCATAAGTTGTTGGCGGAGGACGGAACGATATTTATTTCGATTGATGACAATGAACTCGCCAATCTGAAACTGCTTTGCGATGAAATTTTCGGAGTGAATAATTTTATTGACATATTCTCTTGGCATAAAACATACTCGCCATCAAATCTTTCCCATAGGACAAAAAAGTGTTTAGAGTATGTGCTTAGCTATGCTCAAAATACAAATGCAATACAGAGGTTTAATGGATTATATAAAGTAAATGAAGCTGATAATCCGTTGATTAAAACTACAAATCAAGTAAAAAAATTGATTTTCCCGCACACGGTGGTTTGTTCAACAATGAAAGATGATTTCTTTTTCAAAGCAGGAGTGTACGGGACAAAGAAAAATGAAGTTATTCTACTTAAAGACGTATGGTTTAGAAATAGTAAATTTGAAAACGATATAGAATTAGAATCCAGATTTATTTGGACACAAGACAATCTTGGGAACGAGATAGAGAAAGGAACGAAAATCATCTTTAAAGGTAGATCGTTAGCCCCGAGGTATGACAAAGCCGCATATTCTTCGGAAGTACCGAGAAACTTAATTGATGATGAAGATTGCGTTGGAACGACCGAACAAGGAGGTGCGACATTAACAGCTATTTTTAATGACAAAAAAATTTTTGATTATCCCAAAGATGTTTCGTTAATCGAATATATTATAAACTTCTTATGCAGTCCCGATGATATTATCCTCGACTCTTTTGCCGGTTCGGGAACGACGGCCCATGCAGTGCTGAATTTGAATAAGAAAGACGGAGGCAATCGCAAATTTATCCTTGTGGAGATGGAGGATTATGCCGAAAGCATTACCGCCGAGCGGGTGCGTCGGGTCATGCGTGGTTATGGCGAGGGTAAGAACGCAACAGCCGGTACGGGAGGAGCGTTCGATTACTACGAATTGGGAGAACCGATGTTCGACGAAGAGAAAAACCTTAACGAAAACATCGGTGAGGAGAAGATTCGCGAATACATCTACTACACCGAGACCAAACGGCATTTGGAGCGCAAGCGCACTGAAGCGTCGAAATACCTGCTGGACACCCATAACGCCACGGGTTACTATTTCTACTACGAACGCGACCGTCTGACGACGCTCGGAGTGGACACGCTTCATATAGTAACGGAACGGGCCGAGCAGTATGTCATCTACGCCGATGTCTGCACGCTGTCGAAAGAGGACATGGCGGCGAAAAACATCGTCTTCAAGAAAATCCCGCGTGACATCAAACGATTTTAGACTATGGAACTCAAACAATATCAACGCGAAGTAATCGCCGACCTCGAACGGTTTCTCGAACAATTGGAGAAGGACGAACGGCTGGACGTGGCATTCAATAATTTTTGGAGTGCCAAAGGCGTGTCGCTGGCATCGCTCGACCACGCCTACTTGCGTCCTTACGACAACAGCGTGACGAGCGTGCCCCATGTGACGGTAAAGGTTCCGACAGCCGGAGGAAAGACCTTCATAGCCTGCAATGCGCTGCGGACGATTTTCGAGAAGCAGCCGACGGAGAAACCGAAAGTCGTGGCGTGGTTCGTCCCCTCCGACACGATTCTGCAACAGACTTACAAGAACCTGAACGACCCATCGCATCCCTACCGGCAGAAGATAGACAGCCATTTCGGGAATGCGGTGCGCGTGGTAGACAAGGAATCGGCGCTGTTCGGGCACGGCATCAGTCCGACGGAAATCCGCGAGCAGCTGACCATTTTCGTGTTGAGCGTGCAGTCGTTCGCGGCGAACAACAAAGACGGACGGCGTGTCTATCGCGAAAACGAGAATCTGGCGGATTATGCCAAACTCTACGACACGATGACCAAGCGCGTGGAGGGGTCGGACGAAACGGGATTGATTCAGGTGCTGTCGTATCTGAATCCGGTAGTCATTATCGACGAGAGCCACAACTTCGAGGCCGACCTGCGTGTGGATATGCTGAAAAGCATCAATCCGTGTTTCATCCTCGACCTGACGGCGACACCCCGCAAGAAGAGCAACATCATCAGTTTCGTGGATGCCATGAAACTCAAACGGGCCAACATGGTAAAGCTGCCGGTCATCGTCTACAACCACCGTTCGACTTCCGATGTCATAACGAGCGCCATCAACCTGCAACGCAGCTTGGAGCGGAAAGCCATTGAGCTGGAAGCCGACGGCGGACGCTACATCCGCCCCATCGTGCTGTTTCAGGCCCAGCCGAAAACGGCCGACGACAACATTACGTTCGACAAGATAAAGAAGCAGCTGACCGACATCGGGATTCCCGAAGAGCAGATAAAAATCAAGACGGCGAGCAAGGACGAAATCAAAAACACCGACCTGTTGTCCTGCGACTGTCCGGTGCGTTACATCATTACGGTCAATGCACTGAAAGAGGGCTGGGACTGTCCGTTCGCCTACATTCTGGCATCGCTGGCCAATAAATCGTCGCGCATGGATATCGAGCAGATTCTCGGCCGTGTGCTGCGACTTCCTTATACGACCAAACATCGGGACGATTTGTTGAATCTATCCTACGTCTTCACTTCGTCGGCCGATTTCCGTGCAACGATTGAGGATATCATCGACAGTCTGAATCGCGCCGGATTCAGCAAGAAGGACTATCGGGTAGCCGAAGCCGCTCCGGCAGAAGCTAAGCCTCAGCCGGGCAGCCAGATCGGGTTGTTCGACAATCCCGAAGAACAGACGGAACGGCCCGCCGCTCCGACAGCTGGCGAGACGGTCGAGCTGCCGGAAATAGACACCGAAGCAATTAGGGGTGCTATAAACAATCCGACTCCCCAAACGACTACTGAGCTGGAAACTTTTGCACGGCAGGAGAGCGAGGAATACGACAAACAAATGGAAGTTGCCGCCAACCATGACGACGACATCCCGAATGACCTAAGAGACATGATAGATCAATATCCGATAAAGGAGTTTTTCAGAGAGGAAGCGGCGAAGATCGTTCTTCCGGTATTCGTCAGACGCGTAAACCAAGGTTCGATATTCGAGGAGGAAGGGGCATACGTCCCGTTAGAGAAGTCAATGCTGAACGAAGGTTTCGATCTGGATAAACAAGACCACAACGTCGACTTCACACGGGCGGATGTCGAGGCCGTGCGAGTCGATCTGGCGAAGGTCGGCAACGACGAATACCGCCCCGAACGATTCAATCTGTCGACTAAACAGCTGGCGGTAATTAAGGAACATTTCATCTCTTTGCCACCCGAAGCGAAGAAAGAGCAGCTGGCCGCAGCGATTGCCAAAAACATCCGGTTCGACGAAATCGCCGAACCGCAAATAGCCCGCTATATCAAGGACGCAATCAAGGATTTCGATTCCGAGCAGATTGCCGATTTATATACATTCGAACCTCAAACGACGGCTGCCATACGCAACAAAATCGGCGAACTGCTGGGCAAGCACCAAAAGGAGGTATTCAGAAAATGGCTCGATACGGGACAGATCAAATGCGAACCGCGCTACAAACTGCCTGAAACGATGACTTTACGTACCATCTCAAAAGGGTTGTCGAAGGGTTTGTACACCGAAGAGGGCGACATGAACGATTGGGAATATAAGGTCATCAATGCCGTAGCGGCCCTCGGAAATGTCTTGTTCTGGCATCGCAACCCCGAACGAGGCGTGGGATTCGGCATAAGCGGTTATATCAACCACTATCCCGATTTCATCGTGCGGCTCAAAAGCGGCATGACGGTTCTCGTTGAAACCAAGGGCGATCAATTGGATAATTCCGACAGCCGCAACAAGGTGGAACTCGGAACTACTTGGGCGAACAAAGCCGGCGAACAGTATCGCTATTTCATGGTCTTCGACAAACAGGAGATGGACGGTGCGATTACCGTCGGAGAGTTATTGGATAGACTTAGAAAGATGTAAATCAAATTGTTTGATATTAGAACCATTATTCGTGATAAAATGATAAAAAAGATTTCTCCACAAGCAATAGTGGCTTTAGAAAAAGCATTGTCTGTAATTTATTGGTATAAAGATGACCTAAAAAGGTATTTGTATCAAGCTATTGACCATGCAGAAATTTTATCGGTAATTAACTGGAGTGAGCCCAAACGCAATATAGTTGCTCGAGTTATAAGTATGCTTGAGAAAAATGGAGAAAAGACATATGATACATTATTACAATTAATTTTGGATGTCTCTACTTTTGATGATTTTACTCATTTAATAGCATTAGAGAACGGGAAAGAAAAAGTTAGACAAGCAAAAGATGCTGTCGCAGCATTGCGTAAACACACTTCCGGACATGTCAATATTCAACAAGAAACTGAATTTATCAAACAACGCCGTGAACAGCTTCAAAAACAAACAAGTGAACTAAACCGAGTAAAACAAAGTATTGAACAATTAAAAGAAATTTTTTACAATCTCGCCAGTACAAAAGATTTTCAAGCAAGAGGATATGCTTTAGAAAAATTGTTGAATGATTTATTCTTGCTATACGATTTAGCTCCGAAGTCATCTTTCAAAATCACAGGAGAACAAATTGATGGAGCTTTTACATTTAATAACGACGAGTACTTATTGGAAGCAAAATGGCGAAATGAATTAACAGCAATAGATGATTTAGACGCTTTCTCCGGCAAATTACAACGCAAACTCGATAATACTCTTGGATTATTTATTTCTATTAACGGCTTTTCTCCAGATGCCATTAGTGCGTTCTCATCCGGACGGAAATTGATGTTTTTAATGGACGGAACCGATATAATGGCCATCCTTGACGAACGAATATCGTTACCCGATTTATTACGGCAAAAGAAAAGAGCCGCAGCTCACACCGGCAACATATATCTGAGATACCAAGACATGATTAGTAAATAGCAAACTATTCTTTATATTATGAAAATAATTGACATTATTGCAATATTGGGCGCATTAGCGTGGCTACCTCAAATTTTTGCTTGGATTTACCATTGGCTGCAAAAACCAAAAATTCAAATATTCAATGAAGAAGAAGCTGAGGTTGGATTTATTAAATTTGGCAATGCATTTAACATACGAATATCCTTTTTAGCAAGAAAAAAACATGCGCTTATTGATAACATTGAATTAGAGTTAGAAGATAAAGACGGTGCAAAACATAACCTTAAATGGGTTTGGTATAGCGAAACTTTCTATGAACTGCAATCCCCAACTGGTATTGCAACAATGGCGAAACAGCAAAATGCTATTGCGATTAATGCTTACAAAGATGTTTTAATTGAAAAGTTTATCGGTTTTCAGTCTGTTATTTTTCGCGAAAACCATAAACAATTGACTTATAAACTAAATACATTCATTGAGAACCAACGGAAAACAGGAGAGCTCGATATTAATATAGTAAAACGGTCAAGTGAATACAATGAAATTATTCGATTATATAAAAATTCGATGTTCTGGAAGATTGGCGATTATAAAGCTGTTTGCAAAATCCATATTGCCGACACAGGTCAAATTATCAAAAAAAACTTCAAGTTTCACATTTCTGATATCGAGATAGATACATTAAGAAAAAATATTGATTTCGCCCATAAAGTTATTGACATTGAGTTTTTAACTCCTAATGAACAGTTAGAAGGCACTTGGCTGTGGGCAAAACCCAAAATCTACGAACTTGATTAAAAAATAATTTAGTTCTAATAGAGAAAATGGCTTTTTATTTGACTTATTTTGAACAATAGTAAATATTTCTCACCAATTAATTTACTATACCCGCATAGGCGTATCTTGACAAATAACAAACTACTTATACCCTAAAAGGTGTAAATATAAATTATTTCATTATTTTTGCACCCAAAGAGGTATAATATGCAGACGACATTATCGAAATACGTGAAGGCTATGCGCAAGCAGCATCGGCTGACACAGGTCGAGCTGTCCGAGAAATCGGGTGTGGGACTGCGGTTCGTGCGCGAGCTGGAGCAAGGGAAACCGACTTTGCGGCTGGACAAAGTCAATCAGATTCTCAACCTGTTCGGGGCCGAGATCGGAGTGGTACCGATGACAAAAACGGATGACCGATGAAACAGGCTGCCATCTATCTCTACAACCGCAAGGCGGGGCTTTTGACCGAGGATGAAACCGGTTACACGTTCCGCTATGATGCCGACTATCTCCGCCTGCCCGATGCCGAAGCGGTCAGTTTCACGCTGCCGCTTACGGAGCAAGTCTATCGCGACAAGGTGCTGTTCCCGTTCTTTGACGGATTGATTCCCGAAGGGTGGCTGCTCGACATTGCCGAAAAGAGCTGGAAAATCGACAACCGCGATAGGATGTCGCTGCTTTTGGCCTGCTGCAAAGACTGCATCGGTGCAGTCAGTGTCATACCTATCGAATCAAAGGAGGAGTAACATGGAGCGTTGTTTATATTGTTACAAAGAATTAGCCGACGGCGAGCGGGATTTCCACAAATCCTGCTCCAAGAAGATTTTCGGCACTCCCCAAGTACCTTTGCTCCCCTACACGCGCGCCAATATCGCGGAACTTGCCCGCGAGGTAATCCGCAGCCAAACGACGCTGACCGGAGTGCAGGCAAAGTTGTCGCTCGACATTGCCAAAGAGGGCAAAGGCACCCCGGAACGCTTTACGATCGTCGGGCTGTGGGGCCGCTATATCCTCAAACCGCAGACCGAACATTATCCGCATTTGCCGGAACTGGAAGATTTGACCATGCACATGGCCGAAGCCGTGAAGATGCAGGTAGTCCCCCACTCGCTCGTCCGCTTTGCCGACGGGGAGTTGTGCTACATCACACGCCGCATCGACCGAGGGCCTCACGGCGAAAAATATCCGATGGAAGACCTCTGTCAGCTCTCCGAACGACTGACAGAACACAAATACAAAGGTTCCTACGAGCAGATTGCCAAAACAATTCTGCGCTATTCTTCCGCCCCGAAACTGGATGCCGTCAATTTCTGGGAGCAAGTGTTGTTCTCTTGGCTCACGGGCAATGCCGACATGCACCTCAAAAATTTTTCGCTGTATAGCCTGAATCCGGGTGTTTATGGGCTGACACCGGCTTATGACCTGCTATCGACAGCGCTCGTTTTACCCGAAGACACCGAGGAATTGGCACTGACGCTGAACGGCCGCAAACGCAAGCTCCGCCGCAGCGATTTCGTGCAGGCAATGACGGCTTCGGGCATGGACGAAAAGGTAATCGACAACCTGTTCAAGAAATTCATCAAAGCCATTCCGAAATGGGGCGAGTGGATCGACGTTTCGTTTCTACCCAACGAGATGAAAGGCAAATATAAAGCGCTTATTGCTGAGAAAATCGAGCTATTAAAATAGCCGCATTACATCTTGCCGCGAAAATAATTTCATCCAAAAATAATTTGCCGCATATTTACAACGAAGCAGGCGACAGACAACCCCAATAATATAACAAGTAAATAATTAACGACTTACACTTCGTTTCTGCATCGAAATAATGGCATTGTAAAATATTTTTCTCTCGACAGCACCATTTCACGAAAAATAACTATATTTGCGACATCAATACGATAACAAACCCGTATTTTACCCGCATGAAAAACGGCATTACATCCAATAATTCTTACTCGCTGATCGTCGGACTTTCGGTTTCGATGATGGGTATGATGATGTCGATGCGCAGGTGTAAATGCCGGGTGTAAGATTCGTCGTACGTGTATCTCTTAAATCCGGCTGGTTCAGCCGGATTTTTTTGTTTGTAACAATCCCGAAAACATAAATCAACTTTCAAAACCATGAAAAAACAGAATCTCCGTTTCGAAACCCTGCAAGTACATGCAGGCCAACAGGCCGATCCCGCGACCGGATCGTGCGCCGTCCCCATCCACCAGACGGTGGCCTACACCTTCGAAAGTGCGGAAAAGAGCGCCGCCGTTTTCGCCCTCACGGAACCGGGGTACATCTACACCCGCCTGAACAACCCCACGACCGCCGTTTTCGAAGAGCGCATCGCCGCCCTCGAAGGAGGTACCGGAGCCGTTGCGACGGCATCGGGCATGGCCGCCCAAATGCTCGCCATCACGAACATCGCCCAGGCAGGCGATAATATCGTAAGCACCTCCTACCTCTACGGCGGAACGACCAACCAGTTCAAATACACGCTCCGCCGACTCGGCATCGAGGTCCGTTTCGCACAAGGGGACGACCCGAAGAGCATCTCGGCACTCATCGACGACCGTACGCGGGCCATCTACATCGAAACGATCGGCAACCCGGCCTTCAATATCCCCGATTTCGAGGCGATCGCCGAAATCGGCCGCAAACACGGCATCGCGGTAATCGCCGACAATACGTTCGGAGCCGGCGGCTACCTTTGCCAGCCGATCAAATGGGGCGCCAATGTCGTGCTGCACGCAGCGACCAAATGGATCGGAGGTCACGGCAACAGCATGGGTGGCGTGGCTATCGACGGCGGCAACTTCGATTGGGGCAACGGCCGCTACCCCTTGATCAGCGAACCCTCGGAAGGGTATCACGGATTCAACTTCTGGGAAAACTGCGGCGACCAGGCTTTCGCCGTACGGGCACGGTGCGAAGTGCTCCGCGACACGGGTGCCTGCCAGAGTCCGTTCAACTCCTTCCTGCTGCTGCAAGGACTCGAAACCCTCTCGTTGCGCGTACAGCGATCGGTGGACAATGCACTCGAAATGGCTCAGTGGCTCGAGAAGCACCCCAAGATCGAGAGCGTAAACTACCCCGGTTTGAAGAGTAGCCCGTTCCACGATTTGGCCAAGAAGTATCTGACCAACGGTTTCGGCGGCGTACTGACCTTCCGCGTCAAAGGATCGGCCGAACAAGCCTCCTCGCTGCTCAACCACCTGGAGATCATCAGCCACCTGGCCAACGTGGGCGACACCCGGAGTCTCTTGGTACACCCCGCTTCGACGACGCACTCCCAGCTCAACGAACGCGAACTGGTCGCTTCGGGCGTTTATCCCAACATGCTGCGCTTCTCGCTGGGCATCGAACACATCGACGACCTGAAAGAAGAGATCGGCAACGCATTAAAACGACTGTAAACACAATGAATATATACCGTCATAACCAACCTTTCGAATTGGAGCGGGGAGGCATTCTGCCCGAACTGACGATCGCATTCAGCACCTACGGGAAACTGAATGCAGCCCACGACAATGTCATCTGGGTCTGCCACGCCCTGACCGCCGATTCGGACGTGGCCTCATGGTGGCCGCACACGGTCGAAGCGGGCAAATTCCTCGACCCCGCCGAGCATTTCATCATCTGCGCCAACATACTCGGCTCGCACTACGGCACGACCGGGCCGCTGCACGTCAATCCGGCGACCGGACGCCCCTATTACAAAGATTTCCCCGAACTGACGATCCGCGACATGGTACGGGCGCACCGGCTGCTGGCCGACATTCTGGGCATCCACCGCATCCACACCTTGGTCGGCAGCTCCGTCGGCGGCTTTCAGGCGGTCGAATGGGCCGTCCAGGAGCCCGAACGGATCGGCAAGCTGGTCCTGATCGCCACGGCTGCCAAAGCGTCACCCTGGAGCATCGCCATCGACGAAACGCAGCGCATGGCCATCGAAGCCGACTCGACCTTCGGGGAACCTTACGCTACGGCAGGCATGAAGGGACTCGCGGCGGCGAGGGCTATCGGGCTGCTCTCTTACCGGGGACCGGAAGGCTACGACCTCTCGCAGCAGGACGAGAACGACGACTTCTCCTCTCACCGGGCCTGCACCTACCAGCAGTACCAAGGAGAAAAGCTCTGCCGGCGTTACAATGCCTACTCCTATTATAAGATCCTCAACGCTTTCGACACGCACGACGTCGGCTACCAGCGCGGAGGCGTGGCAGCGGCGCTGCAACGAATCACGGCCGAATGTCTGGTCGTCGGCATTTCGACCGACCTCATCTTCACCGTGCCCGAAATGCAGGCGCTGCACCGGATGCTGCCGCGCAGCACCTACCACCAGATCGACTCCCCCTTCGGACACGACGGGTTTCTGGTCGAGCACGAACAACTGAACCGAATCCTCAACCCTTTCATCCATCCAACTCATGAATAAGATCAAAATCGGCCTTTTCGGCTTCGGCGTAGTCGGACAAGGCATCTTCCAGGTACTCAGCAAATCCCGCAACGCCCATGCGGAAATCGTCAAGATCTGCGTGCGGTCGAACAAACCCCGCAGCATCGACGCGTCCTATTTCACGACCGATCCGGAGGTGATCCTCTCCAATCCGGAGATCGACCTGATCGTGGAGGTGATCGACGATGCGGCGGCCTCCTACAAAATCGTCAAGGCGGCCCTCCAGAAAGGCATCCCCGTCGTTTCGGGCAACAAGGCCATGCTGGCCCGCCACCTGCCGGAGCTGATCGACCTGCAAAAGAAACACAATGTGGCACTGCTGTACGACGCCTCGTCGTGCGGCTCGATCCCCGTGATCCGCAACCTCGAGGAGTACTACGACAACGACCTGCTGCTCGAAGTCAAAGGCATCCTGAACGGTTCGTCCAACTACATCCTTTCGCGGGTGTTCGACCACCAGGAGTCCTACGACGCGGCGCTGGCCCAGGCCCAGGCATTGGGATTCGCCGAGAGCGATCCTTCGTTCGACATCGAAGGCTACGACTCGCTCTTCAAATTAGTCATCATTACCGTTCACGCGCTCGGAGTGTATGTCCATCCCGACCGGATCTTCACCTACGGCATCTCGACTATCCACGACTCGGACATCCGGTACGCCCGCGAAAAAGGGGTCAAGATCAAACTGGTCGCCCAAGTGGTCAAGGTCAGCGACCGGAAGTTCACGATGTTCGTCATGCCCGAATTCGTCACCCCCGGCAAATACATCTACAGCGTCGATGACGAATACAACGGCGTGGTGATCCGGGGCGAATGCTACGACCGCCAGTTCATGTTCGGCAAGGGCGCCGGCAGCCTGCCTACCGCCTCGTCGATCCTGAGCGACATCATGGCCCGTCAGCACGACTACCGGTACGAATACAAGAAACAGCACTACCTCGACCGTCCGGAGTACACGACCGACGTGGAGCTGAAAGTTTATGTGCGATACACGGAAACCGACGTACTGAAAATCCTCCACTTCGACCGCATCACCGAGCAATATCGGGGCGAGGACGGCAATTACGTGATCGGCTACATCCGCCTTTCGGAGCTGCTCGCCAAGCGGGAAGTACTGCGGGGCAAGGACGTTTTCATGGCCGATTTCCAGAGCTTCTTCCAAGAGCTGGATCGTTAGAGCCAAAAGACAGGCCGCCATCGAACGAACGCCTCCCGAATTTCAGATTCGGGAGGCGTTCGTTTTTCAGAGCCACAAACTATTTACTCGAACGGGACCATCGCCTCCGCCGCATCGTAATCGGCATTGGTGAAGACATAAGTCCAACGCTCTTTAGGTTGACGACCGTTACCCCTCAAATCCTCGAATACATAATTATCATCGATCGAAGGGTCGTAATGTGCGTCGTAATTCGGAGGGTACGACCGACCGTCGTCCTGGTAATAACGGACACCATAAGTGAATCCAAGCCTCCCATCGTCGAAAATAATCGTCATTTTCCAAATGTAACTTGAAGGAACGGGGCAAACACCCATACCATTATCCATCGCAGTAAAACTTTCTCCAGGCAGTATCACTTCATTTTTGAACTCACACCCTAAATCGGATTCTACGAAAAGAGTGATCTTATGATCGCTGTCGTTGACCCACACAAAATAACTGATTGCATTGTAATCGGTATTGCAACCTGCCGGAGTCCCTGCGGTAAATATCGCCGACAACGCAAAAAATAAGAATTTCCTCATAAACCCATTTTTATATATAACCGTTACGTTGAAGCCAGCTACGCTCGTAAAAAAGAAATTCATTTATTTGATTTTCTGTAAAATATGACCCTGTATACTTACGAAGTGCACTTTCAAAATCATTCCAGGTTCTATAGGCTCCAAACAAATTCACCACGAATTGAGGCATCTTAATTTGATCGTAGCAGCGAGAAGGATAGCCAACACCCTGGTTGTAATCATCCACCAAATCGACAAACAAAGGAGTATAATAATTATTGGTTGTATTTTGATAATCCCATTCTTGCCTTGCTTGACCTGTTATATCCGAGTTTAGAGATGTTTTTTTCCAACCCTGATTTAAATAATATGCTTCTCCCATATGCCATCCGGCATAAGAAGCATAACTTTCGAGCAATATATTCCAAGTACCATCGTACGCACTGAATGTGCCGCCACGCAAATGAAATTGACAATAATGTCCCAATTCATGCAAAGTGGTTCCTATTAGTCTCGGATGATTATTCCTGTTACAATTGCCAACTTGTATAAAAGGCATTCTCCCCACAGAAGTCGGCCAATAATTAAATCGGCCTTGCCACCCACCAGGATCAACGGCTAATGCAACTATTGATATTCTGTTATTAACAAAAGTAGAAATTATAAAATCGTGTTCGCCATAATGATAAAAATTGACTGCACGATGAATTTCGTAGCGGGGATCCGGAGCCGAAGAAGAGTTAATATTAAAGTTCAAATCTTTACCACTTCTTAATTCTCCATAAATTCCCTTTATTTCCTCTATCCGTCCTCCTTCCTCAGAACCCTTGACAATCGTCCATTTTTCGTGCTGAAAAACAAAACTTACCGTTGCCTGGTTGTCGATCAATTTATTGTTGATAGCATAATATCCAGTTTTGTCTGTATAAACCTCCTCAATATTCGAACCCAGTGTAAAACGGATTTTCAGATTCTCCAACGGCACATACGCTTTAAATGAGTATCGTAACATAGTACTTTTCCGCGCGGGAATCCACCTGGTAAATGTCTCTCTTCATCTAAAGCCAAAGCAATGGCTTCTTGCTCCAAAATTTGTATTGCCTCCGCACTCAATCCATTCTCACCAAGAGTAATATATTTAGGGAGGAAAACTTCATAAAGGATTTCAAAATCCATTTCAACAGGGAACGTTTTTTCGACAGGCCAAACGGCATATAATACAGGCAATATAATTGTCACAGGCTCCACTGGTCCATCCTTAATCATACCGCCCTCGTAAGTCACAGAATAACGCCTCTCCTCATCTTCCTCGCAAAACTGTGTCCGGGATTTCGAAAACACAAGACTCTGGGTCGCCTCATCAGGTAATGACGTATAATTGAAAGGCGTATACGCGATCTTGATCTGCTCGTCCAGTTCAAGGCTTCGTTGTCCCTCTTCCGTTTTTGGAAAAATTTTCAAGGCATAGTGGGTAGCTTTCAGTTTCAACTGCGTTTTGGCAGTTGCTGAGAATTCTTTTCGCACACTCCGCGCGCTTGCTGCAAACTCATCAGATGCCCTGACAATTTTCGATTCACCCGATACTATATTGTCGTACGCCTGCTGAAAGTTCTCAAGCCTGTACGGATCATTCTGCGGCCGGATCCAAGACTGTGTCTCTATGATACACCGCATCCGCCAACTCAATTTCGGTCGTAACAGTAGCTAACATTTGTTTCGGCGAAATTTCGTCCAACAAATCTTCTTCATAATTAGCACAACCATAAGTGCCGATTAACAAGATACCACCAATTAAAAATAGTAATAATTTTTTCATAAGCATAATATTTAGGATTAGATGGTCAAAACATAAATGCCGTTCATGTGTATTGCAATATATTATATAAAATTTGAAAATCAAAATTATCCGAAAATAATATTTACTCTCTTTTTTATACTTATTTGTTTGTGAACATACGGGTAATAACCTATCTTTGCGACGGAAATTTCGTTTAACATTCTATTATTCCGACATGCCTCTTACCAATAACGTAATGATTGTCAGACACAAGTTGCTGACCAATCTCATCAAATTGTGGAAAGACAACCAGCTCGTCGAGCGAATCGACCGCTTGCCGATCGAATTGAGTCCCCGTACCTCACGGGTTTTGGGTCGCTGCTGCGTACACAAGGAGCGCGCCGTGTGGAAATACAAATCTTTCCCGCTGATGGGTTTCGACATGTCCGACGAAACCGACGAACTCACCCCGCTGTCCGAATATGCCCGCAAAGCCCTGGAGCGCAAAGGGCAGCAGCAGAAAGACAATATTCTCTGCGTAATCGACGAAGCCTGCTCGTCGTGCGTGCAGACCAACTACGAGATCACCAACCTCTGCAAAGGTTGCGTGGCCCGGGCCTGTGCCACCAACTGCCCGAAAAACGCCATCGAATTCAATCGTGCCGGCAAAGCGGTCATCAACCACGATCTCTGCATCAGTTGCGGCATCTGCCACAGCAACTGCCCCTACCATGCCATCGTCTATATGCCCGTACCGTGCGAAGAGGCCTGCCCCGTAAAGGCGATTACCAAGGACGAACGCGGCGTGGAGCATATCGATGAGAGCAAATGCATCTACTGCGGCAAGTGCATCAACAGTTGTCCGTTCGGAGCGATCTTCGAAATTTCGCAGGTGTTCGACGTGCTGCAGCGTCTGCGCGAAGGAGAAAAGATGGTCGCCGTCGTCGCTCCGGCCATTCTCGGACAATACAACGCCCCCACGGAAAAAGTATATGGCGCGATTAAGGCCATCGGTTTCGAGGACGTGATCGAAGTAGCGCAGGGCGCCATGGAAACCATCCGCAATGAAGGTGCGGAACTCGAAGAGAAAATTGAGGAGGGACAGGCGTTCATGACCACCTCCTGCTGTCCTTCGTGGGTCGAACTGGCCAACAAGCATATCCCCGAGATGAAGCCCTTCATTTCGAGCACCGGATCGCCGATGTATTACGCCGCGCGGATCGCCAAGGAGAAACACCCCGACGCGCAAGTGGTCTTCATCGGCCCGTGCGTAGCCAAACGCAAGGAGGCACGCCGCGACGAATGCGTCGATTTCGTGATGACCTTCGAGGAGATCAACTCCATTTTCGACGGCCTGGGTATCGAAGTCGCAACCACCGATCCGTTCCCCATTCCGTTCGTTTCGACCCGGGCCGCCCACGGCTTCGCACAGGCCGGAGGCGTGATGGGCGCCGTACAGCTCTTCCTGGCGGACAACAACCGGCCGCAGGTCGAAGGCATCCAGGTCTCCAACCTGAACAAGAAAAACGTATCCCTGCTCCGCGCCTATGCCAAATCGGGCAAAGCCCCGGCCAAGTTCATCGAGGTCATGGCCTGCGAAGGCGGATGTATCACGGGTCCCAGCACCCACAACCTGCACGATGCCGGTAAACGGCAATTCGCGAAGGAACTGGCTAAACGCTAAATCCGACGGGGCTATGAAAGAGCTCGTCGATCAGTTGAAACGCAACCGCACCCTTTCCCCGGAAGAGTTGCGCCTTCTGCTGACCGATGCGTCCCCCGAAGAGAGAGAATACCTGCACAGGGCGGCCCGCGAGGTCGCCCGTGTGCATTTCGGAAACGGAGTTTTCGTTCGGGGGCTGATCGAAATCAGCAATTACTGCCGCAACGACTGCCGCTACTGCGGCATTCGACGCAGCAATCGTCTGGCAGAACGCTACCGTCTGACCCCGGAAACCGTACTGGCCTGCTGCGAAGAGGGCTACCGGCTGGGATTCCGGACATTCGTACTTCAGAGCGGAGAAGACCCGGCTCTGAACGACGAACTGCTGACCGGATTGATCCGGGAGATGCGTCGCCGCTGGCCCGACTGCGCCATCACCCTCTCGCTGGGGGAACGGACAGAAGCCTCCTACCGGGCGTTGTTCGAAGCGGGCGCGAACCGTTACCTGCTGCGGCATGAAACGATCACTCCCGATCACTATCGTTGGCTCCATCCCGTCCGGATGTCCCTCGATCACCGCATCGAATGCCTGCACACCCTCAAAAAGATCGGCTACCAGACCGGTACGGGCATCATGGTCGGCAGCCCGGGACAAACGGTGGACGATCTGGTCCGGGATCTGCTTTTCATCCGGGAGTTCGAACCCCAGATGATCGGTATCGGACCTTTCATCCCGCACCGCGACACCCCCTTCGGCCACGAACCGGCCGGAAGCGTCGAACGAACGCTCACCCTGCTGTCGATTCTGCGGCTGATGCGTCCCGCAGCACTGATCCCTTCGACCACCGCGCTCGCCACCCTCTCGGGCGACGGCCGGATGCGGGGTATTTTGGCCGGTGCCAACGTGGTGATGCCCAACCTTTCGCCGCCGGACGAACGGTCGAAATACAACCTCTACGACGGCAAGGCCGCCTTCGGTGCCGAAGCTGCCGAAGGATTGGCCGCTCTGGAGCGGGAGCTCAACGAAATCGGCCGCCACATCTCGTGGAGCCGGGGAGATTATCAAGAATAGCTTATAAAAACACAAAGATATGTACCAAGTCGCATCCTCCAAGGCGGAGGAGTTCATCCATGACGGAGAAATCGTCGAAACGCTGGCTTACGCCCGCGAAAATCGTGCGAACCGCCCCCTGATCGAGGCGATCCTGCAAAAAGCGGCCGAAGGCAAAGGGGTCACGCACCGCGAAGCGGCCGTGCTGCTCGAGTGCGAACTCGAAGACCTGAACCAACGCATGTTCACGCTGGCCAAACAGATCAAGGAGAAAATCTACGGCAACCGTATCGTAATGTTCGCGCCGCTCTATCTGTCGAACTACTGCATCAACGGCTGCGTATATTGCCCGTACCACCAGAAAAACAAAACCATTCCGCGCCGCAAGCTCACCCAGGAGGAAATCCGCCGCGAGGTAATCGCCCTGCAGGATATGGGTCACAAGCGTTTAGCGCTGGAGGCGGGCGAAGATCCGCGCAACAATCCGATCGAGTACATTCTCGAATCAATCAAGACCATCTACTCCGTACATCACAAGAACGGAGCGATTCGCCGCGTGAACGTGAATATCGCGGCTACGACGGTCGAGAACTACCGCAAGCTGCGCGATGCAGGCATCGGCACCTACATTCTCTTTCAGGAGACCTACAACAAAACCGCTTACGAAGCGCTCCACCCCACCGGTCCGAAGAGCGACTACGCCTACCACACCGAAGCGATGGACCGCGCGATGGAAGGCGGCATCGACGACGTAGGCATCGGTGTACTGTTCGGTCTGAACACCTACCGGTACGATTTCACGGGACTGCTCATGCACGCCGAGCACCTCGAAGCCCGCTTCGGCGTCGGCCCCCACACCATCAGCGTACCCCGCATCTGCCCGGCGGACGACATCGACACCAAGGACTTCCCGGATGCCATTTCGGACGAGATCTTCCGCAAGATCGTAGCCGTGATCCGCATCGCCGTCCCCTATACTGGCATGATTATCTCGACCCGCGAATCGCAGCGCTCGCGCGAACAGGTGCTGGAAATCGGCATTTCACAGATCAGCGGCGGCTCGCGCACCAGCGTCGGCGGCTACGCCGAAACGACGCATGCCGAGCAAGATTCCGCACAATTCGACGTGAGCGACCACCGTACGCTGGACGAAGTGGTGCGCTGGCTGCTGGAACTGGGCTACGTGCCGAGCTTCTGCACGGCCTGCTACCGCGAAGGCCGCACGGGCGACCGCTTCATGTCGCTGGTGAAAACCGGAAAGATCGCCGACTGCTGCACGCCCAACGCCCTGATGACCCTCAAGGAGTACCTCGAAGACTACGCATCGCCCGAAACCCGGGCCTTGGGTGAAAAGATGATTTCGAAAGAGGTTCCGATGCTCCTCAACGAACGTGTGCGCCGCATCACGGAGAAGAATCTCGCAGCGATCGCCGAGGGTAAACGGGACTTCCGTTTCTAAAAATTTTCGCACGATGAACGAGCAAACTCCCCGCGCCGAACGGCTGCATATCGCTTTCTACGGGCGGCGCAACAGCGGCAAGTCGTCGCTGATCAACGCCCTCACGGGCCAACAGAGCGCCGTCGTTTCCGCGACGCCGGGCACGACGACCGACCCCGTACTCAAGACGATGGAGATACACGGGCTGGGACCTTGCGTACTGATCGACACGCCGGGGTTCGACGACGAAGGCGACCTCGGAGCGCTGCGTGTGCAGCAAAGCCGCAAGATGCTGGACAAGACCGACCTGGCCGTCTTGCTCCTCTCCGGAGCCGTGCCGCAGAACGACGAAATCGAATGGTTCCGGCTCCTCGAAGCCCGTCATATTCCGATCGTAGTCGTCCGCAGCAAGGCCGACTTGTTTACAGGTATGTCCGATGCGGAAGCCGAAGCGCTTTTCGGACAACGGCCGCTCCGGGTCAGCGCCTCGGACAGAACGGGACTCGACGCCCTGCGCGAAGCCCTGATCCGCAACCTGCCCGAAGACTACAACCAGCCCGAAATCACAGGCAGCCTCGCCTCGACAGGCGACGTGGTGATGCTCGTTATGCCGCAGGATATCCAGGCCCCCAAGGGACGCCTCATCCTGCCGCAAGTCCAGACGATCCGCGAGCTGCTCGATAAGAAGTGCCGCGTGGTCTGCTGTACCACCGACCAGATCGAAGGCACGCTCTCGTCGCTGGCCGCACCGCCGAAACTGATTATCACCGACTCGCAGGTTTTCTCGACTGTCTATGCGCAGAAGCCCGCCGCAAGCCTGCTAACTTCGTTCTCGGTGCTCTTCGCCCGTTACAAGGGCGACATCGACTACTTCGTGGAGAGCGCGGCAGCCATCGGGCAGCTCCGCGAAGACTCCCGCGTGCTGATCGCCGAAGCCTGCACGCACGCTCCGGTGGGCGAAGACATCGGCCGGGTCAAAATTCCGGCGATGCTCCGCAAACGGATCGGACCCGCACTGCGGGTCGATGTGGTTGCCGGCACGGACTTTCCCGCCGACCTCACGCCCTACGACCTGGTAATCCACTGCGGCGCCTGTATGTTCAACCGGCGCCACGTATTGAGCCGCGTCGCCCAGGCCCGCGCCCAGCACGTCCCGATGACCAACTACGGCGTGGCGATCGCTTACCTGCAAGGGATTCTCGACAAGATCGAATATTAACCCCAAAAACACATATCCAAAAGAGTGGGCCGTCCGACAACTGGACGGCCCACTCTTTATCAAAAACCGAAACTATTCCGGCAAATACTATTTCGCCTCCGACGGGAAATACTTCATATACTGTACGCGCTGGAACATGGCCGAAGTGTCGTTCTTGAAATTCAGACGCCCCCGGAACTCATCGAGCGAACCGAAACCCTGCCGCTCGGACCAACGGTCGATGTACTCGTTCATTTCGGCAATGACTTCGAATCCCTTCTGGTGGATCGCCGTGCAGACCTGCACTGCCTCGGCTCCGCACAAAAGCGCTTTGACCACAGCCTCGCCATCGTGCACGCCCGTCGAAACAGAAAGGTCCAACTGCGGCAACACGGCCGAACAGATCGCCACCATACGCAGGACGTTGCGCAATTCCGTCGGCTCGCTGTAAGGCGAACTCTCTACGAAAGTCATCCGCTCGACATCCACGTCCGGCTCGAAGAAACGGTTGAAAAAGACTACGCCCCGGGCCCCGTGACCGAGCAAAGCGCTCGACAAGGCGAAGACATTGGTCAGGCGCATGGGCAGTTTCACCGAAACGGGAATCTTCACCGCACCGGCCACCCGACCGACGATCTCCGCATAGTTCAACTCCAGTTCGCGAGCCTGGGCATGAATGTCCGTAGATTGGATGAAAATATTAAGCTCCAACGCGGAAGCACCGGCATCGGCCATCGCCGTAGCGTATTCGATCCAATCGCCTTTATCGACCACGCAATTGATGCTGGCGATTACCGGAAGCTCCGTCTTCGACCGCGCCTCCTGCACCAACCGGAGAAATCCGGCCTTGTAATCCTCGCCCAGATAACGCTGCAAATAAACCTCCGCATCGCCGTAAGCCGAATCGGATACGGTGTCCAGCGCAGCCGCATGGTGCAGGATCTGCTCCTCGAATATGGATTTGAGCACTACGGCACCGGCACCGCTCGCAGCGCACTGCTCGACGCTCTTGACATTGGAGGTATAGGGAGAACTGCTGACAATGATCGGACTCGGAAGATCCAGCCCCAGGTATTTTGCTCGCATCGTTTCTATGGATTTTTATGGTTTATTTTTCGAAAAATACGTAAAATTATGATTTTGTGCAAAAAGTTACCCAATCAATTTGAAATAGCGACTCTATCGGGGTAATCCATACAGGCGGTAGATTCTTCTCAAAATACTAACAGACAGGGCTTCCCGGAATCCCAACGTTCGAACACCTGCTTTTAGCCCTACGCAGCGCGTAACATCAATGCGAATTTACCGTTTGAATACTTCAAGCCTGTAAAACAACGACTTCAACTGTTGCACTCATGGCTCGCACGGCCAGCCTACACTTGCATAAAACCGCAAAGAAAAAACAAAAAGGAGTCGCACAAACTGTGCAACTCCCTGACTTTCAAGTGGACCCAGAGGGGCATGATCCCACGACCTTCGGATTATGAGTCCGCTGCTCTAACCGACTGAGCTATGGGTCCTTTTGCATCCGGGAAAATCCGAATACGGACACAAAAATAGGAATTTCGACCGGATTCACAAAATAAAAACCCATTTTTTCATTTCGAGACGCCAGCACAAACCCGTTTCGCTCAAATCGATTCCCTGTTTTACGCCCCTGCATCGCAAGAAAAACAGCCGCACCGGAATTTTCCGCAACAACTAACCGACCCGATCGCAAGATTTTTCTTCGGAAAATTTATAATAAAATCAAAAAAATCAAAATTTTAAGTGAGGTAATTAAAATGAACAATGCTATTGCAGATCAGATTAAGGAAATGCTCGTAGAAAACCTTAGAATTCCCGAAAACATTCTTACATACGATTCAGAACTTTTCGGTGACGAAATCGGTCTTGACTCAATCGACTCAATCGAAATCGTTGCAGGCATCGACACACTTTTCGGTATTGATATGACAGGTGCAGACCGTGAGCACTTCCAATCAATCAGAGCACTTACAGAATATGTAGAAAGCAAGCAGGGTTAATATGGCTGACAAAAAGAGATGTGTTGTCACAGGACTCGGACTTATCTGCGGCGTCGGTGACAATGTAAAGGATTGCTGGGATGCCGTAACACTCGGTCACTCCGGCATTGATGAGGTTAAGTCGGTTGACACCTCAAACTGTTATGCACACAAGGGTGCAGAGGTTGACAAGGCATCGTCAGAGCTTTCTCCCGAAAACTATGACCGTTCTTCCCTTCTCTGTATTCATGCCACAAACGAGGCTTTTGAAGATGCAAACATTGACGCATCCGAAAAGAACATCGGTGTTATCCTTGGCAGTTGTGTAGGCGGTGCGGCAAGCATTGACAAATATTACACAGACGAAATCAAGGGTGACGGCGGTAAAAAAGAAGATATTTTCAAAATGGGTGCTTCGGCAATTGCCAACAATGTTTCCGCTCATTTCGGACTTGAGGGCATTACCGCAAACATCGTCAACGCTTGTGCGGCAGGCACAATGAGCATCGGCTATGCCTGTGACCTTATCCGTGAGGGCAAGGGTGATGTGTTCATCGCAGGCGGTTCGGACAGCTTTTCTTCACTTGCATTCAGCGGTTTCCACGCTCTCCATGCGCTTGACGAAAACGCCTGTTCCCCGTTCAATCACAGCACAGGTATCACGCTCGGCGAGGGTTCGGGTATTCTTGTAATCGAAAGCTACGAACACGCTGTTGAACGAGGCGCAAAGATTTACTGTGAAATTCTCGGTTCGGGTGTAAGCAGTGACGCTTACCACATTACCGCTCCCCGTCCCGACGGTGAAGGTCAGATGAGTGCAATCAGAAGGGCTGTTGAAAGCTCTGCTCTTAGTTTTGACGATATCGACTACATAAACGCACACGGAACGGGTACTGCCAAAAATGACGAGGCTGAATTTCTTTCACTTCACACACTTTTTGGCGGCAACGATCACCTTTCTGTCAGCTCAACAAAATCCATGACAGGTCATTGCCTCGGTGCGGCCGGCTCAATTGAGGCTGTATTTTCCGTAAAAGCAATAAAAGAAAACCTCGTTCCCCCTACAATCGGCTACTCCGATGAGGATTTGAAGGTGCTTTCCGAAAAGGCAGGCAACATTGACTTTATTCCGAACAAGAGCCACACAAAAGATGTTCACTATGCAATGTCAAACTCATTTGCATTCGGCGGCAACAACGCAAGCATCATTTTCTCGGACAACAAGCATGATATTCCCGACAACAGTAAAAATGAAAAAATTTACATTTTCGAAACTGGGGGCCATATGAAAATTATTACAT
>OGDU01000639.1_pt1 | contig 33063 bp, 18 predicted proteins | sample 1570371 | NCBI WGS metagenome assembly OGDU01 (sample SAMEA2581977, study PRJEB24529) | metagenome | biome: Human gut stool | place: China | collected 2011
TAGAGCGTCAGATTGTGGTTCTGAATGTCGTGGGTTCGAGTCCCACTAGTCACCCGTAACAAATTGAAAGTCCTGCAGTTTCTGCGGGACTTTTTTATTTTCCTATACTTTCGTTTATGTACAAAAAATGCGCTATCAGACCTTCACAGGCGGATAGCGCAAGCTACAATACAAAATACAAATACAACTAAACGAGATTTTGTGCTAAAAATTAAAGCATTCAAAGATACGAATAATATTTCATCCGCTCCTCATGCTTGTCTGATTTTTTAATTATCCTTAATATTCAGACTATTCCCTGAGCCATCATGGCGTGAGCCACCTTCATAAATCCGGCAATGTTCGCACCCTTCACATAATTGATGTATCCATCGCTTTCCTTACCGTATTTCACGCATTGTTCATGAATATTGTGCATAATCAGATGGAGTTTTTCATCCACTTCCTGTGCAGTCCAGCTCAGGTGCATGGCATTCTGGCTCATTTCCAGTCCGGAAGTAGCCACACCACCCGCATTGACAGCCTTTCCTGGAGCATACATCATCTTGTGTTCGATGAATGCGTCAATAGCTTCCGGTGTACATCCCATGTTGGAAATTTCTCCTACGCAGAGCACCTGGTTCTTTATCAGGTTCTGTGCATCCTCACCGTTCAATTCGTTCTGGGTAGCACACGGCAATGCGATATCTACCTTCACTTCCCACGGACGGCGTCCCGGCACGAAGGTAGCTCCCGGGAATTTTTCCGCATATGGTGCTACGATGTCATTACCCGATGCACGCAGTTCAAGCATATAGTCAATCTTTTCTCCGCTGATGCCTTCCGGATCATAAATGTAGCCGTCCGGTCCGGAGATGGTAACTACCTTTGCTCCCAGTTGGGTAGCCTTGGTAGCAGCTCCCCATGCCACGTTGCCGAAGCCGGAGATAGCTACTGTCTTGCCCTTGATTTCGATACCCTTTTCATCCAGCATGTGTTTCACGAAATACAAGCCGCCGAAGCCCGTAGCTTCCGGACGAATCAGTGAACCTCCGAATTCCAGTCCCTTGCCGGTAAACGTACCGGTAAATTCGCGGGTCAGTTTCTTGTATATACCGAACATATAACCCACTTCGCGTCCGCCTACGCCGATATCACCTGCCGGCACATCCATATCCGGTCCCAGATGACGCCACAGTTCCAGCATGAATGCCTGGCAGAAACGCATGATTTCCGCATTGCTCTTGCCGCGTGGAGAGAAGTCGGATCCACCTTTTCCGCCGCCCATCGGCAGAGTAGTAAGGGCATTTTTGAAAGTCTGTTCAAATCCCAGGAACTTCAAGATGGACAAGTTCACGGAAGCATGGAAACGAATACCTCCCTTGTACGGGCCGATGGCGTTGTTGAACTGCACGCGGTAACCTAGGTTCGTCTGCACTTCACCCTTGTCGTCCACCCATGTCACGCGGAATGTAAAGATGCGGTCGGGTTCTACCAGCCGTTCAATGATTTTCGCCTTTTCAAATTCGGGGTGTTGATTGTAGATATCTTCGATAGAAAGCAATACTTCCCTGACTGCCTGAAGGTACTCAGATTCACCTGGATGCTTGGCTTCCAGTGATGACATGATTTTGTTAATGTCCATAATCAAATAATTTAAGGTCTGACAAAATGAAATATTTTGTATATGCAAAGATAGGAAATTACTTATATCTTCAAAGGAATTTACCCGATTTTTTGAGCTGCAGGTTGAATTTTGTTAGTTTTTTATCAACTCTCAAGAAAGATTTGCAAAAATCGTGTGAAATTCCGATTTTTGTTTCTGTAATATAAGCTTTAAAAGAAGATACCATGCTTACCAAACTAAGAATTAAACTCCGTCAGCTTTATTTCAAGGATACGCAGTTTGCCAACCTGATGACCAAGCGCATTTTCAACGTGTTGCTGGTGGCCAATCCTTACGATGCGTTCATGCTTGAAGATGACGGCCGCATTGACGAAAAGATTTTCAATGAATATATGAACCTGAGTTTGCGCTATCCCCCTCGTTTCACGCAGGTCTTCACGGCAGAAGAAACCTGGGAACAGTTGCGCAACACCATGTTCGACTTGGTCATCTGTATGCCGGGTTCTGACAACAGCGATACCTTCGACATTGCCCGTGAAATCAAGAAGCAATACCCTCATCTACCGTTGGTTGTACTGACTCCTTTCTCGCACGGTATTAAGGAACGAATGGAGCATGAAGACCTGAGCATCTTCGAGTATGTGTTCTGCTGGCTGGGAAACACCGATTTGCTGGTGTCCATCATCAAGCTGATAGAAGACAAGATGAACCTGGAGCATGACATCAAGGAAGTCGGCGTACAGATGATCATGTTGGTGGAAGATTCCATCCGCTTCTATTCCTCCGTATTGCCTAACCTCTATAAGTTCGTTCTCCGCCAGAGCCAGGAGTTTGCTACGGAAGCTTTGAACGAGCACCAGCGTACCCTTCGCATGCGCGGACGTCCTAAAATCGTATTGGCCCGTTCCTATGAGGAAGCCACGGAACTATATAATAAGTACCAGAATAACGTGCTCGGTATTATTTCCGATGCCCGTTTCCCTCACGGCGGAGTCAACGACCCCCAGGCCGGTGTCACCCTGCTGCGCGAAGTCCGTAAGCGGGACTCCTTTATACCCCTTATCCTTCAGTCAGCAGAAGAAAGCAACCGCAGCTACGCGCCCGAACTGGGTGCCGTGTTCATCGATAAGAACTCCAAGAAAATGAATATCGACCTTCGTGAAGCCGTGTCAGACAATTTCGGCTTCGGTGATTTCATTTTCCGCGACCCCCATACCATGAAGGAAGTGGCCCGCGTCCACAACCTGAAGGAATTGCAGAACGTGATATTTGCCATCCCTGCAGAATCCTTCCTCTATCACATCAGCCGCAACCACATTTCACGCTGGCTGTATTCGCGTGCCATCTTCCCAGTTGCTGAATTCTTGAAACAGATTACATGGGAGTCACTTCAGGACATTGATGCCCACCGACAGATAATATTCGAAGCCATCGTAAAATACCGTAAGATGAAAAACCAGGGCGTAGTAGCCGTGTTCCAGCGCGACCGCTTCGACCGTTATTCCAACTTTGCCCGCATCAGCGATGGCTCACTGGGAGGAAAAGGACGCGGTCTGGCCTTTATTGACAACATGGTAAAACGTCACACGGAGTTCGATGAGTTTGAGAATGCCTCCGTCATGATTCCGAAAACCGTAGTCCTCTGTACCGATATTTTCGATGAGTTCATGGACTCCAACCAGTTGTACCAGATAGCCCTGAGTGATGCGGCCGACGACGTGATTCTCCGCGCCTTCCTTCGTGCCAAGTTGCCCGACCGGCTGGTAGAAGACTTCTTTGCCTTCTTCGATGCGGTAAAGGCACCGATTGCTATCCGTTCCTCCAGTCTGCTGGAAGACTCCCACTACCAGCCCTTTGCCGGAATCTATTCCACTTACATGATTCCCTATCTGGACGATAAGTACGAAATGCTCCGCATGCTGGGTGATGCCATCAAGGGAGTATATGCTTCCGTATATTATAAGGATAGTAAAGCCTACATGCAAGCCACCAGCAACGTGATAGACCAGGAAAAGATGGCTGTCATCCTGCAGGAAGTAGTCGGCACACAGTATGGCGACCGCTATTATCCGGCCATTTCTGGAGTAGCCCGCTCCATCAACTATTACCCGATTAATGACGAGCTGGCCGAAGAAGGTACCGTCAGTCTGGCCTTGGGGTTAGGAAAATACATTGTCGACGGCGGACTGACCTTGCGCGTGTGTCCGTATCATCCTACGCAGGTGCTTCAGACCAGCGAAATGGAAATTGCCCTGCGTGAAACACAGACCCGCTTCTATGCCCTCGACTTGAAGAACCTGGGACAGAACTTCTCGCTCGACGATGGATTTAACCTGTTGAAACTCCATGTGAAAGACGCCGAAGCCGACGGAGCTTTGAACTTTATTGCTTCTACCTACGATCCGTACGACATGGTGATACGCGATGGTATTTATCCCGGCGGCCGCAAGCTGATAACCTTTGCCAACATCCTTCAGCACGATGTCTTCCCGCTGGCACGCATCCTGCAACTGGCCCAGAAATACGGTCAGGGCGAAATGCGCCGTCCGGTAGAAATCGAGTTTGCCGTCAATTTTGATGCCCGTACGAAGAGCGGCATCTTCTATCTGTTGCAGATACGTCCGATGGTCGATGTAAAAGCCGGATTGGATGAAGACCTGAGCGTGATTCCCGATGAACGCCTGTTACTCAAGAGTGAAAACTCCCTGGGGCACGGGGTGATGGACGACATACAAGATGTGATTTATGTCAAGACAGAAGGCTATTCTGCCTCCAATAACCAGTTGATAGCTTACGACATCGAGAAACTCAACCGTCGTTTCCTGGATGAAGGTAAACATTACATACTGGTTGGCCCCGGACGCTGGGGAAGCAGTGACACGTGGCTGGGTATTCCGGTGAAGTGGCCCAACATTTCGGCAGCCCGTATCATCGTGGAAGCCGGACTGACCAATTACCGGGTAGACCCCAGTCAGGGAACCCACTTCTTCCAGAATCTGACCTCTTTCGGGGTGGGATATTTCACCATCAATGCCTATATGAACGACGGTATCTACAACCAGGCCTTGCTTGACAGCATGCCGGCGGTAGAAGAAACCAAATACCTGCGCTGGGTACGGTTTGAGAAACCTTTGTCCGTCAAGATGGATGGAAAGAAAAAGCTCGGTGTGGTAGAGCTGCCGGAATAAATGTTTTATAAAAAAGACTCCCTTATTCCCATTGTTTATAATAGCAGGGAATAAGGGAGTTTTTATTTAGTTTTTCAACTTTTTGAATCTTATTGCGGATTCTGTTTTAAGTTACTGTTTGTTAGCATAGCCTTGTTCGGGATAGGGAAGAGATTTCTGTTCGGGTTACTCTTATCATGTGAGAACCATGATTTTGTGGTAAAGACTCCGAAGCGAATCATATCCTGACGGCGTCTGCCTTCTTGACAGAATTCCCATCCAAGTTCATCCAGGAATCGTCCGTATTTGATATCAGCACCTCCTTCGTGTGTTTCCTTGTTGGTATCCCGACGTCCGTAATCATAACAGCTTCCTGCTTCCAGTTCATCATCGGTTACTGTAGCTTTTGCTTTATTGTCGAATGCACGATAGCGTACCTGAGTTACCAGAGCTCCTGCACCAGGTTGTCCGGAACGCATCAATGCTTCTGCTTTCATCATGAGTACATCTGCATAACGAAGTAAAGGCCAGTCGTTGCTCAGACGGTTGGTGATACCTTTGGCATATTCAAATTTACCCCAGCGGTAGCCATGTCCGGAGTCTGAACTTTCAATGGAAGGAACCTCGTTGATGTAAATAAGCTGCCCTTTACCGTCACTGCGCTGCAAGGCTTCTCCCGATGCCGTCAGCTGCGGTCCCTGGATATAGTTCTCTTTCAGACGCAAATCTTCCGGATCAAATGTATCAATGAATTGTGGTATGGCACATACACCTCCCCAAGGTCTTTCTGTAAACTGGTAAGTATCTTGGTTTTCAGCCGCCAGTGTATACATGTGGAAGTCAAAATCGTTCCATCCTGTCACATAGATTTCATCAAAAGGAAGAGCGAAAATGATTTCTTTTGAATTCTCATTTTTCGTGATGAATACATTTTTCTGTTTTTCTTCCAAGTCGTATTCGCCGGTAGAAGTGGCGAAATCAATCACTGCCTGACATTCGTCAATACAGTCCTGCCAGTGTGCTTCTCCTGCCCAGATTTCAGCATTTAAGTATACTTTTGCCAGTAGGGTGTGAGCAGCCCATTTGTTGAATCGTCCGTAATAGTATCCTCGTGGCGTTTCTGACAGCAGATTGATATTGTCTTTTATTTCTGTGACGATGAAGTTGAATACCTCTTTACGGGTAGCCTGCTTGGGTAAGGATTCATCTTTAAAATCTGTTACCAGAGGCACATTTCCGTAAAGGTCTATCAAGATGTAATAGTATGAGGCACGCAGTACTTTCAACTCTGCAATCAAGGCTGCTTTGGTTTCTTCGTCCACACTGATTGTACCTTCTTCTATTTGTGAAAGAATACGGTTGCATGTGTTTACTCCGTTATAAGTACGTTCCCATCCTTGAAGTACTCCGTCGTCTTCTGTAGTCCAGGTATGCTGATGCCAGCGTTTGTAAATGTATCCGTCTACCCATCCTGTTCCATCACGTGCCGGAATTACATCCTGGTCTGCACATAGTTCTTGTGAGCGTACCACTCCATTCCATTGCAGCAACGTTTCTCTCCATGGAATATAGGCTGCATTTACCAGGTAGCTGACTTCTTCTTCTGTTTGGGGAGAGTATTGATTGGATACTACTTGTCCATAGCTGTCATCCAATAGTTTGGTACATGCCGTATTGCCTATTAGGGCTGAAGTAAGAAGGCATGTAGAAAATAATCTGATTATATTTTTCATGGTTTTTGCTTTTAATTAGAATTTTACATTTACACCTAATGTGAATGAACGTACACTGGGGTATCTGTCTCGTGTATCATAACCTGGGGTTAAGCCATCGGTAGAAACTTCAGGGTCAATGCCTTTGTATCCGGTAATGGTCAGTGCATTCAATACTGAACCATAGATACGCAATGACTTGATGTATTTTCCGATATTGCCAAAACTATATCCCAGTGTAATGTTGTCAATCTTCCAGTAGTCACCGTCTTCTACATAGTAGCTGTTGAATTCAGGTTCCACTTCCGGGCTAAGTGTGTGTTTGCCAAATACCAGGTCATTTACTGATTTCAAACGGTTTTCCATTCTGGCATTTTTCACGTTTTCGTAGTTCATACGAGCACCATTGATAATCTGGAATCCGAATGCACCACGCATTGTGATTGACAGGTCAAAGTTTTTGTATCTGAAGTTGTTATTCCATCCTGCATAGTATTTAGGCAATCCGTTACCAATAATATGTTTGTCTTCAGGAGCATGAGTGAAATCTTTGTAGTTCACCAGATTTCCGTTACGGTCTTCATAAATCCAGCGTCCTTCTTCGTCCACGTCTACAACTTTGAATCCGTAGAAGTTACCGATACTTTCGCCTACTTGTACACGGTGAGAATCTGCTACTTGTCCGGAATATTCTACAGTTCCGGTGTTGAAATAGTCGTATTCTGTTTTAAATACACTTCCTGACAGACTTTCCAGTTTGTTAGAGTTGAAAGAGAATGTACCAGTGGTGCTCCATTCAAAATCTTTTGTTTGTACAGGAATTACGTTCACTAAAATTTCCAAACCTTTGTTTCTCATCTTACCACCATTGGCTGTGGTTGTGTTATACAAGTTCGGCGGAGTAGGTACAGCGTAATCATAAATCAATCCGTCTACCAGTCGGTTATACCAGTCAATACTACCCGACAAACGTCCTTCCCATGAAACCCAGTCAAGTCCGATGTTGGTTTCCTTTTTCTCTTCCCAGCGTAAATCCGGGTTAGGGTTAGAGGCCGGCACGATAGTTTGTATCCAGTTGTTATTTACATAGGCGTATGAGCCATATTTCAGCATGGCTACTCCCAAGAACGGATTTTTAGGTTGTGAACCAGTGACTCCGTAACCAACTCTTAGTTTCAAGTCATCAAAAATCTGTTGATTTTTCATGAAAGGTTCTTCAGTGATTCTCCATCCGAATGATACAGAAGGGAATAATCCCCAGGCGTTGTCTGTTCCCCACAACTGGCTGGCTCCTTCATAACGGAGTGCGGCCATGAACAAGTAACGTTCTTTCCATGAATAAGTGGCACGTCCGAAGAAACCGATCAGGTTAGTAGAGGTTTTCTTGGAACCTGCTGTAGCCTTTCCTTCTTTCAATGCAGAACCGATGCCGATGTTGTGCCATCCGCCAAAGTAATCATCCTGGAAACCGTAGTTGTCGAACCACATTTCTTCATAGTCTGTTTCATTGTAGCTGTAACCGCCTAAGATAGAGAATTTATGATCATTGATGGTTTTGTTGTATTGAGCAGTTAATTCCATCAATTTCTCCATTTCTGTGTAGCTTCCTACAGATGACCATCCATTCTTATGGTCACGCAGTGCAGAAATATGGTTTTGAGTTTCGCTGTATCCGCGGTTCATGTTCTCGCGGGTGTATGAGAATAAAGCTGATAATGTCAAATCCTTGATAGGGTTATAAGTGATGTTTCCGTTGTAGCGTAACTCTGTCTTTTTTACGTTACCGTCTGATTCATACAAGAGTGCCAACGGGTTTTCATATTCGAATTTGTTTACGTTTTCATACCATGAACCGTCAGGGTTACGTACCGGTTCTGTCGGGTTTCTTCTGGTAGCTTGTGAGTAAACACCTCCGCGGAAGCTTCCTCCGTTTTGTGTAGATTCCATCTGGTTTTTCTTTCCGAAAATACCGAATTTCAGCTTCACCTTATCGTCGAACATCCGATGAGTAATTTCTACTCGTCCTTGGAAGTTATCGAAATCAGATTTTTTCATGGTACCTTGTCTGTCTGCATAGTTGATGTTGGCAATATAGTTTGTCTTGGAATTACCTCCCATCAATGACAAGTTGTGTACATGCGTAATTGGAGTACGGGTGATTTCGTCTACCCAGTCTGTATCATATCCGTAATCGTATTCGGGATACAAGGCTGCAAATTCACGTCCACTCAGCATTTCAAGTCTTTTGGCCAGCATAGAAGTACTGACATAGCCACTATATTCTACAGAGCAGATGTCACCTCCCTTTGATTGTTTGGTTGTGATAAGGATAACCCCGTTGGTACCACGAGTTCCGTAGATAGCAGCAGCAGAACCATCTTTCAGTACGTCTACACTTTCCACATCTTCAGGAGCTACTGTGCTCAGGCTTCCGGGGATTCCGTCAATCAGTACCAAAGGAGCTGTATTGGCTCCACCAATAGTGTTGGTTCCACGTAAGCGGATCTGAGTTTCACCTGCCGGGTCACCGTTTGGATTGGTGATGGCCAGTCCGGCTACTTTTCCTTGAATCAGCTGACCAACGTCTTTTACCGCACCTTTGACAAAATTGTCCGATTTTACGCTGGAAATAGCACTGGTTACATCTCCTTTACGCTGTGTACCATAACCAATAACAACTACTTCATCCAGCATTTCGTTATCTTCCTTTAAGGTTACTTTTACTGTACCTTTGGCGGGTACTTCCTGTGTAACATATCCGATATAAGAAATTACGAGTGTGGAATTAGAAGGAACATTGAGAGTAAATTGTCCGTCTAAATCGGTGATTGTTCCTTGAGTTGTGTTTCCTTTGACAACTACGCTGGCTCCAATAATAGGTTCCCCTTTGGTGTCGCTAACGCTTCCTTTTACAGAAAGATTTTGTCCCCATCCTACAGTTGCCCAACATAGAAAAAAGACTGTGGTAATGACAGTCTGAAGCCATCTGTTGCACGACGGCTTTTCTTTGCATGCATGTTTCATAAAAATTAGTTTTAATAAGGTTATAAATTAAAAGTAATAGAGGTTAATATTAAAAGGTTTCGTGTTTTCTATTAATTGTCGATAGATTAATAACAAAGATTATGTGTCTATATGTTTTATTACTTGACGCAAAGGAGTTACTTTTTACACTTATTTAAAATGTAATATATTGGTGGAAAATGTGATATTTTACGCTTAAATCAAGTGAAAGAAACTTACCTCTGAACCAACTTTGTGTTTTATATAAAAGTATGTTTAAGAGGCTATCTCAAATTGAATTTGAGATGGCCTCTTTTTCTTTTATATTACAGTTTCACTACCAGCTTCTTACCTGAATAAGCTACTTTCTTGTCTGCGCTCACCATGACAGTTTCGGCCGATTGCTTGCCAGGCTGCATCAGGGTGATGCGGAAACTGCGGCGTTTCAGCATTTTGGGGAACTCGCCTTTACGGTCGCTGATGGTTAGTGTACGTGACGCATCGTCCCAGCTGAACTTGATGGTAGAGAACATACCCTTTTCGTAGTTGTAGTTGTCAAACTCATCTTCGTAGAGTACGAATTCGCCGTTGGCTCCCGGATAGATGCAGATGTCCAGGTTGTCCCATTTCTTTTCGGTAGTGTACTGTACCTTCGGGCCGAGCGGAAGGATGCTTCCCGCCTTGATGTAGAGTGGCAGGATGTCAACCGGACATTCGCGTTTAATGTGCTGGCCGCCTTCTACTGTTTCGTTGGTCCAGAAGTCAATCCATTTTGTTCCTTTAGGCAAGTACACTTCTACCGGAGCTGAAGCCTTCGCTACATCGGGCACGGTAGTAACTCCCTTGTTCTTTTCTACTTTCTTGGTATAGAGTGGTTCGGTGACCGGACATACCAGGATGTTTTTACCGAACATGTATTCATCGTCCAGCAGGATGGCCTTGCGGTCGTGGGCAAAATCCATTACCAGCGGACGCATCATGGTACCGTCTTCCTGTACTACGGCTCCGTCCAGGCTGTAAATGTAAGGCAAGAGACGGTAGCGGAGTTCAATCATGCGTTTTTGTGCATCGTAAGCCCAGTCGCCTTCTTTGCCAAAGAGGTCAATTTCGTTCATCATCGGTGAAGAGCAGTGGTTACGCATCAGCGGCATGAAGCATCCCCACTGGAACCAGCGTACATGCAGTTCCTGATAAGCAACGTTGGTACAGTCATTGTTGTATTCCCATCCGAAGAACCCTCCTATATCTGTGTTCCAGAAGGGGATACCACAAAGCGTGTAGTTCAATCCGGCCGGAATCTGCTGACGGAGTACATCCCAGCTTGATACCACGTCGCCACTCCAGCTCAGGGCACCGTAGCGCTGCTGGCCCAGGTAACCTGAACGTGTCATCTGGAACACACGTTTCTCGTCTGAAACAGCACGCTGGTGTTCGTAGATACCTTGGTTGTGGGTTAGCGGGAATGCATTGTGTACCGAGCGGAAAGAACCGTCGGCCGTCATCAGGTCGAAGTCACTTTCTTTCGGGTTCAGATGGTCGGGTTCCGTAGAGTCGGTCCACCAGGCGTCAATGTTCATTTTATGCAGGTGGCTGAGGTAACGCCAGTACAGGTCGCGGGCGTCTTTGTTGAACGGGTCGTAAGGATGTGCACCCGATTTTGGAGGCCATGTTTCAAATTTCAACAGGGCGTCCATCTTGTCGAGCTCCTTGAACTGATCGGTCCAAGGGCCGAAGCTAGCCCATACGGAAATCATCAGGTGGGCATTGTGCTTATGAACGTATTCCACCATTTCTTCCGGATTTTTGAAACGGGGTTTTGGATAGCGTGCGTTCTTGTCTTCTCCATTCGGAAGGTAGCGAAGTGCTTCCTTGTCGTCCATCTTGTTGATGTAACGCGGATTCATGAATTTCATGGCATTCCAGTTGGAATCGCATCCCCAGTACTGCCAGTCCTGTACGATACCGTCGAGCGGAATCTGTAGCTTGCGGTACTTGTCGAGTACGCCGCACAGTTCGTCGGGACTCTTGTAACGTTCGCGGCACTGCCAGTAGCCCATGGTCCAGAGCGGGAACATGGTGGCCTTTCCGGTCAGGTCGCGGATACAGGCAATTACGCCGTCTTGTGTACCGTCTTTATAAAGGAAATAGTAATCAGAACAGAGGCCTACCTGCGAAGAGAAGGAGGTTTCATACGGGGTATCGCTGAAATCGGAGATGCCCGGATTATCCCAGTATACACCATATCCTTTTTCAGATGTGAAATAAGGGATGCAGATGTTGGTATTGCCGTTTGACAGGTGAATCTGCTGGTTTCGGTGGTTCATAGCTCCGCTCTGGCGCTGTCCCAGTCCGTAAATGGCTTCTTCCGGTTCAAGGCTGAATGCCTGGCTGACAGTGTAGGCATCGCGGTTTACATCCTTGCGGGGAATAAAGTTGGTGCCTTCCACCTTTTCTTTCAATAAAGTTTCACCCTGTGGGTCGGTATAAGTCACTTTTCCGGTAGCTACGTCGAGTGTTACTGTCATTTTTCCGGAGGTCATGCTTACCGTGTTCCCGTTCTGCTTGTAAGAAATCTCTACCTTTTCGGGAGTCTTGATGATTGGATAACTCTTCTTTTCGGGCATTTCAGCCGAAGGATACTTTACAATGCGCACGATGGAAGGAGAGTAGAAAATCACCTCCCCGTTCAATGTGGGCTGTGTAGTCTGGAACTTTCCTCCCTGAGCGGTCTTTTCAAAAGTCTGACCGAAGGAAGACAGGCAAGATGCCAGTGCGGTTAGGAATAAAATCTCTTTTCTCATTTTTTTATCAGATTGTTTTTACATACAAAGGTTGATGGTTCAAATGTAAAGAGATTTCCGTCAGACAAAGAGAACAGAATGCGCCAAAGAGCAGTCTGAAATGCTTCAGAGGGTGTTTTGATTCATTTTTATCCCTCTTTTGATTCAGATGTATCCCTCTTTCCTTGCTGTTTCTGATACTCGCTGGGAGTGATTCCATACTCTTCCTTGAAGCAGGTGGTGAAATATTTCCGGTTGTAATATCCCAGAGCCAGGGCTACTTCGTTCACGGTGGCGCGGGTATCTTCCAGCATCCGGCAGGCATGCTGCATCTTTACACGGCGGATGTACTCCAACGGAGTGAGCCCTGTAATGGCTTTCAGCTTGCGGGTCAGTGTGGAGCGTGACATGTTGACTTTTTCTGCCAGATGCTGCACGTCGAAGTCGGGTTCGCTCAGGTTTTCTTCCACAGCTTTCAGGATATTTTCCAGTAGAATCTCATCCAGTTTGGCAAATTCCATGTCCGAAATCCGTACTTCTGCCTGGGGGACTGATTTTTCGTTCAGGTAAGAACGCATCTTCATCAGCTCCGTGCTGTCGGCATACAGTTCTTCATTTTTCAGCTTCATCCGGCGAAGGTAGAAACGAAGCCCGAGGAAGACTCCGGCTGCCAGTAGTAATATATATAAGGTAATGGCCCAGCCTGTCTGGTAGAAAGCAGGCAGACGTTCAATGTGCAGGCGGGTGATTTTGTCGCTCCAGATTCCATATCCGTCGGTTGCCTTCACTTCGAACACATAATTTCCGTGAGGCAGATGTTTATAATTGACGGTATGTTGTCCTACGGCGGTGTAGTTCCATTCCTTGTCAAGTCCAATCAGACGATAGGCATAACGTATCTTGGAGGCATTCAGATAGTCGAGGGAAGAAAAATGAATGTCCAGGTCGTATTCATCGGGGTGGAGTGTCAGGGAGTTTTCATTGGTGACAGGTTTTCCCATGACGTATGTTCCGGTAATAAATGTCGGAATGTTCTTGCTGGGCTGGTCAAGTCGGGCAGAAGGAGTTACCGCACAGATTCCCGGGATACCTCCGAAATAAATTCGTCCGTCGTGTCCCTTGCAGATAGCTGTAGGGATAAACCGCCTGAGCAGCATGGAATTGTCGGTAGTGAGGTAAGTGGAGAACGAATGGTTTTTCGGGTTATACTCTATCAGTTTCTGGTTGGTGTCTATCCACAGATGGCCGTATACGTCGAACTCCAGTTGGTTGACAATGTTTCCGTTCAGTCCGCACAGCCGGGTGTGGTCGGTCAGTTTTCCTGTCTGTGGGTTCAGGGCGTAGACTCCTCCCTCTTGTGTTCCTATCCAGATGAGGCTGTCTTCCTGCACACTCAGGCAGGTAATGGAGAGGGAAGAAGGTATTTTTTTGCATTTCCCTTTGGAGGATTGCTGATAAAGCCCTTTATTGGTGGTGCCAATCCATAGATTTCCCTGTTTGTCTTCCTTAAGTGCGCTGACCTGCCCCAGTGTGTCGCACACCGTATGCCATTGGTTATCACGTAGGCTAAAGGTGAATAATCCGTTGTTCGTTCCAGCCCAGAGCGTGCCGTTGCGGTCTTCGTAGGTTTGGGTGAAGTGCCTTTTGGCCTTGTCGGGAAGACTCAGGGTACGGATGTGCTTCATCCGCATACCTTCTCGTCCGAGTTCATAGATAAGGTTGCGTCCTTCGGGAATGACCCATACGTTGCCTTCTCTCCGTGGTTCGGTCATTTGTTTGATGGAGCCCAGGGCAAGAGACTTCAGGGCGAGGACATCGCTGTAAAGCATGACTTCGTGGCGGGACAGATCGTACAGGCCGAGTCCCGTCCGTTCTTGTGAAATCCACATTTTGCCTTCGCCCGCATCACTCAGTGCCATGATGGCCGGCTGGAACCGTACTCTTTGCTGCAGGGCCGGCAGCGTGAATTCTTCCGGAGCATTTTCCGTGAAGTGGATAATGAAACTTTTCCCATCGAAAGAGGCTACCCAGAGATTTCCCTCTTTATCTTGATAGATTTCATTGAGCATGTTTCCGTATTCTGCGGGAAGACGGAAATCTGTCTGGCGCAGGGAGCGATGTGCTTCATCGTAGCGCATGGCAATCAAGGAACTTCGGGTGGTCATCCAGAGAGTTCCTTCGTGACTGTCCTGTTCCATATACAAAATCTCTCCTTCGGTTTCTCCCATGGGATTGACCGGTAACGGTGAGTAAGTATAGACGGAGTCCTTGGGAGCAGAAGGGTTGAAGAGGAGCAGGCCGCTGGAACTAGTGCCTACCCAGAAATAATTGTGGGTACGGTCTTGCACAATGCAGGTGAGGTTTCTCTCTGAAGGAGGATTGGCATAACGGGTAAAGGTGTCTGTCTTTTTGTCGTAACGGTAGATACCTTCTCTTCCTACGGTAATCAGAATCTGTTTTTGCCGGCTTTCGCAAAAACCGGCCATCCATGAGGGTTTTCCTTCATGGTCGTATAGCAGATAAGTCTTTTGTAACTCTCCCAAGGTGTTGTATCTTAGGAGCCTGTGCCCCGTCGCTATCCACATGTATCCGTCGGAGGTCTTTCGTATGCTGTAGATAAAGTTGGTCTGCAGTTGTTCGGCATCTAGCGGAGTGACTTGTCTGGTTGCCTTGTCAAGAATGTAGGCTCCATGGTCGGTTCCAAACCAGATTCTACCTGTTTCATCTTCTGCAATGGACTGGATGGTATTATCGTTCAGCAGTCCCGGTGTGTTGATATCGGAACGGATGACGCTGATCTGGTATCCGTCGTCACAGCACAGTCCGTTGACCGTGCCATACCACATCATGCCTTCACTGTCCTGAAAAATCCGGTGTATGGCACTGACCGGAAGTTGGGGGAGGGAAGGAACGGGAGTAATCCGGATGTTGGATATGGCTCGCAAGGAAACTCCTATCAGGCTGAAAACGAGTAAAAAATAAATTCTTTTCATGGGATTTTTCAGGGTACTAAAAAACATAAGTACGTTTGATTGAAAACGCAAGTACATTTTACCCGAAACGCAAGTGCGCTTTAATCAAAACTCTTCGGCGTTTTCCTTTAAACGCAAGTGCGTTTTTTTTTGAAGGATAGTTTGCTAGGTTCTTATCCGTTATTTCTGTATTCCAGCGGACTCATGCCTACATAACGTTTGAAGTATTTTCCGAAAAAAGACACATTGGCAAAGTTCAGTGAGTCGGAAATATTCTGGATGGAAAGCTGGGATGATTTCAGCTGTGACTTGGCGTCCATAATGACCATGGAGGAAATGATATCCACGCAAGTCTTTCCCGTAATCTGTTTCACTGTAGTACAGAGGTGAGCATGCGTAATCTGCAGCTTTTCAGCATACCAGGCCACATTGCGTGTCTGGTTGTAATGTTGCATCACCAGCTGGGCAAAGTTACGGCAAATCAGTTCGCTTTTTGACAGAGAATGCACTCCGTCGGTTTTGTTGCGGTAGAGTATAGAGATGCCTTTGTGTATGTCGGCATAAAGATTGGGAGCCATTTCCGGTCTGATTTTTTCTGGGAGGAATTCATACATCTTGATAAGCAGCTGCATATATTCCTCCATCATTTTGGCTCCTTCCGGCTTCAGACGGATAACCGGGCGTCCCAGTGTGAGGTACATGGTATCCAGAAAAGAGTGCGACTGGAGATTACGCTCTATATATTCAGAGGAAAAACCTCCAAAATAAATGTTCAGGTCTCCTTTGATGTCGTTTATCTGGAAGATACTTCCGGGAGTGAGTACGATAAAATCGTTGGCTTCTACCGTTATCTTATTAAGATTGACCGAAGCTTCTACCTCTCCTGATGTGCAAAGTACAAAAATTTCGCATTTCAGGCGTACCGGATAGTTTCTGTACAATCCCAGTAGTTCCTTGCTGATTCCGGTACCTACCAGCCATTCCTCGGGCAAATCTATTTTAGGTAATTCCTTTTCCATCTTGTTCTGTTTTTGGCAAAGATACAGAAAGATAATGAATTTATTGCATGCTTCCGCCAGCCTGGTTGTCTCCTCCTGCTTTCACATCATCGTTGGTAATGCTGCGCTGTGTCTTTTTCACTTGTGTTTTCAGTTCTCCAAACCGCCAGCTGATGCTGATTCCGTATCTGCGTGAAGGATAGCTGTTATTCGACCATGAACGGAAGGTCTCTGCCCAGGTTTCACTGCTGTGGGAGGTGTATTTCTGGAAAAGATTGCTGGCAAAAAGTGATATGTTAAGCCGTTTTTCTTTCAAGAAAGAACGGCTCAGGTTGATGCCATAATAATAAAAGGAAGAACCTTTTCCCTGCAAGGATACGTAAGGAGTGCTTCCACCGCCGTAAAGGCTGAGCCGCAGTTCCCAGGGGATGGTCTGCTGTACGTTGGCAAATACGTCGCCGGAGAATCCGCTGTTGTACGAATTCAGCTCCTTACTTTGATAGTCGGAATAGCTTCCGCTGGTGTTGAGTGAGAGACGGGTGGTACTGCCCGGGTTCCAGTTCATCCATAAGGCCAGGCGTGTACGCTGGCTCTTGCCCACATTGCCATAGGTGTTTTCCTGCACCCCGTTGTTCATGAAAGAGTAGCGTTCGATGCCGTTATTGGTAAACGTATAAGTAAGGTTGGCATTCAGGCTGAACTTGGCACTGAAGGAATTGAAGGTCATGCCAAGGATGTGGGCTTTTTCTGTGTCCAGATCCGGATTACCATAGCTGATGGAAGTCGGGTTACTGGTATCGCGGAAAGGGTTCAGGCACCATATTCCCGGGCGGTTGATACGTATGTTGTAGTTGGCACGCAGGCTGGCGCTTGTGCCCAGCATGTAGGACAGGTTCAAGGTAGGAACCACGTCGTCGAATCCGGCCTTGAAGTTGCGTTCGGGCATGTAGTCATATTCCACGTCCATAAACGTGTGCTCATAGCGTACACCGGCTTTTGCACCGAATTTTTTCCACTTCAGCTGATAGTCTGCGTAAGCAGCCAGAATGTGTTGTCCCTGCTGGTATTTGCTGGAAAGGTCTTGACTGGCCTCCATTTCACCTTCTGCATTTTCCAGAAAATACTGGCTGTCACTGTAATTCTCACGGAAAATGTATTTCATGCCGGCATCTATGTAATGCATATCATTCAGCGGATTGACATAATCAATCTGTGCCGTATGTTCTGCCGTATGGGCATCGTTGTCATAATACTGATGAAGCAGGTTGAAAGGTACATCCTTCACTTCGTCATAGTAGGTGTCGGCTTCATTTCCGTTGGGTGAATTGTTGAACTTATAGGATAAAGTGAGGTATTCTCCCTTTTTCTTAAAAGAATGCTGGTAGTCGGCATTGAGGCCGATGTTTCCAAACTGGCTGTTAGACTGGTTGAGGGTGAGGTAACTATAGCGTTCTTTCCAGTCATTGTCACTCATGACGGTACGTGAATCGCCATGCGTATCGAATTTTCCGCCAAATACGTTGGCTGAAAATGTAATCAGGTTCAGGCTGTCTATTTCATAGCTTCCTTCAATATTTCCAAACTGGAAATCGCCGGTACTCTTGGAAGAGCCTTGTGACAGCAGGTGACGGTAGTCGGCAGACGTAAAATCTTCACGTCCGCTTTCAGAAAGGCTGCGCGGCTGGTCCTGATGATTGTACGAATAGTTTCCGGTGAGGGTGAATTTGCCCACCTGCACTGTTCCATAAGCATATCCCGATACTCCCATGTTATTGGCATTTGCTCCGAGAGTAACATTGTACCCCTGCATCTTGGCATCGGTCGTGATGATGTTCAGGATACCTCCAATGCCTTCTGCATCGTATTTGGCTCCTGGTTCAGTTATCACTTCAATGGACTTGACGGAATTGGCAGGCAGACTGCGGAGCACTTCTTTTGGGTTGTTGCTCATCAACGTGTTCGGCTTTCCGTTTACGTGTACCTTGAAATTGCTGGAACCATTTACCTGTATGTTGTCTTCTCCGTCGACGGAAACGAGCGGTACTTTCCGCAGCATTTCGAGAGTGGTATTGGTTTTGGAGTCAGGGTCGTCTTCTATACTGTAAGAAATTTTATCGATTTCGGCTTTTACAAGCGGTTTCTGAGCCACTACTTCCACGCCTTTCAGCATCTGGGTATCATCGCCAGTGTACAGCGTACCCAGGTCGGCCACCCGTTTGCTGTCGGTGATGGTAAAATGGCGGATTACTGTGCGTTTTCCTACAGAGGTGATTTGCAGAGTGTATTTCCCGGTTTGAGGCAATTTTTCCTGGAATTTTCCTTTATCATCGGTCACATTCATTCTGACCGGTTTTTCAGGCGACTTGTCGAGCGTAATGCGTATGGTGGCATAGGGTTCACTTTCATGGGTCAGTGAATCGACGAGTGTTCCTTTTACGGAAAATTGTGCATGAGCTGTGATTGTTTGAAAAGTGATAAAAAGCAAGATACCTAAAGTTCGGTAGATTGTCGAGTAATTCATTTTATTATTGTTTTTTGTGGTTAGTGTTCTAACAGTATGTAATAAGGTTTTCAAATATACAAAAAGTATTGTTTTGACGTATATAATTTTAAGTCAAATACGTTTATGTTCTTTATTCTTGGTTTAGATGGATGGTTTTAATAAACGTTGAACCTTTTATTGAATAGCCTGTTGCTACGTATGGTTAATTACATTATTATGGTATAGAGTTTATGTGAGGATTAGAAAATCTTAAATATAGACTAATTATATGCTGCTACTTGATTTCTAAATAATTAAAATCTGCATTTTACCTTCTCTTTTATTGGAATAACTTGAAAAATGGGATAAAAATAATATAAATCGACCTTGTATGGATAAAGCTTATTGTTTTCCTTTGCAGTTGCAATTAAAAATATAATCAAGAAATGAAAAAGAGTTTATTTTATTACTTATTTGTCGTGCTGTGTGCGGTGAATTTATTTAGTTCTTGCAGTGAAAATGAATCAATAGTTCTTCCTATTGATAGTGATTTGGCAGGTAAATATAAAGGAAAACTGGATGTTTCTATCTCACAGGGAGGAGTAGACATTCCGGGTGGAACAGTTAATTCTCAAATTATTAATGTAACGAAAGCTGGAGATAACGCTGTAAGTTTATCTATTACAGATTTTTCGTTTATGGGAATTGAAATTGGTGATATAAATTTGGAGAACTGTGTGCTGACGGCTAATGGCGATAATTATGAATTTACTGGAACAACCAAGGTTGAGGCTGAATTATTAACTGCTGATGTGGATGCTACTGGTGTTTTCAGTAATGGATCTTTAAATCTGAATCTAGATATAGATGCTACTTTGACAGGAGGAGTAAAGCAAGCAGTGAAAGTTACATATTCAGGTACTCGTCTGAAAGGTGATGAAAGTAGTGAAGCAAAGATTACATCTTTTGTCTTCGATAGAAAAGTAGCAGAAGTTGACTCTTTGGTTATAGGTGAAAGTGTGATTAATGAAGAAGCTAAGACTATTACTTTCATGGTTGCAGATACAGCTAAAGCTGAGTATTTGACTGCGTTGGTTCCTACTATTGAAGTTTCAAAAGGTGCTACCGTAGTTCCAGCTAGTGGAGAGGCACAAGATTTTTCTAATGGCAAAGTTGTTACTTATACGGTAACAGCTGAAGATGGTACTGTAGCTGAGTATAAAGCTTCAATATCAGGAAATGTGGTTGTTTATGACTTTGAGAATTGGACTGTGGATAAAACTCAGACCAGTGAAGAAAATCAGTATCCTATAGCAGAGGGAGGATGGGCTAGTTGTAATCAGGCTGTTTTATTTATAAAAGCATTTGGTGCTTTTGCTACTCCTCCTATTTCTTATACTGGTGGTTGGCCTATTACTTCAACACAGGATGTGCATTCTGGAAAATTGGCAGCAAGTATGGAGTCGGTTGATACTCAAGGTCATGATAATATGATGGGACAAAAGGTTCCAAAGGTAACTGCTGGTTCTTTGTTCTTAGGTAATTTTAATCCTTTGGCTGCGATGTACCCTGGTGGTGCTATGAAAACTACAGAGTTTGGAATTCCATATTATAAAGAGCCTGTAAAAGTTACTGGTTATTATAAATATACTCCTGGAACAGAGTTCTATAATGCAGATGGAAAATTGCAGGAAGGGGTTACTGACAAATGTTCTTTGAGTGCAGTTCTTTATGAAGTTAGCAATGAAAATGAAACTTTATATGGAGATGATATCTACACTTCAGATAAGATTGTAGCTAAGGTAATATTTACAAGTGATCAGGTTGTTGAAGAATATACTCCATTTGAATTAAATTTGGAATATGTTAAAGAATACAATCCTGAAAAATTGTACAAGTTTGCAGTTATTTTTTCAGCTAGTGCTGATGGAGCTGCTTATAATGCTGCTGTAGGTAGTAAATTAGTTGTTGATAATGTTGCAATTATTAATAAATAATATATCAATTATTTGAGAAAGAGGTTGCTTCACAATGAAGTGATTCCCAAAAGTTGGACATAAACTATCTCATAATGGAAAGAGTCCGGTATTTTTGCCGGACTCTTTCTTTTATCAAGTGTTTTGCAAACGCTTTATTCATGTGCTGTATATCTCTTTCATATTGTGCTGGTAGGCGTGGTATGATTAATATAAACCCCGAAAGTTTTTTGTCTAACTTTCGGGGTTCATATTAAATACAATATGTTCTTTTCGTATTTTTTATGGTTGGTTCGTAATATTAGAATTCATATCCAAATCCGAGATTCAGATAAATGGGGTACATGGCAAATGAAACCGTGGTGAAGTCTTTTTCAAATATATCATTCAGGCCCCAGGTCAAATCTGCATGTACATTCAGGTGCTTGTAGGCTTTCCATTCTCCACCTACTTGTAATCCCCATTGAAAATGGCGGAGATTGTTTGAAAAATCATATGCAGCCATATTTCCTCCTTCAAAATTAACCCGGCTTCCACTGGCGTCAGGAGTTCGCAAATGTCCTTCATATACATTTCCTGAAAATTCTCCGTTCATCATATATGAAAAATAAGGACCTGCCATGACTTTCCAGCGACTACTGATACGATAATTAGCTAAGACGGGAATAGTCAGATATGACATTTTTACTTTTGTCTTTACCCCTCCAGTCCAGAGTCCTTTTATTTTTCCTCCGGTTTCACTGAATATTTCCATGCCATAGTTTTTTACGCTGGCTTTTGTTTCCATATCTTTGCTGTCAAGCCTTATACCCAGACTTACTCCCCATTTTTGCTGGGCGTCAATCCATTTGGTGGCATTTCCTTCCAATGTAATGGCGAGTCCGGGAGAATAGCTGTCTAAACTCCTGATTTCTTTAGGTAGAGGTAAAGGGGAAGTTCCTCCTATATTTATTCCTGCTTTTACTTCGTAGTCAAGTCCGTGTGAAGCCAGCCATATCAAACCTTTGTGCTCTGATGATTGTGCATGGCTAATTTGAGTAAAGCCACATAAAAGGAGGGCTAATATTGGTTTTATATGTTTTTTCATATGTCTTTCTTCTATAATAATTAATTTTTACAAATAATTTCTACTTCATCTATCCATAGTTCACTTCCTACGGCTCCTTGGAAATACGCCCCCATGACACTGGAGGAGAATACAACTGCAAGTTTGTATTTTCCATTTTTTAAGTCTTCAGTGTTGATTGTTTTGCCGTTTTGAGACTTGAAGTCTAAATCAAACTTTGTCCATTCACTTGTTTCTGTCATTTCTTGTTCGGAAATACGTGCTAAAAGGACAATGTGTTCATCTATTCCGGTACCATTATTCGGAAAAAGATTGCCATCTAATGAGAAATCACTGCTGGGAGCTTCATAAAGTACTGCGTAGATGTCTCCTTTATCTTTTTTGCCAGTAACAATGTTTCCTGATTTATCGGTAAAAACCTCTCCTGCTTTATATTTGAACCAGCCGGTAATTTTGGAAGGGCGTTTGGTAAACGGAAATCCAAAGTGGGTCGCTTGCAAAGGAGCAAGTACGGCATTTTGAGTATCGAATGATCCGATAAATAAATTTCCGGCAGCAATAGGCATTCCTATAGGCTTTCCAAAGTTTCCTGTACTGAGGGTGGTGAGTTTTACACATTTTCCTGAATAGCCAGTAGGATGTTGTACAGTCGGGTATTGAGTTTCGTCTAATGCCATTCCGCTTAAGTCGTATCCTGGATTTCCGCTTGCCCACTGCATAATACCGGACTCATTTGTCAAGTAAAATACGTTATACGGAGTTACTTCTTTTAATTCTTCAAAAGAATAATTTGTGGGTAAAGTCAGTTTGTTAACTCGAATGAGGTACTTGGTTTGCGTTGCTCCATCTTCAGAAGTTACGATAAATGTTCGTAATGTTTTTTGGCTGAAATCATACAAAGGAGGCTGGTCGTTTGTTTCAGCTTCTTCTGCTTGAATGGAAGCCCCTTCAGGAAGAGTGAAAATCAATTCCTGGTGGGAAATATCAGTACCGTCTAGTACATAGACTTCTATTTCTTTTCTTAAGTGGTCAATTGTGGTGGATTGAATGTTTGTTCCGGTGCAACTGTCTATAGCTGCTTCTACATTTAGAGCTTCGTCCTGAATACAGGAGCTTATAGATAAGCTTAGTAAAAATCCGGCTAAAATGTACTTTAAATTCATTGTTTTGATTATAGATTAGATATTACTATATCTTGCAAAGATAAGAAAAAACTTCATAAGCTTATTATTATTACTTGTTTCATTTGTGGATTCTCTGCTTGTTGGGATGTTGGAGCTGGAATATGAGGTATGATAATGGATGAAATGTATTCAAAATATTTTTGCTTGTTTAGAAAATGCGGTAATCTTAAAAATAGACTATCGATGTATGCCTAAAATAGCTGATTAGTATTAGTTTTCAGATAGAATAAAGAGTGTGTGTTTTACTCTTATTTAAAAATCAGCCAAAAATAAAAGAAATAGACCTTGTGAGAATTTGTGATTTGGTGTTATTTTGCACCCGAAAAAATAGAAGTTTTCATAGAAAATAGAAGATGAAAAAGATTTGTTATGGATTGTTGTCCTTTTTGTTTATAGGACTAGCTTCGTGTACGAAAGAAGATACACGGAGTTCGCTTGAAGGGCGCATAGATGTGAGAGTTAGCACGGACTGGAGTTTGGCGGATGCTGAATCCAGAGCTTCAGAAGAAGTGGCTCCTGAAATTAATGACTTTGCATTGGCGATAGAATCTGCTGATGGTAAGGTCTCTAATTCATGGGATAGTTTTGGGAAATTTCAACCAGTATCTGTTCCTGTAGGTACATATTTGGTGACAGCTTCGTATGGAGATGCAAATGCAGAAGGCTTTGATGCTTTGAGTTATTTGGGAAGTACCACTGTGGAGGTTGGTAAAGATGAAACAGCGGAGGCTTCTGTAACGTGTACGATTAATAAAGCTAGAGTTATTCTTTCGTATACGGATGATTTTAAGTCTTATTTTTCTTCATATAGTGCTTATGTCAGTTCTTCGAAGGGGAATAAGATAACTTATGCTACTGACGAAACCCGTGGGGCATATTTCGTTCCGGGAAATTTGGAATTGTTCTTGGAAGTAACTCGTCAGGGGGTATCTCAAAAGGTGACTTTAAATCCAAAGAATTTTACGGCAGAAGTGAAACACGAATATCGCTTGACAATGGATGTGGATGCTTCTACTGCTTCTTTGAAGATTGTGTTTAATGATAATCCTTCTTCAGAGCAGAATGTGGATATTAATATTTCGGATGAGGCTCTGAATGCACCGGCTCCTGAATTTACAGCTTATGGATTTACATCGGGAAATGCGATTGAAGTGATGGAAGGTAGTACTGTTTCCGATAAATTGGAGGCTTATTTAAATGCATCTTCCGGCTTGGCTAAATGTGAATTGATAACGGCTTCTGAAGTTTTGAAGGCACAAGGATGGCCGGAAAGTGTGGATTTGATGAATCTTACGACTGAACAGTCGCAGAAGCTGACTGAGCTGGGACTTTCTACCAAAGGATTGGGAGCCAACCATGATAAAATAGCATTGGTTGATTTTAAAAATGTGCTTCCTTATTTATATTGTACTTCTGATGGAAATGATGTGCATACGTTTACGCTTCGAGCTACGGATGTATTGACTAAAGTATCGGAAGACCTGGTATTGAAAGTTACTACTCGTAACAATGGTTTTGCTGTGACTTTGCCTGAGTATGTTTCGTATGGCAGCACAACGATGACCGCCGATTTGACTTTAGAGGGTGATCCTGCCTTAATTAAGTTCTATTATATCTACTTGGGCGTTTATCAGGAGTTTACTGCTGAAAATATTGATATACAGCCAGGAACGGAAGAAAATAAATATAAGGTGACATTTACTTATCCGGAGCCTTTGGTGGATACGGAGAATGGAGTGAAGTTTAAAGCACAGTATGGTGCGAAAACTATTGAACGCACTTTTAAGGTAGAAGATCCGGAACTTACTTTGTCTTTAAAGAATGGTGATGCGGATGTGTGGGCCAAGCATGCAGATTTCCAAGTGGTAGCTTCTGCAAAAGCAAAATCACGCGTCTCACAAACTGTTTCTACATCCACTATAGAACTTCAATATGAAGAAAGTGAGAATGTCTGGAAAAAGTGGGATAATGTGACATTTGATGGAGCTAATGGATTTACAGTTAATGGATTAACTTCAGGTACGTCTTACAAATTCCGTGCGGTTTATTGTCAGGATGTTTATTCCAATGAATTTTCTATTACGACAGAAGACGAATTGTCAGTTCCTAATTCCGGTATGGAGGATTGGTATTATACTCGTCCAAGTGGAGTAGAGTATTGGGAAGTGTGGTATGCTTGCAAGGAGGGTGAGCAACCAGTGTGGAGTACGATGAACCAATTGACGACTTCAGAAGGAGGGACAACAACGTTTAATGGTTTTAATTATGGTAAATTTAATGCCTATCGTTATAATGCGAATTCGGGTACTCTCATGACTACTGAAGGTAAGAATGGAAATGCTGCACAAATAAGAGCTGTAGGGTGGGGACAAGGTAATCAGGCTAACAGTTCAGCAAATGCAAAATATGCTACAGTTGGTGAGTTGTATATAGGGCATTATGACTCTGAAACGAAAACAGCTGTGTATGATGGTATTGAATTTACATCAAGACCTAAATCTTTAACTTTTGATTATAAATATACTCCAGGTAAAGGTGGCGATCAATATTATGCAGAAATTGTAATTCAGAATAAGCAGGCAGATACAGTCACTGAAATAGGGCGTGGCTTATCACGTAATGGAAACTCTGCAGGAGAATGGACACCGGTGACAGTAAATATCGAATATACAGAAGCTGGTAAGAAGATGAAAGCAACTCATATGTATATTGTATTTAAGTCAGGAGATAAAGCTGGAAATGATTATTTTAATACAGTACCAAGTTTTGGTAATCTTTCAGATGGTCAATACGTTGGAAGTGAGTTCTTTGTTGATAATATAGTATTGAATTACGAATAAAATAAAAAGCCGACATAATATGAAGAAAATATTTTTAATCTGTTTGACGCTGTTCACTAGTCTACTGGCTTTTACAGCTTGCCATAGTGAAGCCATGGAAAGTGTCTCTAGTGCGAAAGGGGATTTGAATTTGTCCTCAATGAAGGCAGAAGTAGATACGAATGTCGATACGGTGTATGTGGGTTCACGTGCTGAATCAACAGTGGATGTAAGCAGTTTTTTGGTGACCATATATGATGCTCAGTCGCAGAAAGTAGAACAATGGAATTACAATGCAATGCCTGAAATCGTGTCGTTAGCCGTGGGGACTTATTCTATTGTGGTTACATCTGCAGAAACTCCGTCTAATGGGTTTGATACACCTTATTATAAGGGAACTGCGACCTGTGAGATAAAAGAAAATGAAGTAGTTGATGTTCCTGTTATTACTTGTAAACTGGCAAACATGCTATTTTCAGTGGAATATGATGAAGAGTTCCAAGGTAAAATAGGAGAAGATGTAACGACGACAATTACTGTGGGAGAGAATTCTTTAGAAATTCCATACTCAGAAACACGTTCGGCTTATCTGATTGCTCCTGAAGGCGAAACGACTTCTATGATTGTCACTCTGAAAGGTACAATTGATGGAGAAAGTATAGATTATAGCGAACGGTTTGAGAGTGTAAAAATCGGTGTACATAATATTATTAAATACAAGTTTGCACCTGTAAGTGATGGTTCTGCGGGTGATGGTACGTTAGGGGTATCAATTGTGGTTGATTCATCGATGACAGGATCGGATGAAGTTGTGGGAACTGATCCGGGAAAAGAACCTGGAATAGATGATTTCCCAGAAGAAGGCGGTGAAGAACCGGGCGATGGTGATGGCGATGAAAATGCTCCGACTATTGTGGGATCTAACTTTAATGGAAAAGCTTTTGATATCACTAAAGATGTATTGGAAGTTAAAAAAGGTGCTAGCGCACAGTTGCAAGTGACTCTTACTGCGTCTAATGGCATAGCTCATGTATATGTAACAATTGACTCAAACACTCTTACGAAAGATGTGTTGGAAAGTGTTGGGTTAACTAATAGTTTTGATTTGGCAGAACCTGGAGCTTTGGAAGCAGGGCTGAATGGCTTGGGATTCCCTACGGGAGATGCTGTGGTGGGCCAACCCGAACTTCTTTTTGATATTACAGACTTTACTTCTTTGCTGGGTCTCCCTGGAGCTGAAAATCATAATTTTATTATTCGCTTAGTTGATCAGAATGGCTTGGAGGTAACAGAAACATTAAAGATAAAGAGTGTAGAATAATGAGACGATATTATTATATAATAGCTTTTGCAAGTGCTGTTTTAAGCTTGGCTTCTTGCAAAACTGACACGGGCTTTGCTGAGGCAGAAGGAAGTTTAAAGCTTTCTATAGGAGTGTCGGATAAAGTAAACGTAGTTTCTCGTAGCTTAGCCAGCGAGGAACAGGAGGTGCTGAAACAAAATTGCAAGATTCGTATTTACGATGGCGAAACATTGATACAAAAGTATCAGGGAGTAGAAAATGTACCTTCGGAAATTGCATTGGTAAATGGTAACTATTCTGTACGGGTAACTGCTGGAGACTCTGTAGCTGCTTCGTTTGAACAGCGCTTTTTTGAAGGAAAAAAGGATTTTACCATTACGAAGGGACAAGTTAGTACTGTAGAGGTAGATTGTGGAATTGCCAATACTGTAGTAGCTATCACTTGGGATGAGTCGTTGAAAGAGGCATTCGAGGGAGATTGTCAGGTAACGGTTACATCGGCTACCGGAGAATTAGTTTATTCTTCAGCAAATGCGGATGCAAAAGGATATTTCAGTCTGCCGGAAGATAACCCTAAATTGACTTGTAAGTTTAGTGCAAAGAAATTAGGAGGTGAGTCGTATGAAAAATCTACTGAATTGAGTGACTTGAAGTCGGCTACGCTTTATAATTTGAACTATAGCTATACGGCTGTAGGGCAGGATCCTACTGGTGGTGCTGCTTTGCAGATTAAAGTAGATGAAACTCCGCTGGCAGAAGAAGAACATGTGATTACTATCAGACAACGTCCGGTGATTACATGCAAGGATTCGGAAGAAAGTTCTTATGACCTTGAGCAGCCTATGTATTTGGAAGTTGGTGCACAGAAGGATTTTTATCTGCAAGTTGCTACTTCTTCGTCTTTGAGTTCTTTAATCATTCAGAATGAACGTTTTACCGAATGGGGATTTATTGCCAATCAGTTTGATATGTTGCAATTGGGTGGTAAGGATGAAGATTTGAAAGCTTTTGGTATTTCAGTGTTTGATTCAAAGACCTCTTTGAACGGCGATGTCTGGACTTTGTTGTTTGCAAAAGAGTTGATTGCCAAAATGACCGCAAATGAAGGCAGTGTGTCTACTACGATTGAAGCTATTGATGCAAATGGAAAGAGCCGTAAAGTGGTTTGGAATATTGTAGCGTCAAATGCAACGGTTGTGACGGATGAGATAATTCCGTATGAAGTGTGGACTTCAAAAGCAACCTTGCATGGAACTGTGACAGGTACGTTGGCTTCTACTCCTAAATTCCGTTATCGTGTCAAAAATACAGCAGACTGGACGACGGTGGATGCTGATTTAGCTAAAAATGTATTTAGTAAGGAAATCACTGGACTGACACCTGGTACTACTTATGAATATCAAGCTATGGACGGTGAGCAGGCATCATCTGTTACTTATGAATTTACAACAGAGGCAACATTCCAGCCGGAGAATGCAGGGTTTGAATATACATCTACTTCTTCTTCCGCTATCCTGATGTATGGAAGTGGACAGTCAATGTGGTGGGATACCGGAAATCATGGTTCTGCTACAATGAATAAGAATGTGACTACTCCTGATACTTCGGTGAAACATTCCGGAAATCAGTCTATATTGCTTTCGTCTCAGTTTGTAGGATTGGGAATTATTGGTAAATTCGCTGCCGGAAATCTTTTTGCTGGAAAATATCTGAAGACCGATGGTACTGATGGTGTGTTGGGATGGGGACGTCCTTGCACAAGTCGTCCGAAGGCTTTAAAAGTCTGGGTACGCTACGAACCTGGTACTGTTGATAATGGAGGAAGCCATATAGCTGATGGTGAGACAGATCAGGGTATAATTTATGTAGCTGTAGGTGATTGGGCTGGACAAGAGTATGATGGTGAAACTTGGCCGTTTGTAGTAAAAACCAAAAACTCTTCTAGCTTGTTTAGCGCTGAGAAAGGTACCTATTCTGGTGATGGTACTATTGCCTATGGTGAGAAAGTATTTACGGAGTCTTATAATGACGCTGAAAATTTGAAAGAGTTGACCATAGAATTGGATTATGATAACTATGGAGGAACTCAACGTAAACCGACTTCTATTATTATTGTTGCATCAGCTAGTAAGTATGGAGATTATTTTGAAGGAAGTGGATCTAGCAAGATGTGGCTTGACGATATGGAGCTGATTTATGAATAATAAAATAATTCGATTGAATTTGTGAAGAAACTGTTATGTATAATATGTCTTGCGTGTACTGTCTTAGGGGGGTATGCGCAAGATACTCAAAAGAAACTTCCGCCAAAAGTTTTTGTCCCTAAAGGACAATGGATTGTCGGAAGTTCTGTTTCGTATTCAGAACATACGGAAAATAATTATGACTTTTTGGTTGTGGAAAAAATAAATTCGGACGGGTATTCTTTTAAACTCAGTCCGATGTTTGCCTATGCCTTGAAAGACAATATGGCGTTGGGAGGACGCTTTAAGTATGGACGTACGTTGGTACGTATGGATGAAACTCAACTGAATTTGGATGATGAGACGTCATTTGACATCAACAATATTTACCAGTTGAAACATTCTTATTCTGCCATGGCTATTTTTCGAAACTATATTCCTTTAGGGGATAGCAAGCGTTTTGCGGTGTTTAGCGAGACACAGTTGGAAGTCGGTGGAAGTCAGTCGAAGGTCTCGAATGGAAAAGGTGAAGCGCTTACCGGTACTTATTCCAAGTCGACAGATCTTGGGTTTGGAGTTTCTCCGGGAATGGTAGCTTTTATCAATAACTATACGGCAGTGGAAGTCAGTATTGGTGTGTTAGGAGTTAATCTGAGCAAGACAAGACAGGTTACGAATCAGGTGGAGACAGGAGAGCAATCGTCTACCTCCGCGAACTTTAAGATTAATATATTCTCAATCGGTTTGGGAATTGCATTTTATTTGTAAGCATGATGAAGATAAAATTGTGGTACATAGTGTGGTGTTTGCTTTTTTGTGTGGGATGTTTGCAGATGAAAGCTCAGGTGGTGGACTCAGTAGCGGTGACCCGTGGAGATTCATTGATGAAATATAAACTGGTGGTAGTGCATGACACGGTGTATGTACCGATACCGGAAGCAAAGATGCCGGTGGATTCTTCGCGGATTATTTATACCAAGCCTGTGGGACGTTATGACCGTGGAATTACCAATTATCGTTTTATCCCGAAAAATAAATGGATTGGCGGGGTGACTGTATCTGTATTCAATTTTGAAAGTGACAACAGCAGATTGTTGTTTTCGTTGCTGAAGGATATTGATTTGAATTTGCGTACCCTGTCGGTAAAACCTTTTGTCGGTTATGCGATAAAGGATAACACGGTGGTCGGTTTGAAATTTGGATATTCTCGTATTTCAGGAGGTATAGATAACTTGGCATTGAACATAGAAGACCTGGATATTGCCTTGAAAGATATTAAATACACGGACGATTCTTATTCTTTCAGCTTGTTCCATCGTTCTTATATCGGTCTGGACCCCAAGGGCTTGTTCGGACTTTTTAATGAAACGACCTTGGGATATAGTACGGGATCTACTCGTTTTTCACGAGGGGCTGATGAAACGCTAAAATATACGGATACGTCCATCAATCAGTTGAAGGTAGGTATTAATCCGGGTATTGCTATTTTCATCATGCCTAATGTGGGGGCTGAAGTCTCTTTTGGAGTGGCTGGCTTTACTTATAACTGGGAAAAACAGAAAAAAAGTTCGGGTGAAACCGGAAAGCGTACGAACAGTGGAGCAAATTTTAAAATCAACTTGTTTAATATTAATATTGGTTTAACGGTGTGTATCTGATGAAGACGATGATGACAATAGATAGAATGAGGAGAGTGATGCTTTGTCTGTCCGTTTGTTTGCTGGCAGCTTGTATTCAGAATGATTTGCCTTATCCCACCGTGAAGCTTTATATTACGGGAATGACCGTAGAAGGTCAGGTGGGAAGTGCTGTGATTTCGAATGAGGAACGGAAAGTGACACTGGAACTTGAAGAGACTGTGAATCCTCATCAGGTGAAGGTACAGACGTTGGAAATGACGGAGGGAGGTACGGCAACTATCGGTCCGGATTCGATTGTGGATTTGACAAAGCCTTTATCGGTGACTTTGTCTTTGTATCAGGACTATGTATGGACAATACAGGCAAATCAGACGATAGCACGTGCATTCACTGTGACTGGACAGGTAGGGCAGGCTAAGTTTTATCCTGAAACTCATGAAGCTTCTGTCAATATTCCTAGAGAACAAGGTTTAAGAAATATTGAAGTGACAGACTTGAAACTTGGACCGGAGGGTGCAACACAAAATGGAGTGGAGGGAGTACCTACGCTTCAATGGGAGAAAAAGGGAGCCTTTGCTACATCGAAGGTGCAGGTGCAATTTAGTGATTTTATAGATGAAGAGTGGACTTTGTATGTGAATCTCTCAGATATAACTGTAGGAGTAAATAGCGTAGATGCATGGACGAATGTGGCTTGGGTAAATGGATTTGGCCGCGATGGTGAAGATAATGGCTGTGAATATAAAAAAGAAGGTGATGCTGACTGGATACGAGTAGATGCTTCTGAACTGACTCATGATGGAGGTGATTTCACAGCTCGTATTATCCATTTGCAAGCAAATACTACCTACGTATGTCGTGCTTATTCGGGAGAAGAGTATGGAGCAGAAATGAACTTTACCACCGGCGATGCTGTGACTATTCCTAATATGAGTTTTGATGAATGGCATCAGGATGAGAAGGTGATATGCCCTTGGAAGGAGGGGGATGAATCCTGGTGGGATACAGGTAACTGGGGTAGTACCACCTTGTCTGCAAATGACAACATCACGCAACCTACATCGGATATTTGGAGTGGGGCTGCTGCGGGTAGTCAGGCTGCAGTTTTGGGCTCAAAATTTGTGGGTATTGGAAGTATTGGAAAGTTTGCCGCTGGTAATTTGTTTCTTGGTGAATATAGAGCAACTGATGGAACGAATGGTATTTTAGGTTTTGGACGTGAATTTTCTGCCCGGCCTACAAAACTAAAAGGGCATTTTAAATATACTGTATCCACAATCAATTATACAGATGATGCTCATGCAGCTTTGATGGGGAAACCTGATACATGTATTGTTTGGATAGCTTTAGGAGATTGGAGTGAACCTGTAGAAATACGGACAAATCCGAAAAACTCAAACTATTTTGATAAAAATGACCCGAATATCATCGCATACGGTGAAATGAATTGTGGTGAAACGATATCGGCTTATAAGGATTTCGAGATTGATTTGGATTATCGTTCTACTAGCCGTGTGCCGAAGTATCTGTTGATAGTATGTTCGGCCAGCAAATATGGAGATTATTTTACGGGAGGAGCAGGTTCTACCATGTGGGTAGATGATTTCAGCTTTGAATATGATTATTAGAACTTATGTGAAGGTTCATTCTGAATAGAAATTCATGGTAAACAAGTCTATTGTTTCATTTGTTAATAATGGATACAGATAAACTTGTTTACCATGAATTTTGTTATACGTAATCTGTTTTTATTCTTTATATTGTGTATGAACAGGATGCTTCTGGCGGGAGATTATTCACTTATATGAAGTGGATGTATAATGAAGACCTGAAAATAAAAATCGTGATTCTGGTGTTGCTGGATAAAGGTCTTATTGGAAGTCGTTCTTTGAAAGCAAAAACGGATGAAACCTGAATAGGCCCCATCCGTTTTATTATGATTGAGATAGAGAGTTATACAATTCCCTGAGCCATCATAGCGTTAGCTACTTTCATGAATCCGGCTACGTTAGCACCTTTCACATAGTTGATGTAACCATCGGGTTCTGTACCGTATTTCACGCAAGCTTCGTGAATGTTCTTCATGATGCTCTTCAGTTTTTCGTCTACTTCTTCCTGGCTCCAGCTCAGCTTGATAGAGTTCTGAGTCATTTCCAGACCTGATACAGATAC
>OGDU01000669.1_pt1 | contig 32308 bp, 33 predicted proteins | sample 1570371 | NCBI WGS metagenome assembly OGDU01 (sample SAMEA2581977, study PRJEB24529) | metagenome | biome: Human gut stool | place: China | collected 2011
ATAACGGGATGAAAATGCAGATCGTAAAGATTGGATTTGGAGGCAAGCTATGAAAATTCTGGTATATGGTGCAGGCGTTCTGGGGTGCAATCTGGCAAGAAATCTGCTGCGCGCCGGAAAGGATGTCACTCTGCTTGCGCGGGGAAACTGGGCTGCGGAGATCAAGCAGAACGGCCTGCGGATCAAGGACAAATTTTCGCTCCGCACCTCGGTCAGCCGCATTCCGGTGGTGACTGAACTTGCACCGGATGCAATGTACGATGTGATCTTTGTGGTCCTGCGCTATACACAGTTGGATTCCGTTCTGGACACGCTGCGGGCGAACCGGACGAAGAACATCGTTTTTGTGGGGAACAATGTGCAGGCAAGAGCGCTGGCGGCGGCACTGCCGGAAAAGAACGTCCTGTTTGCCTTTGCGCTTTCTGCGGGGCATCGGGAGGTTGACCGGGTGGTCTCCATCGACCTGAAAAAGATCACCATCGGACAGCTGCCGGGTGCAATCTCCAATAAACAGCTGATCGGGCGCATCTTCCACGGCACAAAATATAAGGTTGTTTACGAGCCGAACATGGAGGACTATCTGCTCTGCCATGCCGCGTTTGTGATGCCTGCGGCCTTCGCCTGCTATAAGACAGACGGTGACCTGAAAAAGCTCAGGGGAGATACCGCGTACCTGAACCGTGTGCTGGATGCCAACATCGAGGGATACCGCGCCATCCGAGATGCCGGGCACACCATTCTACCCAAGGAGGATGTAGACTTTGAAGGGGAGAAATACCGCAAGACCTGCCTGCGCTTTTTCAAGCTGATGTGTGCCACTTCGCTGGGCAAGCTCTGCGCCTCCGACCATGCCATGAACGCCATCGACGAAATGAGTGCGCTGAACCGGGATCTTAGGAAATTTTTCGATGCAAACGGCGCAGCCTACCCGGTATGGCAGGCACTGGAAGCGGAAGCCGGGAGGTATCTGCAATGAAATACGCTGGAATGCCCTTTGGGATGTGGGTGCTGTTTGCAGGCTCCTTTCAAAAGCAGCTGACCGCTGTGCTGGGCTATGATGCAGCCACCGCAAGAGCCATCACGAAAAAGGCAAAGCCGCAATACCGGCAGATCATCCGCAGGCTGCCGGAGTTTGAAAAAGCCGACCGTTTCAAAATGAATCTTGTCAACTGCGCCATGGTCGGCGCGTTCATTCTCTCCATGCCGCAACGCCCAGAGGTGGACAGGCTGACGGATTACTATGCAAAAGCCATGATGACAAAGCCCATGCAGTGGTTCTGCCGTAAGAGCGGAAAAAGCAAGTTCACCGCAAAGGATATTGCCGCCATGAAAGTCATCGCTGCCCTGAAAGCCGCCGACCGCAACCCCTACTCGTGGAACATGGAATTTTACGAATACCCGGATGGCAGCGGCTACGAGGGACGCTTTACCAAGTGCGGCATCTGTGTGCTGATGAAGGAGCTGGGTCTGTACGACCTGACCCCCGCCCTGTGCCGTCTGGACTACACCATGAGCGAAGCGGGCGGCGTGACAAATTTTGTGCGGCAGTACACCCTTGCCTCCGGCGGGCCCTACTGCGACTGCGGGTACAAAAAGAAAGGGTATAGAAAAACCATAAGTCATCTGCCACGCTCAGCGGAGCAAGAACCACACGCCCAGCAGGATCGCAAGGAAGATCAGGTTGGATAGGGTGAACAGCCCAAAATACTGCTTCTTCCCCTGTGGCAGCTCCCGTGCGATCTGTCGGTAGGAAATAAGACTGGCCATGGATGCGATCAAAGTGCCAAGACCTCCCAGATTGGTGCCGATGATGAGGGCTTGTGTCTCTGCCGTGAACCCGGACAGCAGCAGGGCGGCGGGAACATTACTGGTGACCTGCGAAGCAAGAACCGCCACCAGAACTTCCCGGCCGGTCAGAAACTCCTGCAGCCAGCCGGAAAAGGCAGGAATGCGCCCCAGATTGCCAATGAAGATGAAAAAAGCCACAAAGGTCAAAAGCAGGGAATAGTCCACTGCCCGTAAGGTGTGCGGGTCTGCAAAAAGGGCGCAGACGAGTACAGCGGCAAAGGCAATGCCATAGGGCAGCACCCGGATCACGGACAGCAGGCAAACGGCAAACAGAACCAGATACAGCAGGATGATCTTCTGATCTCCCTGAGATGCAGAAGAAGAAACAAGCTCATCCACGGAGAGGGCGGCAGAGGCTTTCCGGCAGACCATTGCTGCCCAAGCCAGCAGCAGGAACAGAGAGACCAGTGTGTAGGGCAGCATAAGAAGCACAAATCCCCCGATGCTCATGCCACTTTTTCCGTAAAGATAGAGGTTCTGCGGGTTGCCGATGGGGGTCAGCATACTGCCAAGGTTTGCCGCAATGGTCTGCATACAGACCACCGGGATCAGAAGAGCGCGGCGGACATCCGCTCCCAGACGGCTCAGGACCACGAACGTAAAGGGAACGAAGGTCAGCAGGGAAACATCGTTGGTGATGAACATGCTTCCGAAAAAGCACAGCCCGACCAGTACCAGCGTCAGCTGAAAGGTGCTGTGGGTACGGGACAGCAATGCCCGGCCCAGTCCATCAAAAAAGCCCTGCCGCCGCAGCCCGGCCATGACCGTCATCAGGGAAAACAGGATCGCCAGCGTGCGCAGGTCGATGTAGCCGAGATACTGCGCATCCGGCGGAACAAAGAAGGCGGAGACAACGGCCAGCACAGCGGCTGCGGTGAGGACCGTTTCCTGTTGAATGAATTGTTTGAGTTTCATAGAGACACATCCTTGTAGTTGTAAAGGCTGCCCTGCTACGGTGCCGGGCGGCCTTTTTCCGTATTTCAGAGCAACAGCTCAAACGACCCGATCATCAGCGGCATTCTTCAATGTGGAAGATCGCTACTTTCCCGAAGAACGGATTGCAAGTGCGTGCAGCTTCCGGCTCAAATCGGCCAGACACCATGCGATTGCCATACCGCCGGCAATTCCAAGAGCGGCCAGAAAGGTCTGCTCTCCGAAATGCTCTGCAGCAGACAAATCATTGGAGACGACTGCGTTCATGCAGTAGTAGAGGGTGCTTCCGGGAATGAGGGGAATGGCAGCGGTGATGAAGAAAGGCGTAGAGGGTGCATTGCAGCATCGGGCAAGAATTTCGGCATACAGAGCGGCACAGAAACCGGCCAACAGATTGGCAAGAAAGACGCTGTGCAGGGTGTTGGCGGCAAGAAGATAAGCCAGCCATGCCAGAAGTCCGCCTACACCGGCGGCGGGTAAGTAGCGCCGGTTCAGATTGAAGATCAGTCCGAAACCGACCGAACCAAGGGCAGCACTGAGCAACTGCGAAAAAACCTGTATCATGCGGAAATTCCTCCCATCAACCAGATGGCGGCCATCATGCCGAGTGCAAGGGTGGCGGCCATCAGAATGGCTTCCACCAGCCGAAGAGAGCCGGAAATAATGTCCCCAAGTAAGATGTCCCGGATGGAATTTGTCAGCATGATGCCGGGAATCAGCAGCATGATGATACCAATCAGAACTTTATCGGCATGAAACTGCATCCCAAAGCGGCAGAGCAGCAGAGTGGAGACACCGCTGAGAAATGATGCTATAAACTGAAATTCTACGCCATTCATACAAAAAGGCGAGAGATAGCGCTCCATCCAGCAAATCAGAACGGCAATGCCGCCGGCCAGCAGGCCGTCCCAGAGATTTCCACCAAAGAAGATGGCAAAACTGGAAGCAGCCAACACACTGCCGGCAAGATGCAGTCTTGGGTCCGGATGCTGTGCCAGAATGGCATTCAGTTGGCGCTGAAACTCTTCTATGGAAGGAGGTGCTGTGCAGATACGGCGGCTGAGCGCATTGAGCTTTTCCAATGTCAGCAGGTCATTGCTGGCAGCGTGACGCAGGCGGCGGGTCTCGGTCTGCGGCGGCAGCGAGGGCATGGTAAGCGTGACCACGATGCTGGATGTGATCACGAATACATTCACATCTTCTGCCCCATAGGCGATTGCGATCCGGTTCAAAGTGTCCTCAACGCGGAATACTTCTGCGCCACTGTTTTGTAAAGCTTCGCCCATTCGGACCAGAATGTGGAGAAAATGACTGATCTCGGTCTCTTCCACAATATCACGCTCTTTTCATCTCGGTTTCCACATTATTATAGCGGGTGGACCGGCAGAACGCAAGACGCTGCAAGGACAGAGAGACTTTTTGACAACTGCATTGTTTACGCGGGCAATGGATCGCCTGGTTCTGAAGAAACGGCTTGCATCCGTTCTGTCACAGCGAAAGACTACGATTAGAGAAGAAAAAATTGAATCCAGTGCAAACGATTTTGCCGAGAATTGCATGAAATATTATAAAAGTATTATTCTTTTATGAATTTTAGCACTCTACTATTGACACTGCTAATAAACAGTGTTATAACAGTGGCGTGCTCAGGAGAAAGGGGCATGAGGGAACCGCAAGGCTCCCGGGAAGACTCCGCTCCTGATGCACATCTCATAAATTTTTTGCCCGACCCGAACGCCGGGATTGGAGGAATGATTTATGTTTATGCCGACTATTTTTCATGAAAACCTGTTCGATGATTTCTTTGACCCGTTCTGGAACGATGGTGCGCTGGAGCGTGCGATGAACCGTGAAGAGCGTGAGACCTTCGGCAAGCGCGGTGCAAACATGATGAAGACCGATGTGAAGCAGACCGCCGACGGCAGCTATGACGTTGCTGTTGATCTGCCCGGCTGCAAGAAGGAAGACGTTCAGATGGAGCTGAACGACGGCTACCTGACCATTCAGGCCGTCCGCAGCCACTCCAATGACGAGAAGGATAAAGAGGGCCGCTACCTGCGCCGCGAGACTTTCTCCGGTACCTGCGCCCGCAGCTTCTATGTGGGTGACACCGTGAAGAAGGAGGACATCCACGCAAAGTTTGAGGATGGCATCCTGCACATCACGCTGCCTGCACCTCAGCAGCAGAAGGCTCTGCCGGTCAATCCCAACCTCATTGAAATTGAATAATGCCTGTGCATCGGTGTGAGGAACACCGGTGCATAGAACTTGCCCCCGGAGAGCTGCCCAAGGCTCTCCGGGGGCTTTTTGCGTTCCGGCATCTTTTCGGCAGAGAAAAGCGTGGTAGAATAAAAACCAAATAGTACCGAATCTATCGCAAGTCAAGAAAATAACACAACATGATAACAGCATATTTGCGATATGCAATTCAACGCTGTTGCTGTTGCATTAAAAAGTTGAATTGCTAGTAAGTCTGCCAAAAGAGATTTTGTATTGACTTTGAACTTTAAGAATGGTATCATAAGCACTAGAATAAGGTGAGTAGTGCGTCTTTTGTAATCGTAAGGGTACTTTGCTCCTTTAATGTAATTGAATTATCTGGGCAAACTTGATGTGAGTCAAGGACGCAAAGTTTGAAGCCTTCTGAAAGTTGTTTTATAAAACCAAAAGGTGGTTCGGCTGCAAAAGGATTTTCCCTTATTTTTGGGGAAGATACTATTGCAGCCTTTTTCTTTTTGCGCTTTCAATGGTGAGAAAGGATGGAAGTATGAGGCTGTTTTCCTACCTGTCTGTGGCAGTGCTGCTTGTGAGCGGTGTTGTGCTCACAGCGTATTCTCCGGACCTGCTTTCCATGGTCATCGTCGGCTTTATGTGTATGATCACACTGGCGGGGTGCATCTATGGCCTTTTGCCGACGATCTCGTTTACGGGCGGACTGCTGAACGGACAGAACAGCATCCGCAAGGCATCCGGGACCGAAGGCAGCTCGGCATGGGTCGCGGCGCTGCGGATCGAGCGCTTCTTCCAGCAGAAGCGGCTGGACAAGCTGTTTGGCGAGTACCGCGAGAAAGTGCAGCACCAGCGGGAGACGGGGCAGATCGTCAGCGACATCGATGAGGTCCTCAACGAGGATGTCCTTGCACTGTACACATGGCGAGGCGTCATCGCCCAGATCCCCGGCACCCTGACGGGCCTCGGCATTCTGGGTACCTTCGTGGGTCTGCTGCTGGGCCTGCGGAACATCAGCTTCGTCACGGTGGAGGCTGCTCTGGGCAGCGTGCAGTCCATTCTGGCCGGTATCGATACGGCATTCTATACCTCCATCGCAGGCGTTATCCTGTCTATCCTGTTTAATATTATAAATAATGTATTGAGGAACATCATGAACCGCGAGACGGGACTGTTCCTCGAAGAGTTCCACAAGACGGTCATCCCCACCACGGACGAGCAGGCCCGCTACAGCAGCCGCCGCGAGGTGCGGCAGATCCTGGAACTGCTGGACCGTCTGCCCAAGAACACGGGCAATGGCGCTCTGACCGGCGAAGCCATGAGCGGAAATGGCGGCAACGAGCGCGTACTGATGCCGCAGATCCTGGACGGCCTGCGCAAGAACGAGTTCACCTTCTTCCTGCAGCCGCGGTATGAGCTGAACACCCGCAAGGTCATCGGTGCCGAGGCGCTGGTGCGCTGGAACCACCCGGTACTGGGCGTCGTTTCGCCCGCAGTGTTCATCCCGGTACTGGAAAGCAACGGCTATATCACGAAGCTGGACCAGTATATCTGGGAGGAAGTGTGCAAGACCATCCGGGTGTGGATCGACGAGGGTGTCCGTCCGATGCCTATTACGGTCAACGTGACCAAGACTGATATTCTGGCCATTGATGTGGCAGAATTCTTCTCGGGAATGCTGAAGAAATATCGTATCCCGCCGAAATATCTGGACATTGATATTTCGAGAACTGCCTATCTGGAAACGCACGACGTTCTGAGCGAGACAGTGGCTCAGCTGCAGCAGATGGGCTTCCGGGTCGTGCTGGACGGCTTTGACGGAAATTATATGGAGCTGAGTGCTCTGGGCGACATCGGCACCGACGTGCTCAAGCTCGACCTGTGCAGCGCCGAGATGCAGAACCGGACGAACGCACTGCCCGGTATCTTTGTGCAGGCCCGGACGCTCCGGCTGAACCTGCTGGCAGAGGGCATCGAGAGCGCAGAGCAGCTCAATGTGCTGCGCAAGGCAGGCTGCACCGAGGGACAGGGCTATTTCTTCTCCCGACCGCTGTCGGTGGATGAGTTCGCCAAGATTCTGAAAGTGGGGCACGCAGGATGAAAAGACACAGACAGAAACCGAATGAGGAGTACAACTTCTGGCAGCCGGCCACCGATATGATGAGCGGCCTTGTGTTTGTGCTGGTGCTCATCATTGCGCTGCTGGGTCTCTATCTTCTGAGCGACTACACCGGTTATGAGGAGGCGTCCTCCGTTTCCAGCGAAGGGCCTTCGTCCAGCGGCACCGGCTGGAACAATAACGACCCCGGCGGCTGGTACTATGACGGCGGCACCGGCGACGGTGATGGAGACGGCAACGGTCAGTTCGACCAGCAGATCATCCAGACCGGCGGTGGAGGCGGCTACGGCGAGGACGGCATTAAGACCGCCGTGTTCGTAGAAGTGGTCGATGATGGGACGGAGCGGCGCATCCCGGAAGCGGGCGTTACCTTCGAGCTGTACCGCACCGATACGACCCATCTGCAGAACGGAAGCCTGCAGACCCTGAATACCTATTATCCGGAAAAAATCAACTACCGCGACTATGAGACGACCGAGGAAGGCGTCTTTTATCTGCCGGAAAAGATCTGGCAGGGCAGTTACTATTTCCACGAGCTGACCGAGCCGGAGGGCTACGATGCGGCGGGGGACACCTATTATGATGTAAACCGGATGTACGACTGGCCCGACCCCTATGTGGTGCAGATCCGGCTGTCGCCCTGCAAAAACATCATTCGTATCCAGATGAACGACGCCGAGACGCAGCTGCCTGTGGGCGGCGGTACATTCCGCGTCATCGCGGCTGAGGACATCGTGACCAAGGACGGCACGGTGCGCTATACGCAGGGCCAGTATGCAGATACCATCGTCTGCGATGAGAACGGCTACGGCGAGAGCAAGGAGCTGTATCTGGGCAATTACACCGTGCAGCAGCAGACCGCACCGAACTACTACACCACCATGCAGGAAGATTTGAATATCGAGGTGGAGAAGAAGAACGGCGAGGATCCGGAGCTGCATGAGATCGACGCAGAGAAGACCAAAATCGCATTGAGCGTCACCGATGAACTGAACTCCACCGGGCTGGAAGGTGTGACCTTTGCTGTGAGCAACGAGCGCACTGGCATCACTCAGACCGTGACGACCGATGCCGCAGGCAATGTGCTGCTGACCGACCTGGACAAGAGCACGACCTATCACATCCGTGAGCAGCAGACGCTGGAGAACTACCGCCTGGACAATACGGACTACACCATGACGGTGGCGGCAGATGGCCGTATCGACGGCCTCAGCACGGCAGCTCTGTCCATCACCAACCGGATGCTGCGGGTGTCCATCCACGCAGTGGATATGGTCCTGCGCAGTGACACGGCAGACGAACAGCTCTCGCTGTACAACGCTCAGGACCAGCTCATCCAGACCTGGACGACCAACGGTTCCGGCGAGATGTTCACCGACCTGACCGAGGGCAGCTACTATGTCGTGCGCGGTGAGCCGAATGCAGAAAACGCAAAGAAATATAACTTTACCGTACAGGATACGGCAAGACAACAGAACTGGAACATGCCGGTATTCACGCTGCGCAGTGCCATCGCGCTGGCTGTGCTGGCTGTCATCGCGGCAGGCGTCATCTGGCTGCTGGTATTCCTGTGGGGCGTGCTGGCCCGCCGCAAGGCGCGGAAGGCAGCAGAGGCCCAGAAAGAAGAAAAGAACGAAGAAGATTCGAACAAAAAAGAGTCATAAAGGGCGGTGAGAAACGATGAACAATGTTCAGCTCCGTGTAGGAGACCTGCTGTATGCGGCCTTCAAGCGCTGGAAGATGATTTTGGCGCTGGGCCTGCTGGGATTCATCTGCGGATTCGCGCTCAGCGGTGTCTCCTATCTGCAGGGCAACTACACCAGCTATGAGATCAGCTGTTCCATTGCCATCACCTCCCAATCATCGACGGGAGCCTTTACCAACAACTCCTCCTACCTGAGCACCAACGACTTCCATCTGGCGGAGGATATGGTAGACGCGGCAAGTTTTGTGATGAAGAGCAACCGTGTATTGCAGGCGGCCCTTGACAGCACGGGCCTTGTGTCGGTCTCGACGAAGGATGTTTACCAGAATCTGGAGGTGAGCCGGTACAACGAGACACAGGTCCTTCAGCTCACTCTGAGCTGGAACAATGCGGACGCCGGCATCCGGCTGATGAACGCCATTCTGGACGCCAGCAGGACGATCCTGCCGGAGACGCTGATGGTGGGCTCGGTGGCGGTCATCGACGCCCCGGAGGCAAAGTACCTGATGGGTGGCGGCAGCTATGCCAGCCTCTGGATCATCTTCAGCCTGCTGGGCCTGATGGCCGGTGTGGGCATGGCAGTTCTGGAACTGCTTATGCGGCCCACTCTGGTGAACCTGAAAGACGTGGAGGATGTTCTGGGTCTGGAAACGCTGGGCAATGTCCCGAAGGACGACGGCTATTTCCAGAAGAATACCCAGCTCCTGAGCGAAAAGCACCGCTCGGATGCCGAAGCTGTGCAGAACTTTGCCTCGGCGGCATATATCCTGACCAATCGCTTCGGCACGAAGGAAAAGCAGCACCGATTCTATGTGACCTCTGCCGAGGACGGCGAGGGCAAGAGCACGGTGGCAGCGAACCTGGCTCTGCAGCTTTCGGATATGGAAAAGCGCACTCTGCTGCTGGACCTGAACACCCGCGCCCCGAGTCTGGGCGGAATGTTTCTGCGGAGCGTGGATTACAGCCGGACTCTGAATGCTCTGTATAAGGGCGAGTCTGCTGCACAGGAGGCCATCGTTTCGCTGACGGGCTTTCTGGACCTGCTGCCGATGGTACTGGAGCGCAATGCCGTGCCTCTGGATGGTACGCTGTTCGAGCTTCTGGAAAAAATCATGGAGCCCTACGAGTACGTGGTCATCGACGCTTCGTCGGTGGGTCGTTCCTCGGACGTGCTGCGCCTGAACAAACTGGCGAACAATGTGCTGTTTGTGGTGCGCTACGATGCGACGCCGCTGCCCGCTCTGCAGGATGCCATTGAAAAGCTGGATAAATCCGGTGTGCGTGTGCTGGGCTGTGTGGTCAATGAGACGCAGTCTCTGGGGACCTTCCAGTTCTATCCGGAGCGCACTGCAGTTTCGAACGCATCGAAAAAGAACGAAAATACGGACGAAAAAGAAACTAGCGGCTCGCTGCCGGAAGATCTGCTTCGCCCGGCGGACGGTCAGGAGAAGGCCGCTGACTGGAAGCCGTCCGGTGCAGGGAGCCAGAGCGTGCTGGACGAACTGACAGACGACCTGTACCAGACAAAGGGCGGCCTGAGCGACAATGAGGCCATGTGGGAATTGCTCCGCATGGGCAAAGACGGAAGCTGGAAGCAGACAGACCCGGAAAAACCGGAAAGCAAAGCCTCTCAGGCACAGCCGCAGGAAGCTGCTGCCGCCCCGGCAGAGGTCGCAGAGATGCAGCCGACCGAGGAAGAAAGCAGCATCTCTCCGGAGCCGCCTGTGTTTGAAAAGCCGGAAGAATCTGCCGCAGCAGAGCCGGAACTGCAGAAAACGGAAGAGATTTGGGCCGAGCCTGAGAAGGCCGAAGCTGACATGGCTCCTCTGGAGCAGCCGCTCCCGGCAGAGCTGCCGCCGGAACCTGAACAAAAAGCGGCACCGGCACCCAAGCACGAGCGCAAGTCTGCTCCGGAACAAAAATATATCTATAAGGCAGGATCGGATGCCGCAGTAGAAAAGCACGGAAAGCCGTCGTCCCGCAGGGGGCTTGGCATTTTCGGCAAAAAAACAAAGCATTGAGCATAGGATGACAGCGCAGGCTGTCATCCTGCTTTTGGGTAAAAGGTTCCCGGCGGTATGCCGCAGGAAGGCCGGAACTGGGAAAGAGTAAGAGGAAAATAACATGACCATCCTGTTAGCAATCATCCTGTATTTTGTGGGATTTTATCTGCTTGCAAAGCGGACCGTCCCCGAATCTGCCGCCCCGGGCAATCGGATGGTGATACGGGTGGTCCTGTTTTTTGTATACTCCTGTTTTGCGGGCGGGTTTACAGTGGCAGCCTATATGTCGGGTGACCTCGGAATGGTGCTGTATACGCTCTGCCTGCTCTTTGCTCTGGTGGAGATCGGAAATGTCATCCTGACTGTTTCCCACAGCCGCGGAGAGATAAAGCCTCAGTACGCGGTGCTGTTCGTCCTCTACATCCTTGCGATTCTTGTGGTGACCCTCATCACCCGGCAGACCCGGACGGAGACCGTCTTGCAGACGGAGCTGTTCGCCTCGGTAAAAAGCTTCCTGCTGGAAGGGGATGTGGAAGAGATGAACCACATGATCCTGAACGTCGTGATGTTCATGCCGCTGGGCTATCTGTTCGTGCAGATGCATCCCCGGAAGCTGGGCGATGCCGCTCAGGTGCTGGGCATCGGCGTGATGCTCTCGACCATCATCGAGAGCTGTCAGCTCATCTTCCGGCTGGGAAACTGCGATGTGGACGATATTCTGGCAAACACGTTCGGCGCTCTTCTGGGCCTGGTGCTGTACAAAATCGTCCACCACAGCAGCAGAAAATAACGGCACAGGAAGGTACAGGTATGAAAAAGGATGAGTGTGCAGTCATCATCAACGCGGATGATTTCGGTCAGACCGAATCGTGTACAAGAGCCATCTATGAGGCTTTTCAGAAGGGCCTGATAACCGACACAACGATGGTGGCGAACGGGGAAGCGATGGAGCTTGCATTCGCAATGGCTCCCGAAATGCGGGGCCATATCGGAGCGCACCTGAACCTGACGGAAGGCCCTGCCCTGACACCTGCGATGCGGAAAAATGCGAAATTTGTCTCAAATGGGCGGTTTACCGATTATTTCAAGACCCGCTCGAACTACTTCCGCCGCCTTTCCCCGCAGGATAAGCAGGACATCTACGAAGAATTGACGGCACAGATGGAACGGCTCATTGCCGGAGGGATAGAACTTACCCATGCCGATTCCCACCACCACATCCACTGGAACTGGATGCTTGCACCGATTTTTTTTCGGGTCTGCCGGGAGCATGGCATCTGCCGCGTGAGATGTCACAAGAATGTCCGGGGCAGATTCAAGCTGTGGAATGGGCTGTATGCCCACATCTATGGGATACGGCTGAGGCAGAACGGCTTCCGCAGCCCGGAGCATTTTGAGAGCATCCGGATGTATGAGAAAACGCTTCCCGGCATCTCGGAAATGATGGTACACCCGGATCATGATTCGGACGGTGTGCTCATCGACCGGGAAAAGAAGGAGCATCTGCCGGACGGAAAGGTCGCTGCACGGGGAAAAGCACTGGAACCACTGGTCCGCAGCCGTGCGGGAAGCGTGCAGAAAATGGAGTATGCCCGGCTATGACGAGCAGGATGAGGAGAAATATCATGTCGCTGTATGAGAAATTGATTGCCAAAGAAGCAGTGCTGGCTGTGGTCGGTCTTGGTTATGTGGGAATGCCTATTGCGGTGGCATTTGCAAAGAAGGGCCTGAATGTCATTGGCTTTGACACCAACAGCAAAAAAATAGAAGCCTACCGCTCCGGCGCAGACCCGACGAAGGAAGTGGGCGACGAGCAGGTACGGAACACCACCGTGCAGTTCACGGACGAGGAACAGCAGCTCCGGAAGGCCGACTTCATCGTGGTGGCTGTGCCGACGCCGGTGAACTTTGACCATACGCCAGACCTGACCCCGGTGATCGGTGCGTCGGAGATCGTGGGCCGGAACCTGAAAAAGGGTGCCATCGTGGTATATGAGTCCACGGTCTACCCGGGCTGCACCGAGAATGTCTGCATCCCCATCCTGGAAAAAGGCTCCGGCATGGTCTGCGGTACCGATTTCAAGATCGGCTACAGCCCGGAGCGCATCAACCCCGGTGATAAGGCCCATCGGCTGGAAAACATCCGGAAAATCGTTTCCGGTATGGACGAAGAGTCTCTGGAAGAGATCCAGCATATCTACGATATTGTCATCGAGGTGGGGACCTATCCCGTGTCGAACATCCGGACGGCAGAGGCCATCAAGGTCGTGGAGAACAGCCAGCGCGACATCAACATCGCTTTTATGAACGAGCTGGCGATGGTGTTTGACAGGATGGACATCGACACCAACGAGGTCGTGGACGGCATGAACACCAAGTGGAATGCGCTTGGGTTCCGGCCGGGACTGGTGGGCGGCCACTGCATCGGCGTGGACCCCTATTACTTCACCTATGAAGCCGAAAAGCTGGGCTACCACAGCCAGATCATCCTGAACGGACGCATCCTCAACGACAATATGGGCGCCTATATCGCCGACAAGGCCGTCAAGCAGATGATTCTGGCCGGGCAGACGCCTAAAGCGGCGAAGGTGGTCGTTCTGGGCCTGACCTTCAAGGAGGGCTGCCCGGACATCCGGAACACCAAGGTGGTGGACATCATCAAGCAGCTTGGCACCTACGGGATAGAGCCTGTGGTCGTGGACCCCTGGGCGGACAGGGAAGAGGCTAAGCGCTTTTACGGCGTAGAGCTGGTGGATCTTTCGGACGTCCGGGAGGCAGACTGCATCATTGCGGCAGTCGCCCATGAGCAGTTCCGCGCTCTGTCGGTGGAAGAGCTGAAAGCCCTGTACCGGGACGTCCCGGACGGCCAGAAGGTGCTCATCGACGTCAAAGGCATCTATCCCGTAAAGAATATGAAAGCATCCGGAATGCGGTTCTGGCGGCTGTGATTTTGCAGGAAAGGAGTCGGGCTCCGTTCGCGGCAGCGGCTGTGAGCATCAGCGTGCATCCATGAAACAGAAAAGTGACCTCACACAATTCCGGACGGAGATCGTCATCGTCTTCATCTTTCTGGGCAGCATCGGCTTTCCGGGGACCTACCGCCAGATATTTGGCGGTTTTATAGAGACGCTGTACGAGTACCTCTCCTTTCTGATGCAGATCGTGATCATGCTGACGTCCAGCGGAGAGACTGTCATGGATGTCAAGCTGCTGGATATGAAGCCGAAATACCGGGCGATATACCAGTTCATGATATTTACATTTGCGGAGTCGATGCTGGTGACCGATGTGCCGAAGGCGCAGGTGGTGACGAGCCTGAGGCTTTCTGTGACCATCCTGTTTGCGATATGGCTGGTGGAGCATTTCACGCTGAACCGTATCCTGAAACTGTTTTCCTACGCACAGGTGCTGCTTGACCTGGCCATTGTCAGCATCATCGTCCTGCGGCCCGGCATCGCGTTCCAGTCTGGCGATACTTATTCTCACGCGCTCAGGGGCGTGTATGAGGCAAAAAATGCACTGGCGTCGGAGCTTGCCTTCGGCCTTATCGTGATGTTCCTCCATATCGTCAGTGAGGCGGAGGAAGAAAAGAATCTCTCGCCGTTCTGGCTTGCCGCCATCGCATTTCAGGGCATCCTGCTGCTGATGGCCAAGGCGACGGGCGCACTGCTCATCTCCATGCTGCTCCCGATGTATTTCCTGGTCTTCCGGAAATTGCGTGACCTGCGGCTCCCGCTGGGATGGCTCTATGTTGCGGGCAGTGTGGGCTTTCTGGTGTTTGCCTTTACCATCCTGCCGCTGTTTGCCCCTCTGCTGGAAAGCATGGGCAAGGACGCGACGCTGACGGGACGCACAGAGCTGTGGAACGGTATTTACAAGTTCATGCAGCAGCACAATATGCTCACAGGCTACGGCTACGGCCAGTTCTGGATGAACAAGTCGAACGTGAAGAAGCTGCACCTGATGTACAACCACAAATCCTATTTCAGCAGAATGTCCACCGGTGCGCACAACCAGATCATGGAACTCTGGCTGAATATCGGTCTGTTTGGCATCGCCTCTTACTTCCTTGCCATCGTTGGCTCCATGCGGTATGCAAAAAACATGAAGCTCAATGAGTATATGCGGGTCAGTTCGCTCTTCTTTTACCTGATGCTCTGCGGACTGACGGAGCGCATTTTCGAAAATGCGTATGCGTACCGCGTGGTGATGTTCTTTATTCTGCTCGCAGTTGCGTGCAATCATATCCCCGACCGAAAACAGCTCCGAAGGAGAAAGAACGATGAACGAGAAGCCTCTCATCACGGTGGTCGTGCCGATTTATAATGTCGAAGTGTATCTGGAGCAGTGTATTCGTTCGGTGCTGGCACAGACCTATGAAAATTTCGAGCTGCTCTTAGTGGATGACGGCTCAAAGGACAAAAGCGGCGAGATCGTGGACCGGCTGGCACAGACCGACCGCCGCATCGTTCCGTTTCATCAGAAGAATCAGGGGGTCGCTGCGGCGAGAAATACAGGTCTGGACCACAGCAAAGGAAGGTACGCCGCCTTTCTGGACGGAGACGACTGGTACCACCCGGACTTCCTCGAAAAGATGGAGGCTGCGCTTGAGGCCGGAGACGGTCAGCTGGCATCCTGCTGCTTTGAGGCGGTCGGCGTGGAGCACCCGCCTCAGGTAAAGACACTGAAAGCTGCAGTTGTGGACCGCCGGGAGGCGATGCAGTTGCTGATGGGGTATAACAGCTTCAACGGCTATGTCTGGAACAAGCTCTTCGATCTGCAGCTCATCCGGGAAAACGACATCCGGTTCCACGCGGACTATCCGGCCTGTGAGGACACCATGTTTGTGGGAAGCTATCTCTACCATTGCAGCCGGGTCTGCGTCACAGAGGAATGCCTGTACTGCTACCGTCAGGTCAGCGGCGGCGCAAACCGAGGCCGGTATTCCGGCAGGAAGGCGTATGACCCGAAATGGATGAGCGTTTTTGAGATGACGGAATATATGGCAGACCTGTATAAGGATGATGCTGTGACCGCAGCCTGCCGCCTCCATGAAGTCCGGGAAGCGGGCATCGTCCTGCGCTCGATGGAAGCGGCAGGCTACCATGGAGCCGATCATGCCCGGCTCAAGGGCATTCTCCGCCGGGGAGCGGGTCTGTTTTTCAGGGATGAAAACTCCGGACGCAGCCAGAAGCTTTCGGTGCTGCTGTCCTGCATCTCCCCGAAGCTGGAACTGGCGGTATGGAAACTGAGAAACAGAAAGTGATAGGAGTTCGCATGAAGCTTGGAATCATCTGCACCATGATCAATGGGTTTGGACGAAGAGGATTTTACAATACTCAGGAGATCGGTCTGGGCCGGGAATTGGTGCGGCAGGGCCACGCGGTCACCATTTATAAGTGCGTGAAAAAAGAGGGCGCAGGCGAAGCAGAGCGTGTGGAGCTGGGCGACCGGCTGTCCATCCTGTACATCCCGGTCTCTTCTTTTGGTGCCCATGGCTGCCTGGACACGGCAGTTTTGGACCCGGACATGGATGCGGCGCTCTGCTTTGCGGATAATCAAATCTTTCTTCCGCATATCCATCGCTTCTGTGTGCGGCATGGGATAAAGCTCGTGCCGTATATCGGCAGAACGCACAGCAGCAGCGGGGGCGTCCACGGATTCGTGATGAATGCTCTGTTTCATATGGGGACGCTGCGCTGGTTCCGGCGCGGGCCGGTCATCTCCAAAATCGAAGAAGTGCGGCAGGAGCTTCTGCAGCTCGGAGTAAAGGATGTGACGGTGGCTCCTGTGGGGCTGGATTTCTCTGTCATGAAGTCCAACTTCCGGGAGTACGACCGGGCGCAGCTGCGCCGGGAACTGGGGTTGATGCCGGAGGGTACCGTCATCTGTACCGTCGGAAGAATGGGACCGGAGAAAAATCCGCTGGACCTGGTGGATATTTATCGGGAGGTCCGCAGGCAGAAGCCCTGTAAGCTGCTCCTGGTAGGAGAGGGCATCCAGAGTGATGAGCTGAAAGCCAGGATAGCGGCCTGCGAATGGGCAGCGGATATTATTCTTATCGACCGGATACCCAACGACCAAATCTGGAAAATTTACGCTGCTGCGGATTACTTTGTCAATCTCTGCCGGACGGAGATCTTCGGCATGGCGATTCTGGAGGCCATGTACTATGAAGTCTCAGTTGCGGCGCTGGTGGCCCCGGGACCGTCGGTGACGCTGCAGGATATGCCCGGACACAAGCTGTGCCGCGATTACGATGACGTGAAAAACTGGCTGCTGGCCGAGCATCCGTCGAGAGAGGCGCTCCATGAGAGTGCGGCCCGAACGGTGCAGCGCTACAACTGGAAACCCTGTGCGGATGCATTTTTGTCCATCGCTGCGGGAGAAAAACAATGAAGATTCTGGTCATAACGACATTTTACCCACACCCCGAGAGGAAAGATCTGCTGCGGGACACCTCTGCGGTTCACTACATCGCACGGGAGTGGGTGAAGCAGGGCCATCAGGTGACGGTGCTGCACTGCTACGGACACTATTTCCGGGAGCTGGTCAAGGAGCTGGGAAAGCACGATTTCCGGCGTTACGGAAAGATACAGGAGTGTCCGAACAACGAAGGCGTCAGGGTGCTTCTGCTGGAAGAGCAGTTCTGGCTCCGGAACGCCAAATGGTATCTGCCGGTGCAGCAGAAGAAGATGGCTGTGGCCATCAACCAGTATTTCCACGAGAAGGAATATGAGCCGGATGTTCTACTGGTGCATTTCCCGACCAATTATGTCGGTATCGTGGAGAGGCTGGACATCCACTGCAAAAAGGCGGCTGTTTTCCATAAGACCGACCTGGGAACGGTGCTGGCAAAGCCGGAAGTCTGCCCGACTCTCCGCAAGACCTACGATGTGCTGGGCGCCCGCACGAGCCAGCTGCAGAAAAAGCTGGCGAAGACCGGCATCAGGACGACTTTTCTGGCACAGTCCGGCATTGACGAAGACATCATCATGACGGACGAGGAGTTCCGGAAAAAATGGGCAGAGGGACCGCACCCCATGCGGGTCGTCTATGCGGGAAATCTGCTCCCGGACAAGAATGTGGACGCCGTCCTGACGGCGTTGAGCAGCTGGAAAGACAAGCGCCCGTTTGAGTTCACCATCATCGGAGATGGCGTGTGCCTGCAGCCCTGCATCCGTCTGGCAGAAAAACTTGGCATTGCGGACTCCTGCCGCTTCACTGGCCGGTTGACAAGGGAGCAGACGCTGGAGGAGTTCCGGAAAGCGGAGGTGTTCGTGATGATCAGCAGCCCGGAAACGCTGGGGCTGGTCTATCTGGAAGCGATGTCTCAAGGGTGCGTCGCCATCGGCTCGAGGAATGAGGGCATCGACGGCATCCTTGTGGACGGGAAAAACGGCTATCTGGTAGAGCCCGGAAATGCGGAGGAGCTGAGAGCGCGTCTGGACGCCATTGCACAGGCTCCTGCGGCGGAAAATCAGGCGGCTGCCTACGCGGGCCTGAAGACCATCCGGGAAATGACCAGCCAGAAGACGGCCCGGCAGTATCTGGAGCAGGTGCTGAAAGGATAATGAACGACGCCGGGAGAAAGGGGGAGAGACCCTGTGAAAAAACCAAATATCATAGGCAACATCCTCTATCAGGTCTCCTATGAGCTGTTTGCCATGCTGCTGCCGCTGTTCACGGCACCGTTCATCTCCCGGATGCTGGGTGCGGATATGCTGGGCGTATACTCCTACTCCCGCACACTGGCGACCTATTTCGGTTTATTTGGGATGCTGGGCGTCAAGAATTACGGCAACCGCGAGATCTCGGTGCATCGGGATACAGGCGATTTGAATATCTGGTTCTGGAGCATCTATTCCGTCCAGTTCCTGGCGTCTCTGCTGATGCTCATCGTTTATCTCGGATATACGTTCTTCTTCGTCCGGGAAGACCAGGCTGTCACGGCGGTGCAGGCCATCCTCATTGTGGATTCCATGCTCGACATCAGCTGGTTTCTGTTCGGCATGGAGCAGTTCAAAAAGACCACGACGTGCAGCATGGTCGTTAAGATACTGACCACGGCAGCGGTGTTCCTGATGATACGGGAACCGGGCGGCCTGCTGAAATACTGCCTTATCATGAGCGGAGGCACTTTTATCAACCAGTTCCTCCTCTGGTTTTACGCCCGGAAGCTCGTCGGCAGACCGGTCTTCGACGGCGGGAGGGTCCTGGCCCATGTAAAGCCGATGCTCATCCTCTTTATCCCGGTGGTGGCCGTCAGCCTGTACACCATGATGGACAAGCTGATGCTGGGGGCCATGAGCACCAATGCGCAGATGGGCTTCTACGAAGCGTCTGAGCGCATCATCCTCTGCGCCAGCTCGGTCATCACGGCCTTTGGCACCGTGATGATGCCACGGATGACCAAGCTGTTCTCGGACGGCGACCTCAGGGAGAGCCAGCGGTACATGAAGCTGTCGGTGGATGCCATCATGGCCATCGCCTTTGCCATCGCACTGGGCATCGTCAGCGTCTCGCGGCTCTTTGCGCCCATCTTCTGGGGCGAGGATTTCGCGCCCTGTGCCTATATCCTGAGCGCTCTGGCCCTCTCCATTCCCTTCTCGGGTTTTGCCAATGTGATACGGATGCAGTACCTTATCCCGAACGGGATGGACGGAGCTTACATCCTCTCGGTCATCCTGGGCGCAGTGTCCAATCTGACGGCAAATTCGCTGCTCATCCCGCGCTGCGGAGCGCTGGGTGCCGCAGTGGGTACGGTGATCGCTGAGGGCGTCGTCTGCGCTGCCCAGTGTCTTGCGGTGAAAAAACGAATCGACATCCTGGCCTACCTGAAAAGCACAGCCTTCTTTGGAATGGCCGGTCTTCTGATGTATGGGGCTGTCCGGGTGCTCGACCAACGGGCTGAGATCACAGTCTCCTGGCTCCTGCTGGAAATTGTCGTGGGAGGGAGCGTCTACTGCATCCTGTATGTGCTTTATCTGTACCATACCAAAAACGAACTCCTGATGACTGCACTTCAAAAACTCGGCGGTGCTCATCAGAATAACGATAGAGGGTAACAACAATGGAAAAAATGCGGCTGCTGAATACCTATGTCAACAACGTCACGCTGGACGAAGCGGTGGAATTTCTGCTGCAGAAGATACGGGAACAGACCCCGGCCTATGTGGTGGAAGTCAACGTGGATGTCGTGGTGAAGATGGAGACAGACCTTGTGTTGCGGCAGATCACCGACAACGCAGACCTGACGCTGGTGGATGGGCAGCCGCTCATCTGGATCTCGAAGCTGTATGGCCGACCACTGAAGATGAAAGTGTCCGGCTCTGACCTCGTGCCGACATTGCTGCAGGCTGCGGCAAAGGAAGGCCGCTCTGTCTTTGTGCTGGGCGGAAAAGAAGACGCGGCCCGCAAGGCAGCAGAAAACATCAAGGCCCGTTATTCGGGTCTGGTGATGGCGGGCGCACTCTCGCCCAGCATGGGATTTGAGAAAAAGCCGGAGGAGGTAGCATATATCCGAGAGACGCTGCAAAAGGTGAAGCCCGACATCCTGCTGGCCTGTTTTGGCTGCCCCAAGCAGGAAAAATGGGTCAGCGAACATTACCGCGACTGTGCATCGGGCGTCACGCTCTGCGCCGGTGCCACAGTGGATTTTCTGGCAGGCAATATCAAGCGCGCCCCGAAGGTGTTCAGCGAGAACGGACTGGAATGGTTCTACCGCTTTGTGAAGGAGCCGAAACGGCTGTTCCACCGCTATTTTGTGGATGATATGCAGATATTCCGTCTGGCATGGAAGTACCGGAATGCCGGACCGGAACACGATTCAGATGTGAAATGAGTGACAGAAGATGATCATTACCAAAACACCTTTCCGGATGTCCTTCTTTGGCGGCGGAACGGACATGGAGAGCTTTTTCCGCGAATATGGCGGGGCTGTGCTCTCCACGACGTTCGACAAATACTGCTATGTCAACGTCCGGCATCTGCCGCCCTTCTTTTCCTACGCGACGGAGCTTTCCTACGCAAAGACCGAGCGGGTGAACAGCCTGGAAGAGATCGAGCATCCGGCCATCCGGAACGCAATGAAGATGCTGGATATGCATCATATCCGGCTGACCTACGAGGCCGACCTTCCGGCGCGGTCCGGACTGGGGACGTCCAGCTCATTTGCCGTCGGGATGCTGAACGCATTCTACGCGCTGAAAGGGCAGTATGCCAGCAAGGAAAAACTGGCCAAGGAGGCCATCTATCTGGAGCGGGTGCTCTGCGCAGAGGCCGGCGGCTGGCAGGACCAGGTCGCGGCGGCGTTCGGCGGCTTCAACCGCATTGATTTCAGCGCGGACGGGTACGAAGTGCGCCCAGTCCTGCTGTCGCCGGAGCGCAAAAGGCGTCTGAACGGCAGATTGATGATGTTCTTTACCGGATTTACCCGTTTCTCGGCGGAGATCCAGCAGCTCAACAACAGCCGGAACGGGGCAGACAAGCTTGCGCGGCTGCAGGAGATGCTGGCGCTCGTGGATGAAGCCGAAGCCATCCTGACCGACGAGCAGGCAGACCTGAACGAATTTGGCCGTCTGCTGGACCACACCTGGAAGCTGAAGCGCGGCACCGGCGCAGCAGTCTCTACCGACTGCATCGACGCGCTGTACGCCAGAGGCATTGCCGCCGGTGCGCTGGGCGGAAAACTGCTGGGCGCGGGCGGCGGTGGATTTCTGGTATTTTACGTGGAGCCGGAACATCAGGCCGCCGTGCGCCAGGCCATGCAGGAGCTGCTTTATATCCCGTTCCGCTTTGAAAACGGTGGCACGCGGGTCATCTACTATGCGCCCGAGGAGGAGCCGGCATTATGAAGGCTGTTATCATGGCCGGAGGCCGCGGCACCCGCATCGCCGCGCTGGCAGGGAATCTCCCCAAGCCGATGCTGCCCATTGACGGGCGTCCTGTGCTGGAGCGGGAGCTGGGATCCCTGCGGGAGCAGGGCGTGACGGATGTGCTCATCACAGTGGGGCATCTGGCCCCGGCCATCATGGAGTACTTCGGCGACGGCAGCGGATGCTCGCCGCAGACGGGCCGGCCCTTCGGCGTTCACATCGAGTATTTTGTGGAGAAAGAGCCGCTGGGGAATGCGGGCGCGCTGTTCCGCATCCGGGACCGGCTGGACGAAGATTTTCTGCTGCTGAACGGAGACGTGATGTTCGATGTGGATCTGCAGCGCTTTGCGGCGTTCCACAAGGTTCATGGCGGGCTGGCCACCCTGTTCACCCACCCGAACGGCCACCCTTATGACAGCGGCCTCATCGTGGCGGACAGCGAGCAGCGGGTGACCCAGTGGCTGACCAAGGAGGATGCCCGCCCGCAGTATTACCGCAACCGGGTCAATGCAGGGCTGCACATCCTCAGCCCGAAGCTGCTGGAAGGGGACATCCCGGCGGGAAAGGTAGACTTGGACCGGCAGATATTGAAGCCGCTGGCGGGGACGGGGCAGCTGCTCTGTTACGACAGCCCGGAGTACGTCAAGGATATGGGAACGCCGGAGCGCTATGCGGCAGTCTGCGAGGATGTGCGCAGCGGCCATGCGGCGGCGCGGAATCTGCGCCGGAAGCAGAAAGCCGTCTTTCTGGACCGGGACGGGACCATCAACCGATACGTTGGCTTTCTGCGGAATATCGACGAGTTTGAGCTTCTGCCCGGCGTGGCACAGGCTGTCCGCAAAATCAACGAGCTGGGCTGGCTTGCTGTCGTGGTGACGAATCAGCCGGTCATCGCCCGGGGCGAGGTGACGGAAGAGCAGCTGGAAGCCATCCACTGCAAGATGGAGACCCTGCTTGGCCGGGAGGGTGCGTGGCTGGATGCTACTTATTACTGCCCCCACCACCCGGACAAGGGATTTCCCGGCGAAAGGCCGGAGCTGAAAATCCATTGCAGCTGCCGCAAGCCCGCGCCAGGGATGCTGCTGGATGCAGCACAGCGGTTCAACATCGACTTGAGCCGCTCCTGGATGGTAGGAGACGGAAAAAATGACGTCCTCGCCGGAAAAAATGCGGGGTGCAGGACGGCGCTGCTCTGTGCCGACGGGACACCGCCGGAGCTGGGGCAGGAGAGGACGGCACCATCCTTATACGACTTCGTGGAGCAGGTGCTGTGTGGAAAAGAAGGAGAAGAGAAACGATGAAACAGACTGACGGGGCAAAAAAGCAGCTCGAGCTTCTGCTGCAGCGCTATCCCATCCTCGCCGGGCAGCGGGATGAGATCGACGGTGCCTACCAGATCATCGCGGCCAGCTACGAGGCGGGCGGCAAGCTCCTCATTGCGGGCAACGGCGGTTCGGCAGCGGATGCGGAGCATATCGTGGGCGAGCTGATGAAAGGGTTCAAGAAGACCCGCAGGCTGGATGAGGCACTGGCGGAACGGCTTCTCCGGGAAAGCCCGGAACTGGGGCCGGACCTTGTCCAGCATCTGCAGAAGGCACTGCCGGCCATCGCTATGGACGGTCATCCGGCTCTCACGACGGCATATGCAAACGACTGCGCCCCGCTGATGTGCTTTGCCCAGCAGGTCAATGGCTATGGCAGGGCGGGAGATGTGCTGTAGGTCATCTCCACCAGCGGAAAGAGCAAGAACATCCTGTACGCGGCGGTAACGGCCCGCGCTCTGGGCATGAAAGTGGTCGGCCTGACCGGCAGGGCAGATAGCCCGCTGCTGCCGCTGTGCGACGTCTGCATCCGGGTGCCGCTGCAGGAGACCTATCAGATACAGGAGCTTCATCTGCCCATTTATCACTGCCTGTGCCTGATGCTGGAAGAACATTTTTTTGATGAATAAAACCACTGCCGCTCTTGACAAAGAGTGGTTTTGTATCATAATGGTTGTACATACAATGATGTAGATGTATCTTCTTGAGATAAGACCCGGAGGCTGTCTATGGATATTACCGAACGAAAAATCACAAAAATCGCGCGGGAGGCTGAAAAGCTCGTCCTGCTCACGATGCGGGAAGAGGGCGTCGGCACAGCGGAGATCGACCTTATCCATGCGCTGCGCCACCATCCCGGCTGTACGCAGGCCCAGCTGGCCGAACTGCTGCACGCAGACAAGGCGGCTATCGCCCGGCGGACCAAAAATCTGGAAGGGAAGGGTTATCTGACCCGCGAGGACGCCCCGAACGACCGACGGAGCCAGCTGCTTTTCCCCACAGAAAAGGCCGAGAGCCTGAAATCCTCCAAGGCCGGAATTGAGGCCGCTTTTTACGAGTATCTGACGAGTGTACTGACGGAAGAAGAAGCCGCCGCCTTTGCCGCTTCGCTGAACAAGCTTTATACGGCGTCCAAGATCGAGAGCCGTGCGGGCTTCCCGCACTTCCGAAATGCCACAGGGGGGTGAGACGACCGATGAAAAATGAGAAGACCTTCCGCCCGGACCGGATATTCTCCTATTTCCGGGTCTAGTGGCTCCCGCTGGCTTTCGTGACCCTGTCGGGCCTCATCTATAACATCGGCCTGCTGGCCACCCCGTGGTTCGAGGGCCGTCTGGCCCAGTGCCTGGCGGATACCCTGAGCGGCAGCGAAACAGCGGCCCAAATGGCGCTGCTGGTTCTGGCCTATATCCTCGTCGCCCTGCTGGTGCAGGCGTCGCGGTTCATCAAGCGCTTTTGTGTCCGCCGCTTTGCCAACAACATCAACCGCCGGATGAAGGGCATAGTGAACAAATCAAGCTGTACTCTTCGGGGGCTTTTGTAATGGGAGAAAACGTGGTATAATATCGCTAACGCGATATTATAGTTTTATGCGCAGCGCCTCGCCGCTTGCTCCTGCGGAGCTGCGTGGCAACCGGCTTTGGATGCGCAATTATGCCATTTCACTGCGTTCATGGCATAATAGGAAAAAACTCTTGCGGGAAGGTGAGTGCGCCATGAAACAGAAAAAAGCCTATTACCACCTGCCCGGATTGTTCGAGTTCTACGAGCTGTACCGGGAGTTCCTGCCCCTGTTCCGGACGCACAGAGAATACTTTTATGACTGGTGCGACATCGGCTCCATCTACGGCGCACCGGCCGACTGCGTCTGGGGCGGGGGACGGGCTGACTTCGGGGAGCATGACCCCAAAGAAGTCCTTGCCCTGACGCGGGAATACGGCATCTCGGCGCGGCTGACCTTCAGCAACTCGCTCCTCCGGGAGGAACATCTTTCGGATAAAAAGTGCAACGCTCTCTGCGCCCTGTTTGAGCGAGAAAACCAGGTGCAGAGCGGCGTCATCGTCCACTCGGAGCTGCTGCTGGACTACCTGAAAACGCACTATCCGCAGCTTTATTTCGTGTCCTCCACGACGAAAGTGCTGACAGAGTTTCAGCAGCTCCGGGCGGAGACAGCCCGGGAAGAGTTCCGCTATGTGGTGCCGGACTTCCGGCTGAACAAAGCCTTTGGAGAGCTGGACAGTCTGCCGCAGGCGCAGAAAGACAAGGTGGAATTTCTCTGCAACGAGTGCTGCTGGGTCGGATGCCGGGACAGAAAGCGCTGCTATGAGAATGTCAGCCGAAAAAATCTCGGCGAAGCCTGCCCCGAACACATCTGTACCGCACCGGGTGCGGAGGAAGGCTACCGCTTCTCGAAGGCGATGGAAAATCCGGGGTTTATCGGCATCAGGGACATTCAGGATGTCTATATGCCGATGGGATTTTCCAATTTCAAGATCGAGGGCCGGGGTCTGGGCAGTGCGCTGGTACTGGAATTTCTGCTCTACTACATGACAAAACCGGAATACCAGCTGCATGTCCGGGAAGCCATTTATCTGGACAATATGCTCGACCTGTTCTGAGGAACTGCATTATCTGCCACTCCGACCTGTCGGACGGCGACTGATGCCACGACGAGGTGCTGCGGTGTACGGGGTGCTTTGCGGCAGTCTGACGTGTTCCTATACCAAGCTTTTGAAGGAGATAAAGAAATGACCGAAAAAGAGAAGATGCTGGCCCATCAGATGTACGACGCAAACTACAACAAGGAGCTGCACGATGAGCGCATCGCAGCCAAGGAGTTGTGCTGGGAGTATAATCAGCTCCGCCCGTCGAACGAAGAGGGCCAGAGAGCGGTCTTGAAGAAACTTTTCGGCAAGACGGGGGAGAATTTCTACATCACTGCGCCGTTCTGGTGCGATTATGGCTACAACATCGAACTGGGCGAAAATTTCTACGCCAACCACAACCTGGTCATCCTTGATTGTGCTAAGGTGAAATTTGGCGATAACGTCTTTGTTGCGCCGGACTGCGGTTTCCACACCGCTGGTCACCCCATCGACTTCGAGCGCCGCAACGCCGGGTTTGAGTATGCCTACCCTATCACGGTGGGGGACAATGTCTGGATCGGCGCAGGCGTGCAGGTGATGCCAGGCGTGACCATCGGCAGCAATGTGGTCATCGGCGGCGGCAGCGTCGTGGTGAAGGACATCCCCGATAACTCGGTGGCTGTCGGCAATCCCTGCCATGTCATCCGTGCCATCACCGATGAGGACAAAAAGACCTGCTGGAGCAGATAAAACAAGAAAACGGCCCCGCCGCAAAGACCTCAAGGAAATTTTCCTCGGCATAAAGGAAGCTTCGCCCATCCGTGAAAACCCGACGTACCCCTACGGCGACTACTTCGTGAAGTACGGCGGCGAAGACCTGGATGCCTTCACCGAGCGGGTATACGGGGCAGTGAAGGGCATTGCCGAACACGCGGCAGGGGAGTGCATCCTTATCGTCTCCCACGGCATGGCTATCCGGCGCTTTTTGACTAAATTCCCGGAAAAGGCGGGCGAGATCACCGGCTTTATCGGCAACTGCGGCATCCTCGAGATGACTTATGCAGACGGAAAGCTGACGGTAGAAAAAATCATCAACCCCAACGGTTGAGGATCAACAACAAAAAAGTCCTCCTGAAGGGCGGCCAGATCTTGGACATCGACGGCATCAAAATCGAATGTTTCCTTCAAAAAGAAAAAGGCTCACGATCCGAATGCTCCTTACGACGGCTGCGACGAGCCGGATGACACCGGGCAGAACGCCAAGAGCGGCTATCTGAAAGGCGTGGGCTGATCAATAAAACAAGGGCTGCTGTACAACACGGTACAGCAGCCCTTTGCAGTTATTTCCGGCTTGCCAGCTTGTTCAAAAGCATCACGGCCAGCACGATGACGCCGATGACCAGCACGATGCTCACCATCCCGATGACCATGATGGGCAGAGTCGTCATCCACGAAGTAAGATGCAGCATATCAGTCCCTCCTTTAGCTCAGCAGGGTCAGCAGCAGTCCGCCGGCGATGACAGAGGCTATCTGGCCCGAGACGTTGACACTGATGGAGTACATCAGCAGGAAATTCTGGTTGTCCTCCTCGAGGCCCAGCTTGTTGACGACGCGTCCGCTCATGGGGAAGGCAGAGATGCCGGCTGCGCCGATCATGGGGTTGAGCTTTTTGCCCTCCGGGAGGAAGAGATTCACCAGCTTTGCGAACAGCACACCGCCGGCGGTGTCAAACACAAAGGCCACGAGGCCCAGTGCAAGGATGAGCAGAGTGTCGGGCCGCACGAACTTGTCAGCGGTCATCTGGCCGGCCACGGTCAGGCCCAGCACGATGGTGATGAGGTTTGCGAGGATGTTCTGCGCCGTTTCACTCAGGGTGTTCAGCACACCGCACTCCCGCAGCAGGTTACCGAACATCAGAAAGCCCACCAGTGCTACACTGGCCGGAGCCACGAATCCGGCGATGATGGTCACGACGATGGGGAACAAGATCTTGGTCAGTTGGCTGACACTACCCTTCTGGTAGGGCATCCGGATGCGGCGTTCCTTCTGGGTGGTCAGCAGTTTGATGACCGGCGGCTGCACGATGGGGACCAGCGCCATGTAGCTGTAGGCCGCCACCATGATGGCACCAAGATACTGGGAGTGCAGGACGTTGGCCACGAAGATGGCCGTGGGGCCGTCTGCCGCGCCGATGACGGCGATGGAAGCGGCGTCCTTCAAATCGAAGAAGAAGCCCGCGAGGAAGAGGGTGAAGAAGATGCCGAACTGCGCCGCTGCGCCGAAGAGCATCAGCCACGGCTTCTCGAGCAGCGGACCGAAGTCTATCATCGCACCGATGCCGATGAAGAGCAGCAGGGGGAACAGCTCGTTGGACATTCCGGCCTCAAACAGAGCCGAGATGGGGCCGACGGTGTCGCCCTGCGTGATAGCGCCCGATAAGGGCAGGTTGACGAGGATGGCGCCGAAGCCCATGGGGAGAAGCAGGCTCGGCTCCATCTTTTTTGCGATGGCAAGGTAGATGAGCAGGGCGCCGATGCCCCACATCACCACCATCTGCCAGGTCAGGTTCCCGAAATTGGAAAAGAGACTGGCGAATGCGTTCCAGAAATCCATGTCATTGCCTCCTTTGAAATCTGCAGTGCAATGACGAAAAAAGAGACTTCCGCCACAGCACCAATTACTGTGACAAAAGTCTCAAGCGAACACATGACATCGGGCATTTCTGCCGTGTTGACGCTGCCATGCAGCGCTCCCATAAGGTGGAGCGCCCTTTACTCCCTTTTATCCAATTTTATTAAACCAGAATATGCGAAGCCTGTCAAGAAATGTGCGGGACTTTTAGCTGAATCTTAGGGGGACTCTGAATATAGAGTGAAAAAAGAGGCTGAAGAGTACGAAAATGATTTTTGCACTTTATTCTTTTACAACGGCAACCTTCTCAATGCCATAGCGGGCAAAGAGGGGGAGGGCCTCCGGCGGGACCGTCTCACCGCTGACCACGATGGGGATGGCAGGCGGGCAGGAGACCGCCGGTGCGGCGCAGATGCGGCCCACGGCCTCGGCGGCAGGGATCATCTCCTGCGGTGCAAGGACAGCTTCCCGGATGGTGAGGCGGCGGGGCTGTGCCTCGAGCGCCCCGGCCAATGCCGCGAAAGCGGCAGAATCGTCAGCCGTAACGGAGACATCGGCAGCAGGGGCCTCATCGCAGATGGCGTGCAGGGCCGTTTGCAGGCAGGCAAACTCTGCCGCAGAACTCTCGGCGGAAGGCATCAGCACGACGTAACGGGGGTCGGCATACTCGCACTCCACACCCCGCTCCCGCAGAGCCTGCGCCAGCTGCTGGCCGGAAAGCCCCAGCGCGGCGGCGTCCAGCGTCAGCTTGAGGGGTTCACGGTGCACCCCGGTGAGGGGGAGCGCCAGCCCGGGCCGGAGGGCATCCAGCTCCCGGCAGAGCATCCCCAGCCGCCAGCGGCAGATGTCCAGCTTCTCCCGGAAGCTGTCGGCCAGAACCGCGTTGGCAGCGTCCAGTGACTGCAAAATGAGATAAGAGGGGCTGGTGGAGCCGAAGAGAGCCAGCGCATTGCGCACCGCGGCCTCGTCGGCCTGCACGGACGAGCCAAGGTGCAGATAGGCACCGCCCGTGAGGACGGGCAGGGTCTTGTGAGCCGAGTCACAGCAAAGGTCCGCGCCCAGCTGGATGGGGTGGCGGCTGCCCTCTTTCAAAAAGTGGAGATAGGCGCCGTGAGCGTTGTCCACCAGAAGGGGCAGGCCGTGGGCGTGGCAGACCGCCGACAGCCCCGCGATGTCCTGCACGAAGCCCAGATAATCCGGGCTGGTGAGGTAGACGCCGAAGGGCGTCCGGCCCTCGGCGGACAGCTCGTCCAGCGCAGAGGTAAGAGCTTCCGGCTCCACAGGGCAGGTGCAGAGCGCCCCGGCGGCGTCCGGCGCGGGCCAGAGCCACTGGATGTCGAAGTCCAGCAGAGCCGCCGCGTAAAGCAGGGCTTTGTGGGCGTTCCGCGCCGCCAGCAGGACAGGACGGCCTGCCTTTGCGGGCCGCATTTGGAGCGCAAGGTGGAGCATGGCCCGGATGCACTGGCTGCTGCCCTCGGTGCTGTAATAGGTGCGGGCGGTGCTGAAGAGCTGCGTCGCGTTGGCCTCGCTCTGAGCGATGATGCCCTCGGCTTCGTACAGCTCGTCTGCGCCCGCAATTTCGGTGATGTCCAGCTCTTCACAGCCCAGCGGGCCGCGGCCCTTGTGGCCCGGCATATGCATCCGGGTGGTGCGCTGCTGGGCGTAGCGACGGACAAAATCGACGACAGGAGTGTTCATGGCTTTATTCGCAGGCTTCGCCGTCTGCGCAGGCGTTGCAGGTGCCGCCCAGCTCGATGGGAACTTCGATGCCCTGAGCTGCCAGCTCCTGGTTCTCAGCAACTTTTATCATGATGGCGCACTCGACACGCTTCTTGAACAGCTCACAGCCGTACTCGTAGACGCCGGTGATGCTGCCGGTGGCGTGGTAGGCGTTAGCTGCGCAGCCGCCGGAGCAGTAGAGCTTGGCCCAGCAGTCCTTGCACTCGGGGCGGGCGTAGGCGTTGCAGTGCTTGAACTCATCCCGCACGGCGGTGTTGGTGACGCCCTTCCAGATGTCGCCCATCAGGTACTTGGGGTCGCCGACGAACTGGTGGCAGGGGTAGAGGTCGCCCCAGGGGGTGACGGCCATGTACTCGGTGCCGGAGCCGCAGCCGGAGATGCGCTTGTAGATGCAGGGGCCGCCGGTGAGGTCGATCATGTAATGGTAGAAGGTAAAGCCGCGGCCCTCGCGGTCGCGCTTTATCATCTCCTTAGCAAGGATCTCGTACTGCTCCTTCAGGATGGGCAGATCGGCCTCGGTCAGGGCGCTGGGGTCGCTGGGGTCGCAGACCACCGGCTCCATGCTCAGCTCAGTAAAGCCGAGGTCTGCCATGTGGAAGATATCGTTGGTGAAGTCGGTGTTGTAGTGGGTGTAGGTGCCGCGCATGTAGTAGTTCTTGTCGCCGCGCTTCTTCACGAACTCCTGGAACTTGGGCACGATGGTATCGTAGCTGCCATGGCCTGCATAGTCCTTGCGGAAGCGGTCGTTGACCTCTTTGCGGCCATCCAGACTCAGCACCACATTGTGGCACTCCTTGTTGCAGAAGTCGATGACGTCGTCATCAATGAGCACACCGTTGGTGGTCATGGTAAAGCGGAAGTTCTTGTTATGGATCTTTTCCTGCTCGCGGCAGTAGGCCACCAGCTTTTTGACCATATCAAAGTTCATCAGCGGCTCACCGCCAAAGAAGTCCACTTCCAGATTGCGGGGGGTGCCGCTGTTCTCGATCAGGAAATCCATGGCGCGCTTGCCCACCTCAAAGCTCATCAGGGCGCGGTCGCCGTGGTAGCGCCCCTGCGAGGCAAAGCAGTAAGAGCAGCTCAGGTTGCAGCTATGGGCAACGTGCAGGCACAGAGCCTTTACCACGGTGTTGCGGTTCTTGAAGTCAAAAGCCATGTCCTTATAGACATCCGGGCTCCACAGCTTGCCGTTTTCCTTCAGGCTGGTCACGTCATCGATGCACTGGCGCAGATCCTCCTCGGTCACGTCCGGGCGGCTGCCGTATTTTGCCAGCATGGCGGCAACGATCTCGTCTGCGGTATGCTCCGGGTACATGGCGATGACATCGTAGGCCACCTCGTCCACAACGTGCACCGAGCCGCTGCAGGTGTCCAGCACGATGTTATAACCGTTCAATTGATACTGATGTACCATTTTACACTCCATTTCAGATTACACAAAAAAATGCCGCCCGGCAAAGGCGGCATAGGGTTTGCAAAAATTACTTGTTGCTGTTCTCGCACTGCTGGTTAGCCACGCCGCAGGAGGTCTTGCAAGCGGACTGGCAGGAAGTCTGGCACTCGCCGCAGCCGCCGGTCTTAACGCTCTTGGTCAGGTCACGAGTAGCAATGGTCTTAATACGTTCCATAATAGAAAACCTCTCTAACTCTCAAAATTTCATCGCGCCGGACAAAGCCCGGTACGCATTTATCTTTGCTTATGATAACACGCAAGGGGCTTTCTGTCAAGATTTTTATGCTGCCAACCTGTTCAAACCTGTCCAGCAGGCTGATACTTCGTCAGGACGGTGTGCAGCCCCAGCTCCCGCGCCCTGGCCAGTAAGTACCGGTAGCGGCACAAAAGCGCCTGCCGCTCGTAAATGCGCTGCTCGATCAGGTCTGTATCTACCTCCAGATCAAACATCATCTCATTGCGCCGCAGGCAGAACAGACATTCCTTCAGCTCTTCTTCCAGTTCTGGGTGATAACGTTCGTGCTCGGTATCCCGCGGGATGCGGCTCGAAAGCAAAGTTTGGGTGTTCTGGGCATGGGTTCGTTCCAGCATAGGCCGTCCTCCTCTTCTTTGTGTATCTTGAAGGTTTGTACATTTTAGTATATGAAGAGACCGGTGCAGAATATGCCAGTTTATGGTAAAGCAGAAACTTCTCCGCTGGTGCGCGCATTTTAAAAAAGTTTGCAATTTTTTCAAAATCACGCTTGACAAGTATCACTTTTCCGCGTATAATAGCACACGTTGAGCGGCTCACACTGCGAAACACAATCGAATATTGGGGATTTGCATAGTGGTAGTGCGGTAGACTCTGACTCTACTTGTGG